>Ga0193742_1000419_pt1 | contig 29319 bp, 22 predicted proteins | sample L2c1metaG_FD_165511 | JGI IMG/M metagenome (GOLD analysis project Ga0193742, IMG submission 165511) | Soil microbial communities from a riparian zone of the East river system, Colorado, United States - L2c1 | ecosystem: Environmental > Terrestrial > Soil > Riparian zone | place: USA: East River... | reverse complement strand
GAGTACGGCGAGCTCGGCTACGCGAGCACGCTGTCGGTGACCCTGCTCGTGCTCACCGGCATCGCGGCCGCACTCCCGCTGTGGCTCGCCGCCCGTCTCGCCGCACGCCAACGAACCCGCGCCTGAGATCACCACCCGCTAACCCGGCACCGCCGCGATCAGTGCAGGCGGACGGGGAGGAATTTCGTGAGTGCTACCGTGTGGTAGAACACGTTCTACTTTGCGGGAGTGGGCATGAGGTTCGGGATCGTGCTGTTCACCAGCGACCGAGGCATCACGCCCGCCGTGTGCGCGAAGGCAGCCGAGGACGCCGGGTTCTTCTCGTTCTACGTGCCGGAGCACACGCACATCCCGGTGCGGCGGGAGGCGGCGCACCCGCGCACCGGCGGCGCCGACCTGCCGGACGACCGGTACCTGCGGACGCTCGACCCGTGGGTGTCCCTCGCGACGGCGGCCGTGGCCACCTCGTCGATCCGGCTGGCCACGGCCGTCGCGCTGCCGGTGGAGTCCGACCCGATCACCCTCGCCAAGACGGTCGCGACCCTGGACTTCCTGTCCGGCGGCCGGGTCACGCTGGGCGCCGGTTTCGGGTGGAACACCGACGAGTTGGCCGACCACGGCATCCCGGCCAAGCTTCGGTACACCGCGCTGCGCGAGTACGTCGAGGCGATGCGTGCACTGTGGACAGACGACGTCGCGTCGTACGACGGCAGGTTCGTGTCGTTCGGCGGCAGCTGGGCCTATCCGAAGCCGGTGCAGGAGCACATCCCGGTCCTGGTCGGGGCCGGCGGCACGGAGCGGACGTTCACCTGGCTCGCGGCGAACGCGGACGGCTGGATCACCACGCCGTACGAGACCGACCTCGACGACCGGGTCCAGCTGCTGAACAAGCACTGGTCCGAGGCCGGCCGCGCGGGCACGCCGTACATCGTCGCGCTGGGCGGCCGAGCCGACCCCGTGCGGGTGTCACATCTGGCTTCGCTGGGGGTGGCCGAGGTGGTCATCGGCGTGCCGGACAAGGACGAGGACGAGGTGCTGGCGTTCATCGCCAAAATGGGCGCGCGCCTGCATTCCTAACCCGATGCACCGGCTGCGACGAGTTAGGCGGTGGGGTCGGTGATCTTGCCCAGGAACAGAGGTGCGCCGGTTGCGGTGTCGGTGATGACGAAGAGGAACGGGCGGTCGACGGTGACGGTGTGCATCGATGGGGCGGAGACGGGCTGGGCGTCGACGCCCGTGGCGGCAGCGGCTTCGGTGCCTTTCTCGTCGACCTGCACGAATGTCTTGTGCTGCACCGTATCGATATGAAGGTCGGCGTCGTCGGTGATGCCGCTGAAGTCGGCGGCGGGAGAGAATGCGGCGGGCATCCCGGCGGCCTTCAGGGTTTCTGTCAGGTTCATGGCCGACCTGGCGGTGAACCGGGGCATGGCGAGGGCGACGGGAGCTGGCCGGACCTCGCTGAGGATGGCGGCGATCCCCTTGCCGCGCACGGCGTCGATGGCCGCGGGCACGATCACGGTGAAGGCCAATTTGCCGCCCCGGTAAGGCAGGGTGACCACCTGATAGTCGGGGCCCTCCGCGTACCCCAGGTCGACCGTCGGCTCCTGGTACGGATCGTTGTGCATCATCGGCACGGTCACCGTCGACCCGTCGCCACGGGTGAACGGCGCGTCCGTTGTCTTGTCGATGGGGAACTCCTGTGCCCACGACGCTTTCAGATAGAGCGCGTTGGTCAGCACCAGCCTGGTGTCCTGGTCGATCGACTCGGGCGGGAACAGGTCAGTGATCTTGCCCGCGGTCTGGTCCGCGACGGCCTGGTTGATCCGGCTGCGGGCACCGTCGGGATCGGCCAGGAAGTCCGCCTCGCGGAGTGTCGTGCCGAACAGGGTGCGCAGCGTGTCGCGGTAGTCGGGCTTGAGCTCGAGGCCCCGCTGGGTCCATGCCGTGTTGGACACCTTCAGGTCCGTCTGGTCGAAGGCGGGTAGCCGGGGGCGTACGCCGTCCGGCAGGTGCAAGACCTTCGTGATCTGTGCGGCGGTCTCGCCCGCCGCGCCCGCGCCGATCATCTGTAGCGCGAGCGAGACGCTCATCGGGGACACCACGAGATTGGGGTGGTCCGCCAGCGCCGGTGCGGTGAGCAGGTCGAGCCCGAACGCGTCGGCAGCCGAGATCAACGCGGCCACGTCGGCAGGCACCTGCCGGGCGACCGGCACTGGCGGTGGCTGTTCGGCCACGGGTTCCGCGCACGCCGTGACCAGGAGCACCAAGCCGAGTACTGCCAACCGTGTCGAGACCGCCATGCCCGACAGACGGAGCCGGCCACCGACTTGGTTGCAGAGACATCGACAGTCGGGGTGGGTACACGGGCACTCGTGCCGTAGCGGGTATGGTCGGTGGCGCCGACGGTTCACCATGCCCACGCCAGTGGGCGCGGTGAGGCAAGAGGGAACCCGGTGTGAGTCCGGGACTGCCCCGCAGCGGTGAGTGGGAACGAAAGCCGTCAACGAAGCACTGGACGCGAGTCTGGGAAGCGACGGCCGGTAGGCGCGAGGAGTGCGCCCACGAGTCCGAAGACCTGCCGCCGGCACGCGCACCGACGGTGCGCGTTGGTCCGGAGCCTCTCGGGTGGGCTGGGCGGACGCGGCCGTGTCTGTCCGGTCGTGTGCGGTCGTGTGCTCGCGAGTCTCCGTGCCGTCAGGCACGCTCGCGAGGAGAGAGCTTGTGACCAGCGGCACCGCTATCGGGACTACGGTCCTCGGCTACCCCAGAATCGGTCCGCGCCGGGAGCTCAAGCGCGCGGTCGAGCGGTACTGGGCCGGCCGGATCGACGAACCGGCACTGCAGGACGTCGCGCGCGAGTTGCGTGCGTCGACCTGGACCGAGCTGCGCGACGCCGGCCTGGAGTCCGTACCGAGCAACACGTTCTCGTTCTACGACCAGGTTCTGGACACCGCGATGCTGTTCGACGCCGTGCCGCACCGGTTCCGTGAGCTCGGACTGTCTACTCTGGACACCTACTTCGCCGCGGCGCGGGGATGGGCCGGGGCGACGGCGCTGGAGCTCACCAAGTGGTTCGACACCAACTACCACTACCTCGTCCCCGAACTGGCGTCCGACACCCGGTTCCGGCTGGTGGGGGACAAGCCGATCGCCGAGTTCCTGGAGGCCCGCGAGCTCGGGATCACGACCCGGCCGGTGCTGCTGGGCCCGGTGACGTTCCTGTTGCTTGCCAAGCCCGCGGAGTCTGGGTTCGACCAGCTGGACCTGCTCGACGACCTGCTCGGCGCCTACGCCGACCTGCTGGCCCGGCTGCGCGCCGAAGGTGCGGAATGGGTGCAACTGGACGAGCCGGCGTTCGCCGCCGACCGGACGCCCGCGGACCTCGCGGCGCTGCGCCGCGCCTACGAGAGCTTGGGCGGGCTGCCGGACCGGCCGAAGCTGCTCGTCACCGGCTACTACGGCGATCTCGGCCCTGCACTGGAGATCCTGGCGAACACGCCGGTCGAGGCGCTCGGAATCGACCTCGTCTCCGCGCCCGACACGCAGTTCGCGGTCGTTCCCGCGCTGCGGGACAAGATCGTGGTCGCGGGTGTCGTGGACGGCCGCAATGTGTGGCGCACCGATCTGCGCGCCGCGCTGGCCAAGGCCGCGACACTGCTCGGCTCGGCCGGCGAGGTCGCCGTGTCGACGTCGTCGACGCTGCTGCACGTGCCCTACGACCTCGACGCGGAGACCGGGCTCGACCCGCGGGTTCTGGCCCGGTTGGCGTTCGCGCGGCAGAAGGTGCGCGAGGTCGTGCTGCTGGGTGCCGCGCTGCGCGCCGGGGCGGGGGCTGACGACACCGCGCCCGCGCCACCCGAGCCGAGGCGCGACGACGCCGTACGCGCCCGGGTCGCCGCCCTCGGCCCGGAGCACCGCGTCCGCGCGCCCTACCCCGACCGTGCCCGCGCGCAGCAGCAGCGACTGGGCCTGCCGCTGCTGGCGACGACGACGATCGGGTCGTTTCCGCAGACCGGCGAGATCCGTCGGGCCCGAGCCGAGCTGCGCGCCGAGACCCTCGACGAACGTGGCTACCTGCAACGGATGCGGGACGAGATCGCGCGAGTGATCGCACTGCAGGAGGACATCGGCCTCGACGTGCTGGTGCACGGCGAGCCCGAGCGCAACGACATGGTGCAGTACTTCGCCGACCACCTCGAGGGCGTCGCGTCGACCGAGCTGGGGTGGGTGCAGTCCTACGGCTCGCGCTGTGTGCGTCCGCCGATCATCCACGGCGACGTCTCCCGGCCGGCGCCGATGACCGTGGCTTGGAGCTCCTACGCGCAGAGCCTGAGCGGGAAGCCGGTGAAGGGCATGCTGACCGGTCCGGTCACGATCCTCGCGTGGTCGTTCGTCCGCGACGACCAGCCGCTGGCCGACACCGCCACCCAGGTCGCGCTCGCGCTCCGCGACGAGGTCGGTGACCTTGAGGCGGCCGGGATCGGCATCATCCAGGTCGACGAGCCGGCGCTGCGCGAACTGCTGCCGCTGCGCGCCGTCGACCACCCGGCCTACCTGGACTGGTCGGTGGGCGCGTTCCGGCTCGCCACGGCGGGGGCGGGGCCGTCGACGCAGATTCACACCCACCTGTGCTACTCGGAGTTCGGTGCGGTGATCGACGCGATCGACGGCCTCGACGCCGACGTGACGACCATCGAGGCCGCGCGTTCGAAGATGGCGGTACTCGACGACCTGCACACGTCCGGGTTCGGCCGCGGGGTCGGTCCCGGTGTGTACGACATCCACTCGCCACGGGTGCCGACCGAGGACGAGCTCGCCCTGCTGCTGTTCGACGCGGTACGCGCGATCCCGGGTGAGCGGCTGTGGGCGAACCCGGACTGCGGGCTGAAGACCCGCGGCTACGCCGAGGTCGAGCCGGCGCTGCGCAACCTGGTGGCCGCCGCCCGTCGTGTCCGCGCCACGTTGCCTGGTAGCGTCCACGCCGACGCCCACAATCCCGGGTGATTGTCCGAAAAGGACTCGGTCCAGGACGGGAAAGATCACCGATGCAGCGCACCGTGTCCTACCGAACCGTGGACGACGACAACCTGCTTTCGGAGCAGCGCTCCGTCGCCTTCCGGCTGACCTCGGAGTCCGAGCGGGGAGCCGCCGAGCTCGGTGTCCCCGCCGGCACGCGGGTGCGGGTGGAGCTCCGCGACGACGGCGGCCATCTGTTGGACTCGCTGACCTACGTCGTATCGCCGACCGACGGGTAGTCGGTTCGCGTCACGGCCACGCGAACGCCGGTGCGTCCGCCGACGTGTTCACCCGGAACGCCGAGTCGTCGTACAGCGCCAGCGCCATACGGCGTAGCTGCCGTCGTATTGGGTGCCGAGGATGCTGTTGTCATCGCTGACCCGGTTGGCTGTCCCGTTGTTCGGTAGATCGCCGAGGGGGATGGTGCCGAGCCAGACCGCTCCGGTGGACTCGATGGTGGCCCTGCCGATGACCAGACCGTACTTGTTGATGTCTTCGCCAACAGCGTTGTTCTTGATCGGCTGTGGCTGGTCGGGGGTACTCCACAAGAATCCCTGGTAGGTCGCCTGGCCGTCGTCGGTCCGCGCATGGCCGACGACCCTGCCGTCGCGAATGGAGTTCGCCCAAGGGGTCCAGTACCCGGCAGGGTGCGCGAGCTTGGTCAGGTGGCCGTTCCGCCACAGATGCGGTCCTTGCGCCAGGTGCAGCAAAGCGGTGCCGTCGTCATCGAGGTCCACCACCTGCACCAGCTCGTTGTCCGGCGGCAGGTCGATGACCACCGGTGGGCTGCCATCGGCGGGCCACAACACGGCCGAGTCGTCCGCGCCGTCCGCTGGAAACACGTGCCCGAGCGCGTCTCCGCGGTTGTTGATGGCCTCCGGCCACACCGAGCGAAATCCTTCTGGCGTGGGCAGCGCCCGATACACTCCGGCGCCCTCATGGCCACCGGAGTACACGAACACCGGGGCGGCTTGATCGCCGAGTCCATAGGCACTGAGCAGAACAGTGCCCGACCGGTTCTCATCGACCGGCATGGGCATCGTGAAACCGGCCGGAGCCGAGTGCACTCTGCCCCACGACCCGTCCCGGTTCCACAGCACCATTTCCAGATAGAACTGACCTTGCGGATCAACCCATCGCACGGTTCCGGAGTAGTCACCCCTGCCGCTTGCCGCACTGACGTTGACATATCCGACCGTTTCGACCGGTGGTATCGGGGTCGCCGTCCAGGAGCAACGCGACCCCGCCCGCTCGCCACCGCCCCCCGGTTGCGCCCAGGCGGCGGCAGCCGCAACACCTGACAAGACAAGACAACTCGCGGTCAGGACGGCTAATCGGACGGTGATGGATCGTCGCATCGTTCCCCCAATGCCAGCGCCTCTCGAGTGGCGTCGGGAATATCGGGGGACAGTGACGGGCGTTACAGGGTGGGTCCGAGGGTCATGACCGCTGCGGCTCGTCGTTGTGGTTGACCGCGGCGCGGATCTGGTCGATGTTCTCGCGCAGGCTGTCGGAGATCATCTCGTCGGTACGCGGGTCGGCGAGCATCTCCAGCACGACACGGATCACCGTGTCGGTGACCGTGCCGATGATCTCGTCGTGGAACGGGATGATCTTCAGTCGACCGGCCGCCGGGTCCGCCTTGATCTTGTCGAGCACCATCTCCCGCAGCTCGGTCTGGTTCTCCGCCAGGGCACGGGAAATGTTCTGCGCGTAGTGGCCGGTCTTCAGCACGGCGACCACTTCGTCGAGCACCGCGACGGTGACCGGCTTCTTCAGCACGTTGATCACCGTGCCGAGAAAGCGGTTCACCAGACGCTGGGTCACCGCGTCGCCGATGGTCCGGTCCACCGCCCGGCCGAGTCTGGCGAGCAACACGATCACCCGGACCAGCCGGAACGCCCGCAGCGCCGGATGCGACACCGGAACCATGCCGAGGATCTCGAACCAGTTCCGGCCGAGGAATCGCCAACCCCAGCCACTCGCGCGCCAGCGCCAGACGAACTCGAGGAAGAACACCGCGCAGATGCCGACGTCGATCTTGAACACCAGTTCCTCGGTCGCCACCGGCGGGTTGGTCACCCAGACCCATGCCAGCATGCCGACCGACACGATCGCGAGCAGCACCATCAGCCAGTCGACGGCGCGCACGCGGTGGATCCGGCGCGGAACCTCCACCTGCCCGTGCAGCTGTGCGTACCTCACGCAGGGCACCTCCGACGAATATCAGCAGCGCCCCATCCTGAACCACAACCCGCCGAACCGCGAGATCAGTTGACATGGAACGCGTCTTTGCCGACCCTCTGGTGAGCCGTGCCGATGGTGCGGAACGTCGTTTCAGGTGAGCTGGGCGGTGGGCCGAACGCGGCCGCACGCGAGGGGAGCACGGTGCCGACATCGAACGGGTACGTCCTGGACGAGTCGCCGGCGCGGCTGGGTGAGCTGGTCCCGGTGCCTCGCGCCGAGCGCGGCGACCGCACCGCGCTGCGCCGCCGGCTCACGCGCGACGGCTACCTGTGGCTGCGCGGCGCGCTCGACCCCGACCTGGTCCGCCGGTTCCGCCGGTTCTACCTGGAGCGGCTCGCCCCGACCGGGGTGTGGGAGGGCCCCGGCGACCCGGCGCGGGTGCGGCAGGTGCTGTTCGGCGAGGTCGTGCCGAGTCCGGAGTACCAGGCGTTCTGCGCGCAACCGGCCGTCCTGGAGTGGTACCGCTGGTTCCTCGGTGGCGAGCCACACCTGCACCGCCGCAAGATCATCCGACACGTCAAGCCCGGCGAGCGCGGCATCGGGCTCGCGACACAGGCCCACTACGACCTCGTGTACCTCCGCGACGGCACCGACCAGGTGCTCAGCTCCTGGATCCCGCTCGGCGACTGTCCGGTACGCCGCGGCGGTCTCGTCTACCTCGAGGGCAGCCACCACCACTACCTCGCCCGCGAGCGCGCCGGCACGGCCCGGCACCCGGCTGCGTCGATCACGGCCGACCTGCCGGCGCTGGCCGACGAGCTCGACGCGCGCTGGCTCGTCGCCGACTACGCCGCCGGCGACATGGTGGTGCACACCGCGCACACCGTCCACGCGGCACTCGACAACGTCGACACCGAGGTCCGCCTCTCGACGGACATCCGCTACCAGCGGCTCGACCAGCCGGTCGACGGGCGGTGGCAGAACGACTGGCACGTCGACGACGGGCTGTGACCGTCAGAAGCGGTCGGGGCGTGCGGTCACTTGGCGATCAGGACGAGGACGGCGCGGTTGCCGAGCACGTACGGCGCGCTGCCGATCGGGTCCTCAGCGCCCGGCGGGCGCACCTGGTCAGCGCCTTCCGCCCAGGTCGACGTGTCGGTGACCCGGTGCCAGCTGGTGCCGGCCGGCGGCGTGGGGAGCGTGAACGTCACGTCGCCAGACCAGCCGTTGTAGGCCACGTACACCGATGCGGCCGGGTCGCCGAACTCGGTGCCGTCCAGGCGCCAGGCGATGGCGTGGTTGTTCGCGTCGTTCCAGTAGGTCGCGTCCGGCACGCCGCCCGCCGGGGTGAGCCACTGCAGCTGGCCGATCCCGTTGCCGTTGGTGTCGGCTGACGTGTAGTAGTTCGCCGGCCGCAGTGCGGGGTGCGCCGCGCGGAAGGCGAGCATGCGTTGGGCGTACGTGCGGAAGGTGCTCTGCTCGGCGGTCGGCGCGTAGCTCAGCCAGTTGGCCGACGAGTCCAGGTTGTACGGGTTGTTGTTGCAGTTGATCCGGCGCAGGTACTCGTCGCCGCCGGTGATCATCGGGGTGCCGGCCGACAGCGACAGGAAGGCGAACCCGTTGCGCGCGGCCTTGCGCTGCGCCGCGGCGTTGCCGCCCTGGTCCCAGGAGTCGTTGCTGTCGCTGCCGCCGTCGGACGGGCCGTAGGGCCACGGCTGGTTGTTGTTCTTCGTGTTGCAGGCGTACAGGTCGGCGAGCGTGAACCCGTCGTGGGCGACCATGAAGTTCACCGAGTGGTACGGCTTCCGGCCGTCGTCGCCGAACAGGTCGGACGAGCCGGCGAAGCGGGTGGCCAGTTCGCCCGGCGTGATCGCCGAGACACCGAGCTTGTTCTGGTCACGGCGCAGGGCGTCGCGGTAGATGCCGTTCCACTCCGCCCACCCGGCGGGGAAGTTGCCGACCTGGTAGGTGCCGTCGCCGATCGCCCACGGCTCGGCGATCCAGTCCACTCCGGACCCGCCGTTCGCCGGCCGGCCCGGCATCTCGGTGGTCAGCCGGTTCAGCGCCGTGCCGGCAGCCGTTCTGCTGTAGGAGAAGCAGCCGTGCTGGCAGGTGTTGCCGAGCACCGAGGCGAGGTCGAACCGGAACCCGTCGACGCCGAGGGTGTTCTTCCAGTAGGCGACCGAGTCGACGATCAGGTCCTGGGCGGTCGGGTTCGCGGTGTTGTAGTTTCCGCCGACGCCGGTGTTGTCCCACGGCCGCTGCCGGTCCGCGGTGAGCGAGTAGTAGGTCGGGTTGTCCAGGCCACGCCAGGAGAACACCGAGTACGTGTTGACGTCGCCGTCGCTCCACGGGCCGCCCTCGGCGGTGTGGTTGTAGACGACGTCGACCATGACCTTGATCCCGGCGGCGTGGAAGGCCGCCACCATGGCCTTGAACTCCTTGGTCGGCCCGCCGGGTGTGGTGTCGGCGGCGTAGCGGCGATCCGGGGCGAAGTAGTTCAGCGTCATGTAGCCCCAGTAGTTGTCGCCGGCCGTACCGGTGGGGGAGACGTCATTCGTGTCGTTCTGGGTCTCCTGCACGGGAAGCAGCTCCACCGCGGTGACGCCGAGCGCGCGCAGCTGTTGTGCCTTGAGCCCGGCGCCCCGGTAGGTGCCGCGGTAGGCGCTGGGCACCGACGGGTCGTTGCGGGTCAGGCCGCGCACGTTGACCTCGTAGATGACGTCGTCGCGCAGCGGTCGGGTCGGCTTGGTCCCCGTGCCGGTGCCGTCGGCGGCGAGCGCGATGCCCTTCGGTGCCGTGGGTCCGGTGTCGACGGCGCGGTTGGCGGGGCCGGTGCCGTACCGCGCGCCGTCGGGGTTGGCCGGGGTGAGCGGGTCGTGGCTGAGCTCCCTGGCGTACGGGTCGAGCAGCAGCTTGTTGGGGTTGAACCGGTTGCCGGCCGCGTCGACGTCGGCGACGAAGCCCGCCGCCGAGCCCGGGGTCCACGACGCGGTGTACGGCCAGTTCGGGCCCCATGCGCGGTATCCGTAGTAGACCGTGCCGGTGACGCCGGCGGCCTGTAGCTCGGCGAGGGTCACGGTGACCGACCAGACCTGGTCACTGCCCTTGGTCAGCGGGTAGGTCGCCGCGGCGGCGCCGGTGGGGGCCGCGTACACGTCGACCCGCATCCGGGTGGCAGCGGCCGAGAACACCCGGAACGTGACGCCGGAACCCGTGTAGCGGCCGCCGAGCGAGCGCTGGTCGATGCCTGCCGGCGCCGCGGTGTCGGACGGCGCGGCGCCCGCGCTGGCGCCGGACAGCATGGCGGCCACCGCGGCGAGCACCGCGCACGCCGCGACGATCCGATGACGGGTGCCGTCCATGGTCGACCTCTCTGTCTGCCAGTCCCCACAACGATTCCAACGCATCGAGCGCGCGAAAAGCTGCTCCATTCGGCCGCTTCTTGGTGGAAATTTTCGTGCGACTCTTTCTCATAGACAGTCGGGGAAGGACGTACTCGTGCACATCGCTCGCATGAGGCGATGGTCGCTGCTCGCGCCGCTCGTCGGCGCCGTGCTGGTCGCCACCGCCCTACCGGTTCAGTTCAGCGCCGCCGCCGCCACACCGCTCACCGTCGCCCAGGCGATCAGCCAGCAGGGCAGCACCGCGACCGTCCGCGGCTACGTCGTCGGCCAGCCGACCGCCACCAACACCGTTGTCACGTCGTCGTTCCCGAACGACTACGCCATCGCGCTCGCCGACACGCCGGGGGAGACCGGCACCGCGCGGATGATCTACGTGCAGGTCACCTCTGCGTTCCGGGCGCAGTACGGCCTGCGGTCCAACCCGGGCCTGATGGGCGACCAGCTCGACGTCACCGGGCCGCTCGGGGCGTACTTCTCCCACCCGGGCCTCACGTCGCCGACCGCGATGGCGCCGGTGACGGGCACCCCGCCGCCCGACCCGCCACCCGGCGGCGACTATGACCAGACCTACTACCGCACCGCGATCGGCAAAATCGGCCCCGCGCTGAAGTCCGAGCTGAACCGGATCATCAGCACCAACGCGAAGCTGACCTACGACCAGGTGTGGAACGCGCTCAAGGTCACCGACCAGGACCCGGCCAACGCGAACAACGTGATCCTGCTGTACTCCGGCCGCTCGCAGGCCAAGAGCACCAACGGCGGCAACCCCGACGACTGGAACCGGGAGCACGTCTGGGCCAAGTCCCATGGCGACTTCGGCACGGCGACGGGTCCGGGCACCGACGTCCACCACCTGCGGCCGGAAGACGTGAGTGTCAACGGCGTTCGTGGCAACAAGGACTTCGACAACGGCGGCTCGACCGTCAGCGAGGCGCCGGGCAACTACACCGACGCCGACTCGTGGGAGCCCCGCAACGCGGTCAAGGGCGACGTCGCGCGGATGATCTTCTACATGGCGGTGCGCTACGAGGGCGGCGACGGCTTCGCCAACCTGGAGATGAACAACTCGGTCAGCAACGGCACCGCGCCGTACCTCGGCCGGCAGTCCGTGCTGCTCGCGTGGAACGCCCAGGACCCGCCGGACTCCTTCGAGCGGCGCCGCAACCAGGTGATCTACGACCAGTTCCAACACAACCGCAACCCCTTCGTCGACCACCCGGAATGGGCCGGAGCGATCTGGAACTGAGCCAGCGCGCGGCACGACGTGCCATGAAGGACCCCTTCATGTCGTTGAGTGACATGAAGGGGTCCTTCATGGCATCGCCGACCTCACCACATGCCCCGATGCCACCGCGGCAAAGTGCTCGTCTGGGGCCGTCGCCCGTGGTTGCTGCCCACGTTCCTCAAGACCGTGCGCTGCCCGTGAGAGTCGACACTCAGCACTGACGTTCCACGATCGTATGTTCGAATGCGACAGTCGTAACCGTTTCGTTATGTCAGAAGTGTATCTCCGTAGGGTCCGTCCGGCACTGCTGTGTCGAGAAGCCGTGTGCCCAGAGACGGGGAGGTCTCATGCACTTCTACATACGTCGTGACCCGGACGAAAAAGGACTTGGCAGCGAGGTGCCGGAGGTTCCGGGGAACCTGCTGGCCAGGCATGGTGCGCGTACGCTGCGGGCCGTTACGGCGCCCTCGGCGACGGCGTACCGGGCCGATGTCCTGCGGGTACCGCACACAGTGGACCGGGACGCCATCGAGAAGACCCTCGCGGACATCAACCTGAAACTGGCGAGGTCCGACGCGGGGGAGGCTGGGCACCGGCCGCCGGTGGTGCGGCTCGAGGCACGCGATCCGGACCAGCCCGCGATGGTCGACGCCTGGTACGCGCTGTCACACCTGCGGGAGGCGGCGGCAGGGGAGCAGGTCGCGCTGGAGCACCTGCTGTTCCTGGGCCTGGATCCGGCGCCGTGGGACTCGCACGGCTTCGACCCGGCGCCCTGGGACTCGCACGGTCTGTTCGGCAGGGACTCCTACCTGCGGTCCACGCGCGGCGGCCCGGTGCCGGTCAGCATGTCCGTCCGCCCCCCTCGGCCGCGACCGGTGGTGTCCGGCAGCGGGTTCGACCGCAGGCCGGTCATCGCGGTGCTGGACACGGGAATCTCGGCGCACGAGTGGTTCGGGACGACCGACCGCGACGCCGGGCTCCCGCCGGGCGGGTTCATCCGTGTCCTCAAGGAGGTGCAGGACGCCATCACGGCGAGCAGCCGTGCGGCGGGCACCGGGGCGCGGGTCATCGAGGACTACTGGGACGCGGACGTCCCGGCCAACCCGCTGACCGGCGAGCTCGACCGGCACAGCGGGCACGGCACCTTCATCGCGGGCATCATCCGGCAGGTCGCGCCCGACTCGGAGGTCGCGGTCGCCAGGGTGATGGCCGGGGACGGCGTCGCCTACGAGAGCGACGTGCTGGCCGCGCTGGAGCGGCTCGTGGCGCAGGTCCGGGCGGCGCAGGCCCCCGGCGGCAACCCCGCCGACCTGATCGACATCCTGTCGATCTCGATCGGCTACTACTGCGAGACCCTCGAGGACGAGGCCGAGACGACCGAGTTCGCCAGGCTGCTCAACACGTTGAGCGACTTCGGCGTGCTGATCGTGGCGGCCGCGGGCAACGATGCCACGACCCGCCCGTTCTTCCCGGCCGCGCTCGCCTCCGCCGCGCCGGCGGGCGGCGGACAGCCGGTGCTCAGCGTCGGCGCGCTCAACCCCAACGGCACCAAGGCGTTCTTCAGCAACCAGGCGCCGTGGGTCCACGCCTGGGCGACGGGTGCGGCGGTCGTGAGCACGTTCCCGAGGCTGCGGGGGAGCACCGGCCCCGCGAACGCGATCCGCGAGCTCGACCGCGAGTCGCTGGACCCGGACGACTTCACCAGCGGGTTCGCGATGTGGCACGGCACGTCGTTCGCCGGGCCGCACGCCGCGGCCGCGCTCGCCAACAAGCTCGTCGAGCACGCGGACGCCGACCCGGACCGGCTGCGGATGGGGCTGGTGAGCCAGGAGGTGATGCGGGAACGCGCGCGCCGTGCGGTCGAGGCGTGCACGACCTGCGAACCGGCGCCCTGACCGCGTGAAAACCACGAACTGAAGGAGGTCGACGCGCTGTTGCTCGCCATGATGCGCCGGTCGCTGGTGTCCGGCAGGACGGGGAACCGGCGGTGAGCCAGGACGACGCCGATGAGCGGGACGCGCCGGATGCCGCGCTGACCGAGCAGGACGTCGCGCTCCTGGCCGCCGTGCGGACGATGTGGGAGACGGCCGACCCGATGCGGCCCGACCTCGTCGACCGCGTCCGGTTCGCGATCGAGCTGGACGACGTCGACATCGAGCTGTCGCGGCTCGTCGAGACGTCGTCGCTCGTGGGCGCGCGCTCCGACGAGTTCACCCGGCTCGTCACGTTCCAGAGCGACAGTCTGACCGTCATGATCACGCTCGAACAGGGCGTCGACGGCACCACGAGGATCGACGGATGGCTCACGCCCGCCGCATGCCGTCGGATCGAGCTGCGCTGCCCGGCCGGCCCCAGGTCCGCCGAGTCCGACGACACCGGCCGGTTCTCGTTCGACGCGGTGCCGGCGGGCAGCGTGCGGCTGGTCGTGCACGACGCCGGGAGCGCTCACCGGGTCATCACGCCGACCTTCGAGCTCTGATCAGCACGGGACAAAGGCCATAAACCACTGTTCCGGCGACCGGGCGGACCCGATACTGGCGAGATGTCCCGAGTCGCGGCCGACGAGGCTGGTGGAGTTCGCGCGCGCGAGCTGCACCGGCGCGGCCTCGAGGCCCTCAACCGCGGGCGGCCGCTGCTCGGTGCCCGGTCGCTGCGGGCCGGCCTGCGGCTGCTCCGCTGGCCACACGCCTCGGGTGCCTGGCAGTCGCACCGGGAGCTGACGTTCCGCCTTCTCGGCACGCTGGCCGCGGCCGAGGTCGCCTGCGGCAACAGCGATCGGGGTTTCGGGCTGCTGGACAGCGTGGACACGCTCATCACCGAGAACAACCGGGGCGTGCTGCTGCTCCAGCGCGGCCTGCTGCTGACCATGATCGGCCGGGTCGACGATGCGGTCCGCAGCTTCGATGCGGCCGTGCCGCTGCTGGCACGGGCGGGGGAGCGGGTCGCCCTGGCCCGCACGCTGCTGAACCGGGCGTTCATCCACCAGATCGCCGGGCAGGTGCGCCCGGCGCTGGCCGACCTGGCTCGGAGCGAGGAGATCAGCCGCGAGCTCGGCATGTCCGTCCAGGTCGCGAAATCCTTCCACGGCCGGGGTTCCTGCCTGCTGCTCGCCGGTGACATCCCTGGCGCGCTGCGGGCCTTCGACGAGGCCGAGCAGGGGTATGCGGCGGACGCGGACGGCATGCTCGTCGTGCTCGCCGTGGAGAGGGCGCGGGCCATGCTCGCGGCAGGCAAGGGCGCGGACGCGGCCGGTGTGCTCGACGCCGCCCTGCCCCGGTTCGCCGGCCTCGGCATGAACCAGGAGCACGCCGAGGCCGAGCTGACCCGTGCGCAGATCGCGCTGGCCGTCGGCGACCACGAGGCGGCCAGGCGGTGGGCCGGCCAGGCGGAGCGCCGCTTCCGCCGCAGGCGCAACGAGACGTGGGCGGCGGTCGCCGCGTTGACACGGCTGCGTGCCGAGTTCGCCGCCGGCCGCGGGCCGGTCAAGGTCGCCACCACCGCGGCCGGGCTCGCCGACCGGCTCCGCGAGCTGGGGCTGGACAACGACGCGGAGGCCGCAGAACTGCTGGCCGCCCGCGCGCACCTGCGCCGTGGCAAGGTCGATGAGGCGCACCGGCGGGTCCGTGCCCAGCCGGGCCGTCGGTCCACATTGGACACACGGCTGCAGCGACATGTCGTCCGGGCGCGGATCGCTGACGCGCGTGGCGACCGCGCCGCCACCTTCCGGCACGCGCGCGCCGGTCTTGCCCGGCTCGCCGCGCACCGCGGCCTGTTCGGCAGCATCGACCTGCAGACCGGGGTCGCCACGCTCGGTGCCGAGCTCGCCAGGGCCGGGCTCGACGCGGCGCTCGCCGAAGGCAGGCCCGCCACGGTGTTCCGCTGGCTCGAACACTCGCGTGCGCAGGCGTTCCGCTCGCGCGCGGTGCACCCGCTCGACGATCCGGTCACCGCCGACGCACTCGCCGAGCTGCGGCAGCGGTCTCGCGTGGCGCGGACGAGCGAGCTGGAGGGCCACCGCGACGCGGCGGCGGCGCGGCGCTGCGCCGAGCTGGAACGGCAGATCCGCGCGCACGGCTGGCGGACCAGCGGCACCGGCGAGCACCACGCCGAGGCGTCGCTGGCGGAGGTCCGTGCCGAGCTCCGCGTCGCGGGCGCCGCGCTGGCCAGTTTCTTCATCGTCGGCACGCGGATCCACGCCGTCCTGGTCACCGACCGCACGGCCAGGATCGTCGGGTTGGGCGACCTGGTAACGGCCACGGAGACGACCACCAGGCTGCGCGGCGACATGGATGTCTTGTCCGGCCGGGCGTTGCCCGCCGCGCTCGACACCGCGGTCCGCACCTCCGCGCGGCGTCAGCTGAACGTGCTGACCGAGCACCTCATCGCCCCGCTGCGCGGGCACCTCGGCGACGAAGACCTAGTCGTGGTGCCGACCGGACCGCTGTCCGGTGTGCCGTGGGGGTTGCTGCCGGACCTGCGTGGCCGCCCGGTGACGGTGTCCCCGTCGGCGACGGTCTGGTTGTCCGGCAGGCGCGCCGCGCGCCGGACAGAAAGCCAGACCACGCTCCTCGTCGCCGGACCGAACCTCACCTACGCGGCGGACGAGGTCGAGCAGCTGGCCGCCATCTACCCGGAGAGCGCGACCCTGTCCGGCGCGGACGCCACTGTGGCGTCGACGATGAAGGCGCTCGACGGCTGCGGTGTCGCGCACTTCGCCGCCCACGGCCACCACGAACAGGACAGCGTGCTGTTCTCCCGGCTCGACCTCGCCGACGGGCCGCTCATGGCCTACGACATCCACCGGCTCGGCGCGGCACCCGAGCACGTGATCCTCGCGTCCTGTGACGTCGGCAAGGTGGTCGTGCGGGCCGGCGACGAGATCCTCGGCTTCACCGCGGCCCTGCTCTACAGCGGCACCCGGACCGTCGTGTCGAGCGTGGCACGCATGGACGACCACGCGGCGGTCGGCGTGATGACCGCCTACCACCGCGGCCTGTCCCGCGGCGTCGCCCCGGCACGGGCGCTGGCCGACGCCGCGCTCACCGAGCCGCTCACGCCGCTCGTGTGCTTCGGCAGCGGCTGACGCGCCACATGAGGGTCGAGCCTGATCCGGCGATTGTCACCAAGCGACTCGTGCTGTCCCGGATCGCACGCGATGATGTCGACGAACTCGTCGCGATGTTGCTCAACCCGGCGCTCTACCACTACATCGGCGGCGCACCGGCGTCGGCTGCCGAAGCCGGGGACCGCGCATGCGAGCTCGCCTACCTCGTCGACCCGCCGGCGCAGGGGGACGGATTCGGCACGGAGATGATGAGCGGTTTCTGCGCCGAACTGCACGAGACGATGAAACCGGCGGAGTTCATCGCGCACATCTACCCGGGGCATGCGGCGTCGGAAGGTGTCGCCAAGGCCCTCGGTCTTGTCCCGACCTCCGATCGCGTCGCCGGCGAGCAGGTCTGGCGGGCACCCGCGTGACGGTATGCCCTGAAGGACCGCCGGTCCTTCAGGGCATGGCGCCCTGCACGACTCCGGGGTCAGTGGCGGACTTTTGCTTCCAGCGTGCGGCGGCGGGTGGTCACGTCGTCGGGATCGTCACCGAACACCACCAGTTGGAGGGTGCTCCGCCGGACGGGGTTGTCGGTGCGGACGGTGTCGTGGCCGGCGACGACGAGCAGACCGCCGGCGGCGAGTACCGGACGTAGGTCGTCGAGCAGTTCCGCGAGCGGCGCGGCCACCGTCAGGTTCACGGACTCGGCGGGTCGGTCGAGGGCGTCGGGTCGGACCGATTGCAGCGCCAGCAACGGGATTGACCCACCGGTGATCCGGAAGTTCAGGTCGAGCATGACCAGCTGGCCGTCCCTGGTTTGGGCGCAGTCCAGGCTGCACATGCCCCGATATCCGACATCGGCCGCGCGCCCCGCGATGGCCAGGCACTCGGCGAGCAGCGCCGCCGGCGGCGAGCTGACCAGCCCGAACCGGCCACCGGAGTAAACACCGGCCGCGTCGATGCGCTGCTCGGTGACGGCCAGTAGTCGCGCCGTGGCGTCCGGTCCGACGTAGAGCTGGATGCCCCAGTTGCGACGGATGTGTAGGTATTCCTCGACCACGAACTCGGTGAGCACCTCGGTGAACGCCGGCAGCGCGATCGGCTCGCCGGCCTGGTGCAGGTACACATCAAGGCTGCCGCGGTGTGCGTCGTTGGTCGCGGCCTTGAGAACCCAGGACTTCTCCGGAGGCGTCGCCTCGGCGAGGTCCGCGCGGGGCACGACGCTGCGCCGCGCTTGGAAGGTCGGGTCGACGAACGTGCTGATGCTGGCCTTGTTGTTCAGGTAGCCGACGAGTTGCGCGCTCTTGACCGCGCGTTCGTCGGGGCACAGCGCGGCTGGTTGCGGGTACTCCATCGAGATCAGCAGACCGTCGCCCATCGCCTCCGCCACCCGTGTCTCGAACTCCGCCTCGCTGCGGAACTCGCGCAGGTCGGTACCGACCGGGAGGCCGCCGTCGCGCAGCTGCGCCAGCAGCGACGGGTCCGTGCCGCCGGAGCTGCAGATCAGCGGCGTGTCCGCGGCGACGGCGATCGGCCTGGCGGAGAACACGTCGCGAGTGTGGCGGTGCCGGCTCCTCGGCGCGGTGGCCTCCAGCGGCGGCCGGGCGCAGACGGCGACACCAGGACCGTACACATCGCTGAGGGCACGGGGTGCGCCCACGGAAGGCGAGAACGGGACCGAAAGTGTAATTGAGGATCTCCCGAGAGGTGAGTGGGCCAGCCACGCCCCAACGGAGACCGAGGACGTGACGCGGCACGGGCTGTGCTGAGCAGGCGACGAAACGAGCCGTGACGGGCGGCGTCCACTGCTTGGTCCGCTCGCTGCTCGCGAGCCGGATACGGTGGGATCGTGGGCGAACAGCCCGGATGCGGGCCGTGTGCCGTGATCGTCGCACGTTTCGACCATCTGACCCAAACGCCGGCACGCGAAGCCAGGCGGTTAGCTGATCTGACGTGCGGGTTCAGCGCTGGTTGAGTAGGCGCAGGTTGATGGAGTTGGCCATGGTGCGGTAACCGGCGTCGGACGGATGCAGGTGGTCGCCGGAGTCGTAGGCCGGCTTGAGCCGCTGCGGGTCGGCCGGATCCCGCACCGTCGCGTCGAAGTCGATGACCGCGTCGAACACCTTGCTGGTGCGGATGAAGTCGTTCACCGTCTGCCGTACGCTCTCGCGTTCCGCGTTGTACGAACGCCAGCCCTTGAACGGCGTGATCGTCGCACCGATGACCCGCAGGCCCTGCGCCCGCGCCTGGGTGGCGAGCTGCCGCAGCGCCGCGGTCAGCACCGCCGGGTCCGGATGTTCGAGGTTGCCGATGTCGTTGATGCCCTCGAAGAGGACCACGGTGCGCGCGCCGGTGGGCGTCAGCAGGTCCCGGTCCAGCCGGGCGAACGCGCTCGGGCCGCCTATTCCGGTGGTGCTGTCCAGCACCCGGTTGCCGCTGATGCCGCTGTTGAGCACGCTCAGCCTGGTCGGCCCCGGCTCGGCCGCCAGCCGGTCCGCGAGGACGTCCGGCCACCGCAGGTTCGCGCTGACCGTCGACTTGTCACCGTCGGTGATCGAGTCGCCGAAGGTCACCACCGCGCCCTGCACAGCCGAGGACTGGACCTCCACGGCCGTGACGTAGTGCCACGCCGGCGTCTGCTGGGTGAACGCGCTGCCCGGCTCGTCCGCGGCGTGATCGCCGTCCGCGGTGAGGTACGACGTCTGGTACGCCCGCGGATGCACGGTCACGGGGCTCGACGCCTCCGGAGTGAAGACAGTCACGAGCAGGTCGCCGTCCGCCGGCACGGTCAGCGGGACCGGGTCACTGAGCACCTCGCCGCCCGCCGGAATGGTGATCGACCGCGCACCGCCGAAGGTGAGCGACCGCATCGTGCCGGGGACCGCGTTCGGCGCGGCTGCCGCCACCGCCAGCGTCACCCGGCCCATCAGCACCGGCGCCGTTCCGTACACATTGGACAGTCGAACCCGCGCCGCTCGCCCGCCGGTGCTGGTGTGCACCACGTTGCGGATCGAGTAGTTCGGCATGCCCTGGTCCGTGCCGGCGGCCTGCTGCGCCATCGCCGTCTGCCACGTCCCGACCCAGTCGCCGGCCGGCCGCGGACGAAGCCCGTCCAGGCGCACGGCGGCGGCCATCGCCTCGTAGCCGGCATCCTTGGGGTGCAGGTGATCGCCGGAGTCGTACTCGGGTCGGAGCCGATGCGGATCGGCCGGCTCCCGGAGCGCGGCATCGAAGTCGGCCACCTCATCGAAGACCCCGCCGTGCCGGATGAACTCGTTGACCGCGAGCCGCACGCCTTCCAGTTCCTCGGTGTAGTTGCCGGACCCGCCGAACGGCGTCAAGGTCCCGCCGATGACACGCAGACCTTTCGCCTGGGCCTGGGTCGCCACCTGCCGCAGCGCCGCGATGATCTGCGACGGCTCGTGGTGCTGTGGCTCGCCGCCGATGTCGTTGATGCCCAGTAGCACGATCACCGATCGCGCACCGGTCGCGGTCAGCACGTCCCGGTCCAACCTGGACAGTGCGTTGGGGTTCCACGTGCTGTTGAGCAACCGGTTCGAGCTGATGCCGGCGTTCACCACGCCGAGCCGGGTCGGCCCCGGCTCGGCGATCAGCCGGTCCGCCAGGTAGTCCGGCCACCGGTGGTTCGCGTCCCGCGTCGAGTTGTTTCCGTCGCTGATCGAGTCGCCGAGCACGACCACGGACCCGTCCGCACGCCCTTGCACATCCACACTGCTGACATACGGCCAAAAGGTGACCTTCTCGGTGAACGCCGCACCGGAGTCGTCGGCCGCGTGGTCACCACTGACCGTGAGATACGAGGTCTGGTTGGCCACCTGGTGGTAGGTCACCGGCCCGGACGGTTCCGGGGTGAACACGCTGACCAGCAGGTCACCATCTTCGGGCACCGCAAGGGAGATCGGGTCGCTCAGCACCTCGCCACCGGCCGGAATGATGATCGACGACGCGCCGCCGAAGGTGAGCGGCCGCATCGTGCCCGCGACCGCGTCCGGTGCGTCGGGCCGTGCGGCGACCGCGACGGTCACCGCACTCATCAGGACCGGTGCGGCGCCAAGCACGTTCGTCAGGCCGACGCGCACGCGCGAGCCGCCGACGCTGGTGTGCACGACATTGCGGATGGTGCGGTTCGGGTAGCCGGTGTCGAGCTTCGGCACGGTGCCCGTAGCGGAGCTTGCCCAGGTGCCGACCCAGTCACCGGGTCGAGCCGCCGGACCGGACGCCTCGGACGCTCCCGTCGGGACCGTCGCACCGAGCACGAGCGCCAACACCACGCCGATCACCAGCGGCAGCCTGCGGACGTAGAACATCCCACCTCCTGGTTGATGCGATCACCGCGGACGAGTGGACCGGTGCGCATCCTCCATGGTCAAGAGTTGTCCGGTTTTCTGTCCGGCAGGACGCGGCGCGCCGGAGTCTCGCTAGCGGCCGGGTCACAGTCGATTGACCCGGCGGGGTGAACAACTGTTTACTCAGGCGGTGAACATCGGTTCACCGTCGAGGACGGCTCATTCCAGTCGGCTCATGATCGTGCTCTGCGGGTGCGGTATCACCGTGTCCCTCATGCACACCCTGGTAGCACCGCTGCTGCCCGAGATCTCGCACACGATGCACCTGTCGCAGGACGCGGCGCCGTGGCTGCTCACCGTGACCATGCTCGCCGGCGCGGTGTGCGCGCCCGTGTGCGGCCGTCTCGGCGACATGCTCGGCAAGCGCAGAATGCTGGCGATCGCGCTGGCGATCATGTCGGTCGGCTCGCTGCTCGGCGCCCTGAGCTGGTCGTTCGAGTCGCTGCTCGGCGCCCGCATGCTGCAGGGCGCCGCGTTCGGCGTGCTGCCGCTGGGCATCAGCATCCTCAAGGACGAGCTGCCAGAGGACCGGGTCATGGCCGGCACCGCGACCATGAGCTCCACGCTCGGTGTCGGCGGCGCGATCGGCATGCCGATGGCCGGGGTGATCGCCCAGCTCTTGAACTGGCACGCCGTGTTCTGGGCGGCGACCGCGGCGTCGCTGCTGGTCCTCGCGCTGGTGGTGCTCTTCGTGCCGGAGTCGCCGGTGCGGTCCGGCGGCCGGTTCGACGTGGTCGGCGCCCTGGGGCTCGCCGTCGGGCTGGTGAGCCTGCTGGTGGCCGTGTCGCAGGGCGGCACGTGGGGCTGGGGCAGCCCGGCGACCGTCGGGCTGTTCGCCGGGTCCGCGGTGGTGCTCACCGTGTGGGCCGTGCACCAACTGCGGGTGCGGCAGCCGCTCGTGGACCTGCGGACGTCCGCGCGGCCGGTGGTCCTGCTGACGAACACGGCGACCACGCTCGTCGGCGTCGGCATGTTCGCGAGCTTCATGATGACGCCGCTGCTGCTGCAGGCGTCGTCGGCCACCGAGCACGGCTTCGGCGTGTCCGTGATGGTCGCCGGGCTGTGCATGGTGCCGATGGGTCTCGGGATGCTGTTCTTCTCGCCGCTGTCGGCGAAGCTGTCGGCGCGGCGGGGCGCGCACGTGACGCTCTTGGTCGGAGCGCTCGTGATGGTCGTCGGCAACGTGGCGCAGGCGCTGCTGCCGGGGAGCATCCCGCTGCTGATGGTCGTGCTGATGGTGCTGTCGATCGGGACCGCGCTCTGCTTCTCTGCGATGCCGACGCTGATCATGGCGTGGGTGCCGGAGACCGAGACGGCGTCGGCGAACAGCCTGAACTCGCTGCTGCGGACGATCGGCACCAGCACGTGCGCGGCGATCGGCGGCACGTTCCTCGCCGTGTACACGACGCGCGTCGACGGCGCTGTCGTGCCGTCGACGACCGGGTTCCAGGTGACGTTCTGGATGGCGGCCGCGGCGAGCCTCGGCGCCGCGGGCCTCGCGCTGGCGGTGACGACGGTGATCCGGCGCAGCGCGCGCACCACCGCGGAGGAGACCGGCACCGTCGCCGCCCGCGCCGACCTGGTGGCTCAGTAAGCTCCCGCCATGGGCACGGACGCCTCGGACGCGGCCGGCGGCACCCGGCAGGCGATCCTGAGGGCCGCACGGAAGCGCTTCGCGCACGGCGCGTTCGCGGAGGTCGGCCTGCGCGAGATCGCCCAGGACAGCGGCGTCAGCGCGGCGCTGATCGTGAAGTACTTCGGCAGCAAGGAAAACCTGTTCGCCGAGGCCGTCTCGTTCGAGGCAGAGGCGACGGCGCTGCTGGACTGCGACCTCGACCACCTCGGCGAGCACCTCGTCCGCACACTGCTCGAACTGCACGACCGCGCCAACTCCGACCCGTTCCTACGTGCCGTCATGGCCGCCTTCCGCCCGAACGGCGCTCACTTCTCCGGCACGTTCTCCCAGCACTTCGCCGAGCCGCTGGCAGCGCGTCTCACCGGTGCCGACGTGCCGCTGCGCACCGCCATGATCTGCGCGCACCTGGTCGGCCTCGGCGCGGTCCGGCTCGCCGTGAAGCTCCCCGGGGTCACGACGCTCTCCCCGGCAGCGACCGTCGCGACTTTCGGCCCCCTGCTGCAGAACCTCGTCACCCCGCCGTCCACACGGGACGCTAGACGATCACTATTCGGGGGCCTGCCTGGGCCATCTCGTTGACGGTGGCGCGGTCGACCCGGTCGTCGGTGATGAAGGTGTCTATGTCCTTCAGCTCGGCGAAGCGGGTGAAGCAGTCGTTGCCGATCTTGGTGTGGTCGGCCAGCAGGACGCAGCGGCGGCTGCTCGCCACGGCCGCTCGCTTGATCATGGCCTCGGCGGAGTCCGGTGTGGTCAGTCCGCGCTCCACGGAGATGCCGTTGGTCGCGATGAAGGCCACATCCACGAAGGTCTCGCGCAGGGCCTGCAACGCCCAGGCGTCGACCGTGGCCAGGGTACGGCTGCGGAGGCGGCCGCCGACGAGCATGATCGTGAGGTTGGGGCGGGTCGACAGGGTCAGCGCGATGTTGACCGAGTGAGTGACGACAGTGAGCTCGCGATCGGTGGGGAGCTCGTCGGCCAGGCGCGCGGTGGTGGAGCCGGCGTCGAGGAGGATGCTGCCCTCGTCGGGCAGCTCGGCCAGGGCCGCCTTGGCGATGCGGGTCTTCTCGGCGGTCATGACGCTCTCGCGGGTGGCGAGCGCCGGCTCGAAACCGAGGCGCTCCACCGGAATCGCGCCCCCGTGCACTCGGCGGACCACGCCGTGGCGTTCCAGGATCGTCAGGTCGCGGCGGATGGTCTCGGTGGTGACGGTGAACTCGTCGGCCAGCGCGGTGACGTCCACCCGTCCCCGCGCTCGGGCGCGTTCGAGGATCACCTGCTGCCGCTCCTCGGCATACACCGCGACGACTCCCTCCGTACACGGGTGTGACAGTTTGCAATCATAACCGGAAGAACACAAGGTGCCCGGTGGACCGCGAGGGGGGCGCACGGTCCACCGGGATGCTGGGAGTGCCGGATCTTTCGCCTCCGGCTGGGGCGTTGTCGCTGAGAAGAGTATCGGGCGGCGGACTGGTAGAAGTACTAGCTAGTGCCGCACCATGCGATCGCGACCGAACGGGTCAGGCCGCGACGACGTGGGGCCCGGCCGAGCCGATCTCCTTGGCCGCGATCGGATCGACGCCCGAGTCGGTGATGAAGATGTCGATGTCGGCAAGCGCGCCGAAGACGGCCGGCTGGTCGTTGTCGATCTTGGTGTGGTCGGCGAGCACCACCGTGCGCCGGGCGCACGCGATCATCGCGCGCTTGACCGTGGCCAGGGCTTCGTCCGACGTGGTCAGGCCGCGCTCGACGGAGATTCCCTTGGTGCCAACAAAGGCGACCTCCACGTAAATGTTCCACAGCACGCGCAGGGACCAGTCGTCCACGGCGGCCATGGAATGACGCTGCAGGCGGCCGCCGACCATCATCAGCGTGACGTTGGTCCAGGAGCTCAGCGTCGAGGCGATGGTGAGCGAGTTGGTCACCACGGTGAGCTCACGATCGGTGGGGAGAACCTCGGCGAGCAGGTTGGTGGTCGTCCCCGCGTCGATCAGAATTGCGCCGTCCTCGGGAACCTCGGCCAACGCGGCCTCCGCAATGCGCTCCTTCGCGCCCATGCCTCACCGCCCGCGGATCAGAGAAGCGCGAGCCTACTGCGTGAAACAAAGAGTTCACCAGTAGTGCGCTGAGATTCTTGACTTGCCACAGAAGGGCAGGTAAACACAGCGATATCAAGACGATCCGGCGACAATCCAACATATATGCAGATCGGGTGAACCGCCGGGCGTGAGCGTGCTTTGCCGTCCCAAGAGGACGGAAAGTCATGACCGTCGGGGACGGCGAGGGGACGGTTGAGCGCGTGATCGTGACGGTGACGTTGAACCCAAGTCTGGATCGGACGATGGAGATCCCGGGCTTGGCCCGGGGTCGGCTCATCCATGTCGACGCGACCCGGCTCGACCCGGGAGGCAAGGGCGTCAACGTGGCGAGAGCCCTTGCGGCACATGGGATTGCGACGTGTGCCGTGGTGCCGCGCAACGGCCCGGAAGGCATGCAGCTGACCGCGCTGCTCGGGGTTGAGGGGATCGACGTGTGCGCGGTCCCGGTCACCGGCCACACGCGATCCAACGTGAGCCTGGTGGAGCCGGACGGCACGGTCACGAAGATCAACGAGCGCGGTGGCCGGCTCACCGACGGCGACCTGGAGGCGATCCTGGCCGCGGTGCTGACGGTGGGCGACGGGGCCGAATGGGTGGTGGCCAGCGGAAGCCTGCCACCGGGTGTGCCGGACGCCTTCTACGCGCGGCTCGGCCGTCGGGTGACCGAGCTGGGGGTGCGGTTCGCCGTCGACACGTCCGGGCCCGCCCTGCCGGCCGCGCTGGAGACCCGACCCGCGTTGGTGAAGCCGAACCGCGACGAGCTGGCGGAGTCGGTCGGGTTCCGGATCGACACCGTGGCCGACGCCGTGCGCGCGGCGGAGGTCATCAGGGCGGCCGGCGCGGGAGCCGTGCTGGCCAGCCTCGGCGCCGACGGCGCGGTGCTGGTCGACGAGAACGGGGTGCGGTACGGGGAGTCCCCGGTGGACCGCGGGCGCAGCGCGGTCGGCGCCGGCGACGCGATGCTCGCGGGTTTCCTGGCGGCGACTATGTCCAACGGCACGTCCAACGGCACGTCCAACGGCACGTCCAACGGCACGTCCAACGGCACGTCGAACCGCCGGGACAACGGCAGTGGGAGAAGTTCGGGGAACGGCGGCGCCGAGTTCGGTTCGGGAGGACCGGTCGACGGCGTCGGTGGGGATGCGTTGGTGGAGGCGTTGTCGTGGGGTGCGGCGGCGGTCCGGCTCCCGGGCTCTCGAATGCCGGGACCGTCTGATGTGGACCGTAGTGCGGTGTGCGTGCATGCCACCGCTGATCTCTCGCGGCAGCTGAGTGGGCCGCACCAAGTACACGGGATGGAGCAAATTCGATGACGAGTATGGCGACCGACGCCGGGACGTCGGACCTGAAGCACTTACAGGGCAACAGTTTCCGCGCCAGAGTGCAGCGCTTCGGTGGGAACATGGCCGGGATGATCATGCCGAACATCGGTGCGTTCATCGCCTGGGGCCTGATCACGGCGATGTTCATCCCGACCGGCTGGCTGCCGAACGAGACGCTGGCTGGTCTCGTCGGGCCGATGATCACGGTGTTGCTGCCGGTGCTGATCGGCTACACCGGTGGCCGGCTGGTGCACGGACAGCGTGGCGCGGTGGTCGGCGCGATCGCCACCATGGGGGTCGTGGTCGGCGCGGACGTGCCGATGTTCCTCGGCGCGATGGTCATCGGGCCGTTGGCGGCGTTGCTGCTGAAGCTGTTCGACAAGGCGATCGAGGGCAAGATCAAGCCCGGGTTCGAGATGCTGGTCAACAACTTCAGCTCCGGCATCCTCGGCGGCGCGATGGCGCTGCTGGGTGTGGTGGGCATCGGCCCGATCGTCGAAGCCCTGACCAACGGCGCCCGCAACGCGGTCGACTTCCTGGTCGACAGCAACCTGCTGCCGCTGGTGTCGATCATCGTCGAGCCGGCCAAGGCATTGTTCCTGAACAACGCGATCAACCACGGTGTGTTCGGTCCGATCGGCGCGGACCAGGCCGCGGAGACCGGCCAGTCCATCCTGTTCATGATCGAGACCAACCCCGGGCCCGGGTTGGGCATCCTGATCGCGGTCTTCCTGTTCGGCCCGCGCAAGATCCGCCCGTCGGTGCCCGGCGCGATGATCATCCACTTCCTCGGCGGCATCCACGAGATCTACTTCCCGTACCTGCTGATGAAGCCCAAGCTGATCATCGCCGCGATCGCCGGTGGCATCGCCGGTGTCGGCACCGCCATGATCACCAACTCCGGGCTGGTCGCGACCCCGGCACCGGGCAGCATCTTCGCCTACATGGCGGTCACCCCCCGCGGTGGCCACGTGAGCGTGCTGCTCTCGATCGTGATGGCCACCGTCGTCGCGTTCATCGCCGCCGCCGCCCTCCTGAAGTTCGGCCGCGACGCCGACGCCGCCGAGCCCGTGCTCGACGCGGCGGTGGCCGCCGACCTGCCGGCGACGCCGAAGCCCGCCGCCGAGCCCGTCGCCGCGGGGACGGCCACGACTCCCGGCCGCCGCGTGCCCAACAACGGTGCGGTCGCTGTTCCGGCTCGCCCGGTGGTGTCCGGCCGGGACGTGCGGAAGCTGATGGTGGCGTGTGACGCCGGCATGGGCAGCAGCGCGATGCTGGCGAGCCAGATGCGCAGCAGGCTCAAGCCGTACGGCGTAGCGGTTGAGCACGTGTCGGTCAACGAGCTGCCGGCGGACGCGACGCTCGTGCTCACCCACGCGGACCTCGCCGTCCGGGCCAGGGCGACCGCGCCGCACGCCGTCGTGGTCGAGTTCCGCATGTTCCTCGGTGACCCCGTCTTCGACGAGGTCGAGACCGCGATCAAGGAAGGCCGCGAGATCCGCGGCTAGTACTACAGGGCTAGATCCTTCGCGTGTTGGTTCGTGATATCGGATGCCGGTTGTGCGAGTGTTTGCGTGTGACCGTTCCTTCTGCTGCGCGGGCTGACGTCGCGAGTGGTGTGACCAGGAAAGATCTGGCCGTGTGGGATCAGGAGTTCCGGGATGTCTGTACGCGTCTTGATGGGTTGTTCTATCGGACGGATTCGCGTGCGCATGCTCGGCATTATGTGCGTGGGTTGATCGCTCCGTTGGAACGGAAGAACGGTTGGACGATCGCGGAGTATTCCGGGGATCCGGAGCCGAAGGCGCTTCAGCGGTTGTTGAATCTGTCGCCGTGGGATGCCGATGAGGCGCGGGATGTGGTGCGGACGTATGCGATGGAGCATTTCGCTGATCCGCGTGGTGTGCTGATCGCGGACCCGACCGGGTTTGCCAAGAAGGGGAACAAGTCGGCAGGTGCGCAACGTCAGTATTCGGGGACTTTGGGTCGGATCGACAACTGTCAGATCGGTGTTTTCCTGGCCTATGCCAATTCGCGTGGTGATCGGGTGCTGATCGATCGGGAATTGTACTTGCCCGAGGAGTCGTGGTGTGCTGATCCCGGTCGTCGAGTCGAGGCGGGTGTGCCGCAGGAGGTGACGTTCGCTACCCGGCCGCGGCAGGTCCAGGACATGATCGGTCGGGCGGTGGCGGCCCGGGTACCGTTCGCGTGGTTCGCCGCGGACGAAGAGTTCGGGCAGAATCCGGGTTTACGCTCGTATCTGGAAGGCGAGGGGATCGCGTATGCGATGGCCGTGCCGAAGAACACTGATACCGTCACCGGCAGCATCACCACGGCAACCGGCCTGACCACGATCGTCGAGCATGTCGCGGCCCGGTTGAAACCCCACGACTGGTCCCGCCGTTCCTGCGGGATCGGCACGAAGGGTTTCCGGGCCTATGACTGGGCGCTGGTTAATGCCAGAGACGGTCACCAGTATGTGTTCCGGCGGAATATCGCAGACGGTGAACTCGCCTACTTCCACTGCTACAACCCGTGTGGAGAACCGATGACAGAACTTGTCCGTGTCATCGGCGCCCGCTGGCCGATCGAGGAATGTTTCGAGGCAGCCAAAGGCGAAGCAGGACTGGATAACTACCAGGTCCGTCTCTACCACGCCTGGTACCGGCACATCACCCTGTCCATGCTCGCCATGGCATTCCTCGCGGTGATGAGACACAAATCGAAAAAAGGGGCCCTTCACCTGTGGACAAACCACATGCCCTGACGACACGAACCCGCCACAACAGACGGAGCGTCAACCGGGCCGCCCGCACCGAACCCGCCGCTTGATCGCGCTCTCCATCGCCGAGGTTCGACGCCTGTTCAACCTCATCGGCCAAGACGATCACACCATTGACCAGGGCCTTCGCTGGTCTGCCTGGCGCCGCGAACACCAGGCAGACTCACGACGAAGCCACTTCAAACGACGCCTCCGGCTCCAGGCTCTAATGATCTAGCCCTGTAGTACTAG
>Ga0193742_1000418_pt1 | contig 29350 bp, 30 predicted proteins | sample L2c1metaG_FD_165511 | JGI IMG/M metagenome (GOLD analysis project Ga0193742, IMG submission 165511) | Soil microbial communities from a riparian zone of the East river system, Colorado, United States - L2c1 | ecosystem: Environmental > Terrestrial > Soil > Riparian zone | place: USA: East River... | reverse complement strand
GCAACGTGTTCGGCCCCGGCCACCTGGCCGAGGTCGGTGGCGCGGCCGCGCTGCGCGAGCACTTCCACCGGGTTGAACCGATCGACGGCTCGGACCTGTGGTGGCTCCAACTCGCAGCCGACCCGGAGGTGGACCCCGCCGCCGTCGACAGCGCCGCGTGGGCACTGCGGGCCGTCATGCCGCGCCTGCACAACGGCAACATCGGCCTGACACAGCGATGACAGTGACTCGCGCTCGGGACCTGCTGAGTCTGGTAGCGTTGCGGAACTCGCGAAAGGCTTGAGGAGGTGAGTCCCATTTCCGCTGTATCCGGTTGGGCGCTCCCTTCCCGCATGACTTCGCGGCTCTGACGCAGGGTGGCCGCGGGAGCGCCGGCAAGGCATCCCGAAAGGCAACCATTTCATGCGTTTCACCTCCGAGACGACCAGTGTGGGCAGTGTTGTGGTGCTCAGCGGCGCGGGTGTCTCGACCGACTCCGGCATTCAGGACTTCCGTGGTCCGTCCGGCGTCTGGACGTTGAGTCCCGGGACACAGAAGAAGTACACCTACCTGGCGTTCCTCGCCGATCCCGCGCTTCGGGGCCGCTACTGGCAGTCCCGGCGCGAGCACCCGGTCTGGCGGGCCGAACCCAACGCAGGGCATCTCGCGGTGGCCCGACTGTCGAGCTCGGACCTCGACACCACCGTCGTCACGCAGAACACCGATGGTCTCCACCAGCGCGCCGGCACGCCGGCGGACCGGGTGATCGAGCTGCACGGGACGATGCACGAGACCCTGTGTGTCGCGTGTGGACACCGGTGCCCGACGGCGGCGGTGCTGGCCAGGATGGACGACGGCGAGCCGACGCCGCCGTGCGGGGAGTGCGGCGGGATCCTGAAGACCGCGAGCACCATGTTCGGGCAGACCATGTCTCCCGCGGTGTTCGCCCGCGCCGAGCACGCCGTCACGAACTGCGACCTCGTGCTCGCCGTCGGGACCTCGCTGACCGTCGAGCCGGCCGGCTCTCTGTGCGCGAGCGCGGTCCGCGCCGGGGCGCGGCTGGTCATCGTCAACTGGGATCCCACGCCCTACGACGGCATCGCCAACGAGATCATCCGCGACCCGCTCGGCGAGGCCCTGCCACGCATCGCCGGACAGTTGCTGGACCCCGGTCCGGCGCCGGTCACCCGGGCCGAACCCGACGACTCCCCTCGGCGTTCGGCGGCCGAGCACTCGCTGCCCGCCGAGGCGGTGGACGAGGCCGTCGCCACCGCCATTCTGTGCGGCGCGGTCGACGAGCAGGCGGCCGTCGCCGTGCTCGGACACCTTCCCGCGCTGCGCGAGCCGGACGTCCGACTCCGGACGGCTCGGTGGCTGCGCGACCGGTACCCGTCTGTCGCGCGGTACTGGGACGAGTCGCTTCCCCGTCCACTGGAAGAGGATCTGGTCGCCGCCGTCGTCAACCCTCGGTTCCTGATGGGCATGCTGATGGAGACGACCGAGGAGCAGGACCGGCGGGCGCTGACCGTGCTGGCGCGCGCCGCGGCCACCCGCCCGGCGCTGCGGGTGTGCCTGACCGACCTGCTCTCGGTGCTGCCCGGTGTCTCGCCCGCCGCGGTCGACGTGGCGCTGCACAGCGGCTATCCGGCCCCGCTCGCCGACGCGCTGACCGCACTGGCCGCGAACGCCGCGCTGCCCGCCGAGCTGCTGGCGGCCGTCCCGCCGGGCACCACCGTGCTCGGCGAGTTCCCGGTGCTGCTCGCCGAAAGCCTCGTGGACGCCTACGAGCGACGTGTCGAGACCTACCCGGAGTCCGGACTGCGCGGCCTCACGACGACGCTGTCCGAACTGGCCGAGCGGCTCTCGGACGTGGGTCGGACCGAGCAGGCACTCGCCGCCGCGCGGCGGGCCGTCGAGGTCGCGGCGACCGCCGGCCGGCTGGTCGATCAGCGCGAGCTTGCCGCGCGTGCCGCGGAGTCGCTGCGTCGAGCGGAAGGCGGTGGAGGTATGGACCAATCGCGAGACACGTCTTGACATCGGCGCACACCGACACTTTCCTGATATTGGGTCGGTTCGTGGCTCCGCTCTGAACAGCTCAACGGCGAGGGGATCAGGTATGCGAGGGAACTTCCGGCGGTTCGGCGCCGCCGTGCTCGGGCTCGTGGTGGCGGCCGGGTTGGTCGCGACGGTCGCGACACCGCCCGCGTACGCGGAGTCGAACGGCGGCGTGCGGGTGATGCCGCTCGGGGACTCGATCACCGACGGGTTCAACGTCCCCGGCGGCTATCGGATCAACCTGTGGCAGCGGATGGCCCAAGGCGGGTACACGGTCGACTTGGTGGGGTCGGGGTTCAACGGGCCGTCCGGGCTCGGCGACCACGACCACGAGGGCCACTCCGGATGGCGGATCGACCAGCTCGACGCGAACATCGTCGGCTGGCTGCAGAACTACGCGCCGCGCACCATCCTGCTGCACATCGGCACCAACGACATGAACCAGAACTACGACATCGCGAACGCCCCGGCCCGCCTGTCCGCGCTCATCGACAAGATCCGGGCCAACGCGCCGGCCGTGGAGCTGTTCGTCGCGCAGATCACGCCGGAGAGCGACCCGACGCTGGCGGCGCGGGTCAACGCCTACAACGCCGCGATCCCCGGCATCGTCGCGCAGAAGGGCCCGCTGACCCACCTGGTCGACATGCACTCGGCGATCACCACGGCCGACCTCGCCGACGGCGTCCACCCCAACGGTGTCGGCTACGACAAGATGGGCGCGCGCTGGTTCTCCGCACTGCAGTCGGTGCCCGGCAGCCTCACCACGGCCGTGCCGCCGATCGGGGTCGCCGTCGGCGTGTCGAACCCGCAGTCCAACCGGTGTATGGACGTCTCCGGCGCGAGCACCACACCCGGCGCGCAGGTGTACCTCTGGGACTGCCACGGCGGCGCGAACCAGCGCTGGACCCGGACCGCGGCCGGCGAGCTGCGTGTCTACGGGGACCGCTGCCTCGACGTGAACGGCAACGGCACCGCCAACGGCACGAAGATCCAGATCTGGACCTGCAACGGCTCCGCAGCGCAGCGGTTCACGTTCAACGGCAACGGTTCCGTCGTCGGCGCGGGCTCCGGCAAGTGCGTGGACGTGGCGGCGAGCGGCACCGCCAACGGGACGCTGGTCCAGCTCTACGACTGCAACGGAACGGGAGCGCAGCGCTGGGCGGTGCGGTAGACGGCGAGCGCGCCGGCCGGCGTCACGCGCCGGCCGGCGGCGTCAGCTCGCCACGGGCGCCGAACACCTCGGCGTTGCGCCCCTTGCGTTCCATGTAGGTGCCGTCCGGCTCGGCGAACCCGAACCGGCGGTACAGCTCGTGCGCGTCGAGGGTGTGCAGCATCCATCGGAAGTACGGGCCGGGCCCTTCTTCGATCATGGCGTGCACGAGCGCCTTGCCAACGCCCGCCCCGCGTGCCTCCTCGACCACGAACACGTCGGCGAGGTAGGCCTGCGCCTCCCCGTCGGAGACGGCCCGCGCGTAACCGATCATGGCGCCGTCGGACGTGCGGTAGGCGGCGACCACGCGCCAGGCGCCGACGACCTGCCGCTCCACCTTGGCCCGATCCCGGAACCGGCCCCAGTACGCCTTGGTGGACATGAACTCCCACACGACGTCCCGGTCCACCCGCGCCCGGTCGTCGTCGATCTCGAACTCCGTCACACGCGGAAATCTAGGTGCTCCACAGTGGTGCGCCACACGCGGCCCGGCATGAGTGGCACGCCGGCTATGCGGCGGGCTCGGTGACGCGGCGGCGCGGCCAGCGGTTCTGGTGGTGGCAGGTGTACTCGTCGCGGCGGCGCACCATCGCGAGCCACATCGTGCCGAGCATCGCGATGTGGCCGATGGTCATCAGCGCGGCGACGGACAGGACGCCGAGCCACAGCGGGACCAGCAGGACCACGAACGGCAGGTACATCGCCAGGCCCATCTCGGCGATCGGGGCCGCCGTGTGGCCGCGGAACCACATCCACGCCGACATCGCGACCACCATGTTGGTGGCCATCGACATCGCCATCACGTCGGGGCGGTCGAGCGTCGCCGCGGCGTCGAACGCGTCGAAGGCGAGCGTCCAGACCGGCGCGAGGACGGCCATGCCTACCAGCATCGCCACGACCATCTCGAGGTAGTGGAAGAAGAAACGACGGCGTGCGGAGGATGTGGTCATGGTCACTATTCATACCCTATGCCGGTATGCTGTGTCTACCTCCCGGGGGTATGTCAGCCGAGCGCCGATCGGCCGAATGGACGGTTGACCACTTTCAGAACGGGACCTACCGTTAGCCCAGATTGCAACTCGACTTGCAGAATGGGTGCGCGTGGCTGTCGACAGTGGGAACAACCAGTCGGTGGAGCGGGCGGCGCAGTTGCTCCGGGCGTTGGCGGACGCCGGGCACACGCGGGTCCGCGCCTCGGACCTCGCCGCGGCCGCCGGGCTCGGGCTGTCCACCGCGTCGCGGTTGCTCGCCACGCTGGAGTCGCTCGACTTCGTTGAGCGGGACCCGGTCACGTCGCTGTACCGCCTCGGGCCGCTGGCGCTGCTGGTCGGCGGCGCGGCCGCCAACCAGCAGCCCGTGCACCGGGAGGCCCGCCAGGTCGCGCAGAACCTCGCCGCCCGGCTCGGGCTCGGCGTCAACGTGGCGCGGCGCAACGGCGACCGGCTCGTCTACCTCGTCAACGCGGAGGGGCAGCTCGCGCCGCGGTCGTTCACGTTGCTCGGCCAGACGAACCCCTTGCACGCCACCGGGTTGGGCAAGTGTCTCCTGCTCGGCTGTGCCGCAGAGGAGCGGCGTGCGCTGCTGGGGGACGGCGAGCTGACCGCGTTCACCGCCAAGACCGTCACCAGCCTCCGCGCCCTCGAGGACGAGCTGGCGCGGGCCCGTTCGCTCGGGTACGCGACGGAGGTCGAGGAGTTGGCGCTCGGCCGCGCGTGCCTCGCCGCGCCGGTCCGGGACCGCGACGGCGCGGTGGTCGCCGCGATCTCCGTCTCCGGCTCGCTGTCCGCGCTCGACCTCCCGAACCGCCGCGACGAGCTGGCCCAGCTCGTCATCGAGACCGCCGACACCGTCAGCACCGCCCTCGGCTACACCGCAACCGCGCTACACCGGACAAAGGAGTCCCGATGAGGCGTGTCGCCCTCGCCTGCCTCGCCTTCCTGCTCGCCATGGCCGGACTGCCCGGCGCGGCTGCCGCCGAACCGGTGCCGTACCGGGTCGACGCCTCCAACCAGGCCGGCTGGTGGCGTCCGCTCGACGAGTGGCAGGGCTCGGTCTACGTCGCGTACAACGCGTGGGGCGGACCCGGCGCCACCAACGGGGGCGCGACCGACACCCACACCGTCTACATCGGACGCCGCGCGCCGGACGGCACGTGGACTCGGGGCTGCCTCAAGACCACGGCCGGCGCGTGCGCGGTCTACCCGGACGACATCGGCCACAAGCAGCCGTCCATCGCGGTCGACGGCGACGGGTACGTCCACGCGTTCGTCTCGATGCACGGCGACAACTGGATCTACTACCGCTCGACCGTGCCCGGCGACGTCACCACGATGGTCAACCGGTCCACGCAGCTGCCGGACCAGGGCGACGAGTACACCTACCCGAACGTCACCCGGGTCGACAACGGCGACCTGTACCTGGTGATCCGCGCCTACCCGGAGGGCAGGCTGTACCGGTGGGACAACGCCACCGACACGTGGACCAGGGTGGCGGTGTTCGCCCGCGCGGCCGGCTACGTCGTGTACCCGGACGACGTCGCCGGGGACGACGCCGGCAACCTGCACATCTCGTGGGAGTGGGCGTACGGCGGCGCGGACTCGTTGCGGCACCTCGGTTCCTACCTGCGCTACGAGATCGCGACCGGCACGTTCCGCAACGCGGCGGGCGCCGCGGTGACCGCGCCGGCCGCCACGACGAGCCCGGTCGTGTACCAGCCGATCGAGGGGGACGAGCGGGCCACGGACCGCGACAACGCGACCGGGCCGCCCGGGGTGCAGAGCGCGAAGCTGGCGCTCGCCGGTGGCCGGCCAGTGCTCGCCTACCGCTACCGTCCGGTCCGAGGTGGACACTGGCAGGTGCGGCTCGCCGAGTGGACGGGCACGGCGTGGCAGCGGCGGATCGTCTACACGGGCGCCTACGACACGCACGCCGCCATCGACGTCACCGCATACGGTGCCGGGCTGCGGGTGTACTACGCGAAGAAGCAGACCGTGAGCGGTGACCAGGCGTTCGTCGCGAGCCCGCAGGGCGCGGGCTGGGCGGAGACGGCGCTCCTGCCCGGCGTCAACGTGCAGCGCCTGTCGGTGATCCGCCGCGGCGGCACGGACCACCTGTACCTCACCGCGCCGACCGACCACCAGCTGCACCTCGTCGCGTCCCCGTGGTAACCCGGAGGTCTCCCATGCGCACGACCGCCCTGCTCGCTGCCGTTGTGGTCGCCGCCGGCGTCGGGTTCGCCGCGCCGGCGGCGGCCGACCCGCCCGCGACCGGCTACACGCTCGTGTTCAGCGACGAGTTCAACGGGACCGCGCCCGACACGTCGCTGTGGAACTTCCGCACCGACGTCAAGGCCGGCAGCGCGCAACGCCCGGCGAACGTGACCGTCGGCGGCGGCCTGATGACGATCAACCTGAAGGCGGAGTCCCCGCCGGTCGAGGGGAAGAACTGGAGTGGTGGGGGACTGGTCAGCAAGCGGGCGCTGCGCCACGGGTACTACGAGACCCGCGCGAAGCTGCCGGACGTCGGCGGCTGGCACACGTCGTTCTGGATGATGGCCGGGAACGGGAGCACCACGTTCGGGCCGGAGCGGCGCACGGAGATCGACGTGCTGGAGCACGACTCGGTGAACGTCCGGACCGTCCACAGTGGAGTCCACGCGTGGGACGGCACCGGCGACGGCGGGTACCACCCCGGCTCGACGTACGACTCGGGGCTCGACCTGCGGCAGTGGCACACCTACGGCGCGGACTGGTCGGAGACGTCCGTGAAGTTCTATGTGGACGGTCAGCTGAGGTATACCGCGCCGTACACGCCGAACCAGTGGACGCACGACTACCTCAACATCTGGCTGACGAGCATCGCGTACCCGCAGACGGCGAACGGTCCCTCGGTCGCGCAGTTCGACTACGTGCGCTACTGGCAGAAGGACTACTACCTGGACAACGAGGGCCCGGCCGCGTACGGCTACGGCGAGACCGGCGCGTGGCACGACTCCACTGTGGACGGCTGGAACTACACCTCGCCCAGCCGGTACGCGACGTGCCACACCGCCGGCAACACGGCCACCTGGCGACCGAGGCTGGGTGCGGCCGGCAACTACCAGGTGTACGTATGGAAGATCGCGCACTCCGGCAGCGACAGCAACGCCCGCTACGACGTCGGCCACAGCGGCGGCACCGCGACGACGCACGTCAACGGCACGGCGGGCCCGAGCGGCTGGGTGTCGCTCGGCACGCACGCGTTCGCCGCGGGGGAGAGCGGTTACGTGCGGCTCACGTCGAGCGGCACCGGCTGCGCACGCGCGGACGCGGTGAAGTTCGTCCGCGCCTAGTGTCCCCCGCCGGAAGTTGGTTGCTTAAGTCGGTGGATCCAGGTTTCTGCTGGCAAGGCGCCGATCCGTCCTCGTACCGGGTTGTACTTGGGCGGATCGGCAACGCCGCCAGCAGGAAGCTGGGCCGGCGAATTAAGTGATGAACTTTCGGCGGGGGACACTAGAGCCAGCGGGCGCGCAGGTCCGGCCGCAGCCACGCGGCCGGCGAGGCGATGGACAGCCCGCCGTCGACGGGAAGTACGGCGCCGGTGACGAAGGTCGCCCCGGCGAGGAAGACCACCGCCGCGGCGACCTCGTCGGGCCGGCCGACGCGACGCAGCGGGTAGCCCTCGGCGACGTCCGGCAGGTCGGTGTTGCCGATCATGCCGGGCGCCACCGCGTTGACCCGCACGCCGGCGGGCCCGTACTCGAGGGCGAGCTGGCGCACGAGGCCCTCGACGCCGGCCTTGGCGGCCGCGTAACCGGGTAGCCCGGGCGCCGCGAGCGTGGCGTTGACCGACGAGACGGCGACGATCGCGCCACCCGCCGGCAGTCGCCGCAACGCCGCCCTGGCAACGAAGAACGCGGAGTCCAAGGTGGCGCCGACCGCCAGCCGCCACTGCTCGTCGGACGTGTCGACGGCGGCCGCGACGGGCTGCGCGGCCGCGGCGAGCACCACCACGTCGAGCCGCCCGAGCAGGTTGTGGGCGGACTCGACCGCGACCGCGGCGGCGGCAGGGTCGGCGCAGTCCGCGGCGATCGTCTCGGCGAACGCGGGATCCTCGTGCCTTTCCAGCGAGACGCCGACCACCCGATCCCCGCGCACGGTGAACGCCCGCCCGATCGCCACCCCGACCTCGGAGCTACCACCGACGACGAGGATCCCGAGTCCAGTCATCTGCACCCTCTCATTAAAAATTAACTATCAACTATATAGATGTCCGATTTTGTCACCAGGGACAGGAGGGTCGCCTTCGCCACTCGCAAAAGCCAAAAGAAGCAGGGAAGGGAGACCCCCGGTCACCGGCTTACTCCCGGTGCGGGTGGCATGGCCAGATCCGCCAGCACGGCGTCCAGTTCGGTCAGCGTCGCGCGGCTCGGGGTGGCGGCGGGCGAGCGCACGGTCGCGTGCGCGATGATCCCGCGCCGCACGAGCACCTCCTTGTGTACCGCCCACGCGATGCCCTGCTGCAGGCCGCACAGGATCAGGGGGAGCAGGCGTGTGAACGCGGCTCTGGCGCCCGCGTGCCGGCCCGCCGACCAGTCCGCGAGCACCGGGGCGAGCAGGTCCGGGAACTCGCACGCCGGCATCGTGCCGACTCCGCCGCCCGCGTACTCGGCGAGGCAGAACTGCGCGTTCTGCCCACCCAGCACAGCGAAGTCCGCGTCGACCGCGTCGACCACGGCCGCCACCTTCTGGGCCGTCGGAGGCGCCTCGACCTTCACCGACGTGACGCCGGGCAGCTTCGCCAGCTCCACGATCAGCGGCACGGGCATCGTGACGCCGGTGGCGCCGGGCGCGTCCTGCACCATGACCTCGGTGCCGGCCGCCGCGATCGTCGCGTAGAACTCCACCAGCTGGGCCGCGCCGGGCTTCACGAGGTAGGGGGCAAGCACCATCAGCGCGTCCGCGCCCTCGGCGGCCGCGACCTGTTCGAGCGCGGTGACCGTGGACGTCGCGCTCACGCCGGCCACCACCGGCACGGCGCCCGCGACCACCCCGGTGACCTCCCGCAGGATCACCGCGCGTTCGGCCGCGGTGAGCGCGAAGTTCTCACTCGCCATGCCGAACACGGCCACACCGTCCACTCCGGACTCGAGCTGGAACTCGGTGAGCCTGCGCAGGCTCGGCAGGTCGAGTGCGCCGTCCGGCAGGAACGGGGTGGCGAGGATGGGGACGAGACCGTGCACGGTGTGCGGCAACGAGGCTCCTTCAGCAGGCGAGCGCGGCGACCGCGTCGGCGTCGACCTCGACGCCGAGGCCGGGGCCGGTGGGCAGGGGCATGGTGTGCGCGCCGATCGGCAGCGGGGCGCGCAGGATTCGGGCGCCGACGGCGAACGACGTCGGCTGGTACTCGAACGCGGGCAGGTCTTCGACGGCCGCCGACACCGCGAGCCCGGCGGCGAGCGCGACGCCGAGGCTGACGGAGTGGTGCGGCGCGACCGGGACGTGCCGGGCCGCGCACACCTCGGCGATGGCCATCGCCTCGGTGATGCCGGTGCGTGCCACGTCCGGCTGGGCGATCCGCAGCGCGCGGGCCGACAGCCACGAGTCGAACTCGTACCGGTTGCGCAGCGCCTCGCCGATGGCGACCGGCACGGTGGCGCGGGCGACCAGCTCGGCGTGGCCGGCCACGTCCTCGGGGGCGAGTGGCGCCTCGAGGAACCATGCGTCGCGGGCGGCGAGTCCGTCGGCCAGCCGCAGCGCGTCGGTAACGGAGTACGCCCAGTGCGCGTCGACGGCGATCCGCAGCTCAGGGGCGGCGGCCCGCACTGCGTCCACTGTGGCCAGGTCGGCGGCGACCCCGTTGCCGAGGTGCAGCTTCACGCGCCGCGCACCCCGGCCTGCCCACTCGGCGGCGAGTGCGGCTCGTGCCGCGTCGGTGGGCTTCGGCAGTCCCGACACGTACACCGGGACGTCCTCCCGGAACGCGCCGCCGAGCAGGTCGACGACGCGGCGGCCGGTGAGCCGGCCCGCGAGGTCCCACAGTGCGATGTCCACCGCCGCCAGCGCGTCCGCCTGGTGCCCGACCAGATGGCCGCGCTCGCGCATCAGGTCACGCAGTCGCGACCACGCCGGGCGCGGTGCGGTCGCGGACATCCCGACCAACACGGGCGCGAGGAGCAGGTTGACGATCGCCGCCGGCACCTCCGGCGCGACGGGCGCGAGCGCCTCGCCCCAGCCGACGGTGCCGTCCGCCGCCGTGACGCGGACCAGCAGCGTCTCGTACCGGTCGGAGTAGAGGCTGCGCCACGGCGGCCGCACGGCGTAGCCCGCGCCGGGGTCGGTCCCGTCGGCGAGCGCGCCAAGGTACGCGCTGTCCGCCCGCAGTTTCAGGATGTAGGTATCGACACCCACTATATGCATCTGAGATCCACCATGTGCTTGACGATAGCCAACATGTGCGCAAGAGTCACACATGTTGCGAGACCATTCAACTGAGGAGCGTCCGTGGCCGCGGAACCAGGCACCAACCAGAGCGTCGAACGCGCGGCCACCGTGCTCGGCGCGTTCCTGGACGGTCGGGCGGAGCTGCGGGTGTCCGATGTGGCCAAACACTCCGGGCTAGGACAGTCCACCGCGTCGCGTCTGCTGGCGACGTTGGAGCAGATCGAGTACGTGGAGCGGGATCCGGTGAGCGGGCTCTACCGCCTCGGGCCCGCGTTGATCACGCTCGCCGGCGTCGCGGTCAACCAGCACCCGGTGCACCGCGAGGCGCGTCAGCGCGCGCAGGATCTTGCGTGCTCCCTCGGGCTCGGCGCCAACGTCGCGGAACGGCGTGGCGACACCATGTTCTACCTGTGCAACTTCGAGGGCCGGCTCGCGCCGAAGTCGTTCGTCCTCATGGGACAGCGGAACCCGTTGCACGCCACCGGGATCGGCAAGTGCCTGCTGTTGGGCGTGCCGACGGCAGAACGCCACGACCTGCTCGGTGACGACCTGCGCCGCTACACCCCGAACACGCCCGCGACCCACGACGAGCTGGACCGGATCGTGGCGCAGGTGCGGACGCAGGGCTATGCCACCGAGGTGGAGGAGCTGGCGCTGGGCCGGGCGTGCATCGCGGCGCCGATCCTCGACCGCGCCGGCGTCGTCGTCGCGGGCATCTCCATCTCCGGCCCGCTGTCCGCGATGGACCTCGAACGGCGCGAGGAGGAACTGGCCCGCCGCGTGATCGAGGTGGCGGACTCCATCAGCACCGGCCTCGGCTACCTGGGGCCGGTGCACACGTCGGCGGCCCGGCCGTGAGTACCGTGGCGCCCCGCCGGGGCACGCCCGGCCAAGGGCTGTCGGGCGGAGTGTTCGCCGTCCTGCTCGTGCTGCCCGGGCTCGCGCTGCTGGCCGCCGTCGTCCTCTACCCGCTCGTCTCCTCGCTCGTCACCGCGTTCTTCGAGCAGAGCCTGGTCGCGCCGGGACGGTCGTTCGTCGGGTTCGACAACCTCGCCGCGGTGCTCGACTCGGACTTCCTTCCGTTGTTGCGTCAGACGTTGGTGTTCACGGTCGGCACCACGCTCGTGCCGTTCGTGATCGGGTTCGGGCTCGCGCTGGCGCTCAACACGCGCATCCGCGGCCGCGGGTTCCTGCGTGGCGCGTTGTTGCTGCCGTGGCTGGTGCCGGCCGTCGTGACGTCCTTCCTCTGGATGTGGATCTTCAACGCCAACTACGGCGTGGCGAACGGCGTGCTCGAGACGCTCGGTGTCATCGACGAGCCGGAGGCGTGGCTGTCCAGCCCCGGCACCGCGATGGCGGCGGTGATCATCGCGAAGACCTGGGCGAGCTTCCCGTGGATGATGGTGATGCTGCTGGCCGGGCTGCAGACCGTGCCGCCGGAGCTGCACGAGGCGGCCCAGGTCGACGGCGCCGGCACGGTCCGCCGCTTCCGGTCGGTCACCGTGCCGCACCTGCGCGGCATCATCGGGCTCGTCGTGCTGCTCGAGCTGATCTGGAACTTCCAGCACTTCGACACGATCTACGTGATGACCGGCGGCGGCCCGGCCGGCACCACCGAGACGTTCGCGGTCGCCGTCTACGACACGTTCTACAAAGGACACGACCTCGGTCGCGCCGGTGCCATCGGTCTGCTGTGGATGGTGCTGCTGCTCGTGCTCGTCGTCGGCTATCTCCGAGTTGTGGACCGGGAGGAGAAGCCGTGACGGCAACTGTGGAGGCGCCGCCGGCGCCGGTCGAGGTCGAGCCGCGGCCACGCCGCCGGTCGCCGCTGGACCGGGAGCGGCCGGGCGTGCGGGTCGCCGCGTGGGCGACGATCGTGGTCTTCGGCGGGTTCGGTCTGCTGCCGGTGTACTGGATGCTGACGACGGCGCTCACCCCGGACGGGAAGGTGTTCGCCTACCCGCCCGCGTTGTTCCCGACCGACGTCACCTTCGAGCACTTCGCCGCGCTCGCCGGCAACTCGCAGCTGTTCGGCTACCTCGTGAACAGCGCGATCGTCTCCAGCGTCACCGCGGTGCTGTCGGTGGTCGTGTCGGCGTACATGGCGTACTCGTTCTCGAAGTTCCGCTACCGCGGCCGCCGGTCGCTCATGTACCTCGTGCTGTCGTCGCAGATGTTCCCGCAGGCGCTGTTGCTCGTGACGCTGTACGCGCTGTTCGACGCCTACGACCTGCTCAACACCTACACGGCGCTGGTGTTGTCGTTCACCACGTTCACGTTGCCGCTGTGCGTGTGGATGCTGAAGGGCTTCTTCGACACCATCCCGGACTCGCTGATCGAGGCGGCCCGCATCGACGGCGCCTCGCAGCTGCGGATCATCCACTCGGTGATCGTGCCGCTGTCGGGCCCCGGCCTGATCGCGGCCGGGCTGTTCGCGTTCGTCCGCGGCTGGAACGACTTCATCTTCGCGCTCACCCTCGCCGGACCGGACAAGCAGACGCTGCCGCCCGGCCTGACGAACACCTATCTCGGCGAGGCGCAGACGGCGTGGCCGGAGCTGATGGCCGCCTCTCTCGTCGTCTCACTGCCCGTCGTCGTCGCATTCATTGCCCTGCAACGGTTTCTGGTCGGCGGCATCACCGCCGGCGCCGTCAAGGGCTGACACTTTCTATCCGGAGGTCACTGATGACTACCGCCTACAGCCGTCGCCGCATGCTTCAGTTACTCGGCGCCGCGGGGCTCGGTGCGGCCGGGCTCGCCGCGTGCGCGCCCGCGCCGGAGGCGGCCGAGCCGCTCGCCGCCGACGACCCGAAGGCCAACGAGAAGTCGTTCTCGTTCGCGTCGTGGACGTTGAACGAGGAGGCCGGCAAGCCCGTCGTGCAGGGTCTGATCGACACGGTCACGAAGAAGGACGGCCTGACCGTCAGCGGGGTGTCCTACCCGTACAACGAGTACCTGAACCAGCTGACGTTGCAGGTGCGCGGCGACAAGCTGGCCGGCGCCGCGCAGCTCGACATCGCGTGGCTCGGCGCGCTCGCCTCGCTCGGCAAGCTGCGTGACCTCGGGCCGGCGGCGGAGGGGCGCGGCTACACCGACACCGCGCTGGCGTCGGGGAAGTACGACGGCAGGCAGCTCGGGCTGCCGTGGACCACCGGCGCGATCGGCCTGGTGTCCAACAAGGACCTGTTGGCGCAGGCCGGGATCACGAAGGCGCCGGAGTCCATCGAGGACTTCGAGGCGGCGCTGGTGGAGCTGAAGGGGCTCGGCAACGGGATCGTGCCCTACGCCGCGTCGACGAAGGTGGCGCAGCTCAAGGACATCCTCGTGTGGATGAAGACGTTCGGCAGCCCGCTGCTCGACGGCGACAAGGTGACGATCGGCGACGAGGCGTCGGTCGAGGCGGTCACCTGGTACAAGAAGCTGTACGACCAGAAGCTGATCGCGCCGGACGTGGACCGGTTCGACGCGCGGGCGCTGTTCGGCCAGGGTCGCGCGGCGATCTACGACGACGCGATCGTCGGCAAGGGCGCGGTCGTGTCCTCCTCCCCGGACCCGTCGTTCGCCGACAAGCTCGACCCGATCGCCCGCCCGGTGCTGAGGTCGGGCGACGACCCGCAGGCACAGCTGTGGGGCCACGTGATCGTCGTGATCGAGGGCGCGGCGGCGAACACGGCGACGTCGTTCGCGCAGTGGATGACCTCCGACGAGCAGGCGACGACCGAGTTCTTCGCCAAGCTGGCGCTGCCGCCGACCACGGAGCGGGGCCTCGCCTCGGACGCGGTGGCGAACGACCCGTTCACGAAGGCGTTCAGCGAGCGCGTGACCGCGACCGCGTCGCAGAACCCGTTCTGGCGGTTCCCGGAGTACGCGCAGATGGAGACGGTGATCGCCGAGCAGGTGCAGGCGGTGCTGATCGGCAGCGCGACCCCCGCCGACGCGATGCGCACCGCGGGGCAGGGCGTGCAGGCGCTGATCAAGTAGCGGATTACGCTGCCCTCGAGGTCGGAGAACGGGGGGAGCGGACGTGCGTTTCGCGGCGATCGGGGACAGCTTCACGGAAGGGCTCGGCGACGAGCCGGCCGACGGGGTGACCCGCGGCTGGGCCGACCTGGTGGCGTCGGGCCTGGCGCGCGGCGAGTCGGTGCGGTACGCCAACTTCGCCGTCCGCGGCCAGTTGCTCGAGCCGATCGTGACCACGCAGCTCGAGGCGGCGCTGGCGCTGTCACCGGCGCCGACGACGCTCACGCTCAACGGCGGCGGCAACGACATGATGCGTCCGGGGGTGGACGTGGCCCGGCTGGTGCGCATGACCGAGCACGCGGTCCGCCGATGCGTCGACGCCGGTGTACGGATGGTCCTGCTGAGCGGGGCGGACCCGTCGGGCCGGCTGCCGTTCGGGCGCACGATCCACCGCCGCGGAGTGGTGCTGACCGCGGCCGTCGCCGAGCTGGCCGCCCGCTACGACGTCGTCTTCGTCGACATGTTCAACGACGAGGAGATCCGCGGGCCCGGCTACTGGTCAGCGGACCGCCTGCACCTCAACGGCGACGGCCACCGCCGGGTCGCCGCCCGGGTGCTCGCGGCACTGGGTCACCCCGCGACGGCGCACGCCGTCGAACACGCGCCGGTGCGCCGCCGCGGCGTGCTCGCCGAGGCCCGCTACTACCGCGAGCACGTGCTCCCGTGGCTGCGGCGCCGCCTGGCCGGTCGCTCCTCCGGCGACGACCGCGCGGGAAAGCACTCGGAGTGGATCCCCGTGTCGGCGATGCCCAAGGTGTGACTCAGGGGCGCTTGAGAACGGCCGCGATCTTGACAGCGATCGGATAAAGCGGTTTAGTGCCGCCCAGATAAACCGGTTTATCGCGGAGGATCGCGGAGGATCCCCAATGCCCGCACGCCGCCCCACCATCGCCGATGTCGCGCGGCATGCCGGCGTGTCCAAGGGCGCGGTCTCGTTCGCGCTGAACGGGCGGTCCGGGGTCAGCAGCGAGACCCGGCAGCGGATCCTCGACGTGGCCGCGGAGCTGGGCTGGGCGCCCAACCGCCAGGCCAGGGCCCTGTCGACGTCCCGCGCGTCGGCGCTCGGGCTGGTCGTGGCCCGCGCGCCGGAGCTGCTCGGCGCCGACCCGTTCTTCCCGACGTTCATCGCCGGCGTCGAGAAGGTGCTCGCCGCTCGCGACCAGGCGCTCGTCCTCCAGGTCGTGACCAGCCCGGCCGCGGAGGAGGCCGGCTACCGGCGCCTCGCGCGGGACGGCCGCGTCGACGGCGTGCTGGTGGTCGACCTGCGCCGCGACGACGAGCGGATCGCCCTGCTCGAGGAGATCGGGCTCCCGGCCGTCACGCTGAACCGGCCGGACGTGCCGACGCCGTTCCCCTCGGTGATCCTCGACGACCGGCCCGGCATCACGGCCGCCGTGCGCCACCTCGCCGACCTAGGGCACACCGCCATCGCGCACGTCGCGGGACCGGAGCCGTACCTGCACGCGGCCGCCCGGCGCCAGGCGTTCACCGATGCCGTGGCCGCCGCCGGCCTGCCGCCGGGGCGGGTCGTCGACGGCGACTTCACCGCGGCCGGCGGCCGCGCCGCCACGCACCGGCTGCTCGCCGGCCCGGACCGGCCGACCGCGATCGTGTTCGCCAACGACGTGATGGCCCTTGCCGCCGTCGCCGCCGCGGCCGAGCTGGGCATCCGCATCCCCGACGACCTCTCGGTCACCGGCTACGACGACACCGACCTCGCCGGGTACGTCCACCCGGCGCTCACCACCGTGCGCGCGGACGCCCTCGGCTGGGGCGAGGTCGCGGCGAGCACCCTCCTGGCCCTCGTCGACGGCGAGGACGTCACCGACACCGAGCTGCCACCAGCGGAGCTGGTCCTCCGCCGTTCGACCGGAGCGGCTCCGACCCCCTGAAACACCACAACCTCATGGAGACGCAATGAAGCGCACCGTGATCGCGTTATTCCTCGGCACCGCACTGACCCTGACCGCGTGCAATGTGGACGGTGGCGGCGGTGGCGGGGACGCCGGCGCGGCCGCCGGCAAACGCGGCCCGATCACCATCTGGTACTCCAACAACACCGAAGAGGTGGCCTGGGGCAAGTCCGTCGTGACGGCGTGGAACGACGCGCACCCGGACGAGAAGGTCACGGCACAGGAGATCCCGGCCGGCAAGAGCTCCGAGGAGACCATCGGCGCCGCCATCGCCGCCGGCAACGCGCCCTGCCTGGTGCTCAACACCTCGCCCGCCGCCGTGCCGCAGTTCCAGAAGCAGGGCGGTCTCGTGCCGCTCGACGACTTCGCCGACGCCAGGAGCTACGTCGAGGAACGCACCGGCGAACAGGCGAAACAGTACGAGTCACCGGACGGCAAGCTCTACCAGCTGCCGTGGAAGTCCAACCCGGTCGTGATCTTCTACAACAAGCAGGCGTTCGCGAAGGCCGGCATCGACGCCGAGCACCCGCCGCTCGCCACCTACGAGGAGTTCCTCGCCACGGCACGGCAGGTCGTGTCGGGCGGCGGCGCGCAGTACGCCATCCTGCCGGCGCCGACGAGCGAGTTCTTCCAGTCCTGGTTCGACTTCTATCCGCTGTTCGCCGCCGAGACCGGTGGCCGGCAGCTCGTCGAGGACGGCAGGGCGACCTTCGCCGGCGACGAGGGCAAGAAGGTGGCCGCGTTCTGGCAGACCATGTACGGCGAGAAGCTCGCGGGCCAGGAGAAGTACAACGGCGACGCGTTCGCCGACGGCAAGGCCGCCATGGCGATCGTCGGCCCGTGGGCCATCCCGGTCTACAAGGACAAGGTCGAGTGGGGCTCGGTGCCGGTGCCGACCTCGAACGGCACCCCGGCCAACGAGATCCACACCTTCAGCGACGCCAAGAACATCGCGATGTACTCCGCCTGCGAGAACCGCGCCACCGCGTGGGAGCTGATGAAGTTCGCCACCAGCGAGGAGCAGGACGGCAAGCTGCTCGAGGCCACCGGCCAGATGCCGATGCGCACCGACCTCGAGGGCGCCTACCCGGACTACTTCGGGAAGAACCCGGCCTACACCATGTTCGCCGACATGAGCTCGCGCACCGTCGAGGTCCCGAACGTGGCGAACTCCATCGCCATCTGGCAGAAGTTCCGCGACGCCTACAGCTCGTCGGTGATCTTCGGCCGGTCCGAGCCGGACACCGCGCTGACCGACGCGGCCACCGACGTCGACAAGCTCGCCGCCGGGTCCTGATCGGACCTCCGATGCGAACACTGCTCGGCCGACACCCGATCGGCCTCGCGTTCGTCGCGCCCTACGTCGTGTTCCTGGTCGCGATCTTCGCCTACCCGCTGTGCATCGCGGTGTACATGTCCTTCCACGACTGGTTCTTCGCCGCGCCCGGCGCGGCGGTGGACCGGCCGTTCGTCGGACTCGACAACTACGCCACGGTCTTCTCCGACCCCGGCGTGCAGCGGTCGTTCCTGAACATCCTGGTGTTCCTCGTGATCAACGTGCCGCTCACGGTCGTGCTGTCGCTCGGCCTCGCGGCGGCGCTGAACGCGGCGATCCCGTTCCGGACGTTCTTCCGCGTGAGCTTCTACGTCCCGTACGTCACCGCGAGCGTCGCGGTGGTCGGCGTGTGGCTGTTCCTGTTCAACGCCGACGGGCTCGTCAACTCCGTGCTCGGCGACCTCGCGCCGGAACCGTCGTGGCTCGTGAACTCGGGGCTCACCATGCCGGTCATCGCCGTGTACGTGACGTGGAAGCAGCTCGGCTTCTTCATCCTGCTGTACCTTGCCGCGCTGCAGAACGTGCCGAAGGAGCTGTACGAGTCGGCGGCCGTGGACGGCGCGTCCCGGCTGCGCGCGTTCTGGACGGTCACCGTGCCCGGGGTGCGGCCGGCGACCACGCTGGTGGTGCTGCTCGCGACGATCACCGGCGCGAACCTGTTCACCGAGCCGTACCTGCTCACCGGCGGCGGCGGCCCGGACGGCACGTCCGCGTCACCGGTGCTAGTGATGTACCAGCGCGGCATCGAGCAGGGGCAGGCCGGGCTCGCGGCGGCGATCGGCATCGTGCTCGTCGTCGGGGTGCTGATCATCTCGCTGGTCAACCGCTACCTGCTGGAGCGTGACTGACATGCCCCAGACCCGTCGCCCGCTGCGGCTGATCGCGCTCGCCGTCGGCGCGCTCGCGTTCCTGTTTCCCTTCTACTACATGCTGATCGGCAGCCTGCAGTCCGAACCGGACACCTCGCCAGCGGGTGTCCTGCCCGACCCAGGCAACCTGACGTTCGGGAACTACAGCGACATCGACGAACGGCTCGACCTCGGCACGGCGCTCGTCAACTCCGGGATCTTCACCGGGGGAGTGCTGCTGTGCACGGTCGTGTTCGGGGTGCTCGCCGGCTACGCGTTGGCGCGCCTGCACTTCCGTGGTCGCTCGCTCGTGTTCAACCTGATGCTGCTGGTGCAGGTCGTGCCGTTCCAGCTGCTGACCATCCCGCTCTACGTGCTGATCGTGCGCACCTACGGCCTCGCCGACTCCTACCTCGGCATGATCCTGCCGTTCGCGATCAACTCGACGGCCGTGTTCGTGTTCCGGCAGTACTTCCTGCAACTGCCGAAGGAACTGTTCGAGGCGGCGCAGATCGACGGTGCCAGCGAACTGTCGATCCTGTGGCGGATCGCGCTGCCGCTCGTACGGCCCGCGCTGCTGACGGCGGTGCTGATGACGTTCATCGGACCGTGGAACGAGTTCCTGTGGCCGTTCCTCATCACCAAACAGGCCGACATGCAACCGCTCGCGGTCGCGCTCGCCAACTACATGAGCAACGTCGCCGCGCGGGCGACCAACCCGTACGGCGCGCTCCTCGCCGGGGCGTGCGTGCTCGCCGCGCCGGTGATCATCCTGTTCGTCGTGTTCCAGAAACGGTTCACCACCACCAACCTCGGATCCAGTGTGAAGGGCTGATGTCGTGACTCCTCCGTACACCCTGACCCGTGTCGGCGTGCTGATGACGCCGGAGCCGGGCAACGCGCTCGAGGTCGAGGGCGTGCTCAACCCGGCCAGCGGGTTCGGCCCGGACGGCACGCTGTACCTGTTGCCGCGTCTGGTGGCGGCCGCCAACGTGTCGCGGGTCGGGCTCGCCGAGGTGCACCTGACCGACGGCGTGCCGACCTCGGTGACCCGCCGCGGCGTGGTGCTCGCGCCAGACGAGGGCTGGGAGCGCGGCACGATGAACGCCGGCGTCGAGGACCCCCGCGTGACATGGGTGCCGCGCCTCGGGGTGCACGTGATGACCTACGTCGCCTACGGCCCGCTCGGCCCGAAGCTCGCGCTCGCGGTGTCGTCCGATCTGGTCGAGTGGCAGCGGCTCGGCCCGGTGCACTTCCGCTACCAGTCTGGTTTGGACACCGACCTGAACCTGTTTCCCAACAAGGACGCGGTGTTCTTCCCCGAGCCGGTGCCGGGACCGGACGGCACACCCTGCTACGCGATGTTGCACCGCCCGATGTGGGACCTCGGCTGGTTCCGCGAGGGCGAGGGTGTGCACCTGCCCGCCGGGGTCACCGACGAGCGGCCCGGCATCTGGGTGTCCTACGCGCCAGCCCGCGAGGTCGAGCGGGACCTCGGCGCGCTGGTGCTGCAGGGTGGGCACCAGCTGGTCGCCTTGTCCGAGCACGGTTTCGAGGAGCTGAAGATCGGCGCCGGGCCCGCGCCCATCCGGGTCGACGAGGGCTGGCTGCTCATCCACCACGGCGTCACCGGCGTCATCGAGGACCCGTGGGAACCCCAGCAGCAGAAGGTGTCCTACGCGGCGGGCGCGATGATCCTCGACCCGGACGACGTGAGCCGCGTGCTGGACCGCTCGACCGAGCCGATGCTCACCGCCGAGACCGACGACGAGCGGTCCGGCACCGTGCCCAATGTCGTGTTCCCCACGGCGATCGAGGAGGTCGACGGCGTGCGGTACGTGTTCTACGGCATGGCCGACACCAAGATCGGCGTCGCCCGCCTCGACCGGAGGCCCTGATGCGATTACGTGCCACGCTCTTCGCTGTCCTCATCGGACTGTCCATCGTCACGCCAGCGGTCGCCGCGCCACGGCCGCTGACCAACCTGGCGCACCTGAACTTCCTCGGCGACACGGTCGCCCCGCCCGCGCAGGCCGGGCACACCACCTACCGACTCGACCGCGAGCCCGACGTCGGCGTGCTGTGGACCTACGCCGACCGCCGCGCCGACGGCCACTACGACCGCATCGGCGGTGGTGACTACGACCCGGCGACCGACACCTACTCGCAGGGCGCGTTCAACGCCGACGACGTGGCCCGCGCCTCGGTGGTGTACCTGCGGCACTGGCGCCAGACCCGCGACCCCGGCAGCCGCGACCACGCCTACGAGCTGCTGCGCGGCCTCACCTACCTGCAGACCGCGACCGGGCCGAACGCGGGCAACGTGGTCCTGTGGCTGCAGCCCGACGGCACCCTCAACTCGAGCGCGCGCCCGGTGGAGCTGCCCGACCCGTCGGACTCCGGCCCCTCGTACTGGCTCGCGCGCACCGTGTGGGCGCTCGGCGAGGGCTACGCCGCGTTCCGGGGCGCCGACCGCGGGTTCGCCGCGTTCCTCAAGGCACGTATGGATCTCGCGGTCGCGGCGCTCGACCGGCAGGTGCTCGCGCGGTACGGCGAGTGGCAGGTCGTCGACGGCGTCCGGGTGCCAGCGTGGCTCGTCGTCGACGGCGCCGACGCGAGCGCCGAGGCGGTGCTCGGCCTGTCCGCGTACGTGTCGGCGGGTGGTGGCACCGCGGCACTGACCGCGCTCGGCCGGCTCGCCGAGGGGATCGCCGCCATGTCGGGCGGCGACCGCGCGGACACCTGGCCCTACGGCGCGATCCTGCCGTGGGCACTGTCCCGTTCGGACTGGCACGGCTGGGGCGCGCAGATGCCCGCCGCGCTCGCGACCGCGGCCACGACGCTGCGCAGGCCCGACCTGCTGCGCCCGGCCGTGACCGACGCGGCGACCTTCACCCCCTACCTGCTGACCGCGGGCGGCCCCGACAACGGCTGGCTGCCCGCGCCGGCGGACCGCACACAGATCGCGTACGGCGCGGACTCGCGTGTGCAGTCGCTGCTCGCCACCGCCGCCGCGACCGGACGCAGCGGGCTGCGCGACCTGGCCGGGTTCGCGGCCGGCTGGTTCCTCGGCGCCAACGCCGCAGGCGAGCCCGTGTACGACCCGACGACCGGCCGCACCTACGACGGGGTCAGCGGCGACGGCGTGGTGAACCGCAACTCCGGCGCGGAGTCCACGATCCACGGCCTGCTGACCATGCTCGCGTTGGATGCCGACCACGGCCTGGCCGCGACCGCGCGCACGGCGGCGTCGGTGCGACACCGCGAGTCGACCGTGCTGGTGGAGGGCGAGGCCGCGACCGGCGGTGCGGTGGTGACACCGGAGTCGGCGTGGACCGGTGAGTCACTGTGGAGTGGCGGCGCCTACCTGCGCACGCTCCCGGGCGACCGTGCCGAGTGGACGGTGCCGGCGGCCGACCAGCCGCGACTGGTGTCCCCGGTCGTCGACCTGGTGCCGGACCCCACGGCCGGACACACGACGTGGACGGCGGACAGCCGCGTGCTTGGCACGATCGACCACGGCGCCGGCGGCGCGCAGGGTGTCTCCCCGGCGCCGGGCGCACTGCTGCCGGTCACGCTGCGGGCGACGCTGCCAGCGGGCGCCGACACGCTCGCCGCGGCGACGTCCGGCGGCGTGTCCAGTGTGTCCACTGTGGACGCGGTGCTGCTGCGGCCCGAGGTGGGCCAGGTGGTGTACGAGCGCGGCGCGCTGCTGCAGAGCGCCGCGACCGGAGCCCGCGAACGCACGGTCGTCGTGCCCAGCGCGGTCCGGGTCACCGTGCGGAGCTACGACGGGGCAGGACGGGAGGTCGGCCGCGAGGTCGTGACCGGCCCCGAGGTCGCCGTCCGCGTCGTGGCGGGCGGGTTCACCCTCCTGCGCTGGTGACGGGCGGGCACTACTTCGCGGGTGCGGCGCGGAGATGCGCGCGTTCGCCCTGCCGGCCGAACAGGCTGAGGAACTCGACGGCTTCGTCCCCGGCGGCGCCGAACCAGTGCGGCACCCGCGTGTCGAACTCGGCGGCCTCGCCGGGGGCGAGCACCAGGTCGTGCTCGCCGAGGACGACCCGCAGGTGGCCGTTGAGGACGTAGAGCCACTCGTAGCCCTCGTGGGTCTGCGGATCGGGGTTCCGGCGGCTGCTGCTGGCGGGGAGCACGAGCTTGTATGCCTGGATGCCGCCCGCCCGGCGGGTCAGGGGCATCATGGTCATGCCGTGGCGGACGACCGGGCGCAGGTGAATGCGCGGGTCCCCGGTGGGCGGGGCGTCGACGAGCTCGTCGAGCGTGACGCCGTGCGCCCTGGCGAGCGGGAGCAGTTGTTCGAGGGTCGGCCGGCGGCCCCCGGACTCCAGCCGGGACAGGGTGCTCACCGAGATCCCCGTCGCCGCGGCGAGGTCGGCCAGCGTGGTCTCGCGTTGCCGGCGCAGCGCGCGTAGCCGGGGGCCGACCGCGTCGAGTGCTTGGTCCAAGTCGTCGTCCATGCCACCCAGTTTGCCAGATCAGCAACGTTACTTGCCAGATTGGCCGGCGAGCCCGCATGGTGATCGTCATGGAGGTGGTCACCATGACCGATCAACTGAGAGACGGCTACGACGTAGTGGTGGTGGGCGGCGGCGCCGCGGGCCTGAGCGGAGCGCTGATGCTGGCCCGCTCACGCCGGTCGGTGGTGGTGATCGACGCGGGCGCCCCGCGCAACGCACCGGCCGACGGCGTGCACGGCCTGCTGGCGCGCGACGGGATCACGCCGGCCGAGCTGCTGGCGCGCGGCAGGGCGGAGGTCCGCGGCTACGGCGGCCACGTGGTGTCCGGCGAGGTGGTCGCCGCGGCCCACGACGGCGACCGGGTCGGCGCCTTGGCCCGGGAGGACGGGTTCGTCGTCGGGTTGGCCGACGGCCGCACCGTGCTGGCGCGCCGGTTGCTCGTCACCACCGGGGTGGTCGACGAGCTGCCGGAACTGCCAGGGCTGCGGGCCCGGTGGGGCCGGGACGTCGTGCACTGCCCGTACTGCCACGGCTGGGAGGTCCGCGACCAGGCCATCGGGGTCCTCGCGAGCGGACCGATGGCGATGCACCAGGCGATGCTGTTCCGGCAGCTGAGCGCCGACGTCGTGTACTTCTCCCACACCACGCCGCCGCCCACCGGCGTCGAGGCGGAGCAGCTCGCCGCGCGCGGCGTCACGGTGGTGGCCGGCGAGGTGGCGTCCCTGGAGATCGCCGACGACCGGCTCGTCGGCGTGCGGCTGAGCGACGGCACGGTGGTCGCCCGCGACGTGCTCGCGGTCGCGCCGCGGATGGTGGCGCGCGGCGGTGTCCTGGCGGCGCTCGGACTGGCGCCGGTGGCACACCCGTCCGGGATGGGCGAACACGTGCCCGCCGACGCGACCGGCCGCACCGGCGTGCCCGGCGTGTGGGTCGCCGGCAACGTCACCGAGCCGGCCGCACAGGTCGGCGCCGCCGCGGCGGCAGCGGCCACCGCGGCGGCCAACCTCAACGCCGACCTCGTCGCCGAGGACACCCGCGACGCGGTCGCCGCCTACCGGGACCCGTTCTCCGCCGAGTCCGAGGCACGCGTGAGCGAACTGGTGACGGGCAACCGCCGCCACGGCCTGTGAACGAGAGGAAACCGTTGTGACGGAACAGTTCAGCAAGACCTACTGGGAAGACCGCTACCACGCCCACGCCGGGATGCGCGACCGCAAACCCAATCCGCAGCTGGTGGCCGAGGCCGCCGAGCTCGTGCCCGGCACAGCGCTGGACGCGGGCTGCGGCGAAGGCGCCGACGCCATCTGGCTCGCCGCGCGCGGGTGGCGGGTGACGGCGGTCGACATCGCCACCGCCGCGCTGCGCATGGCACGCGAGCACGCCGAACACGCCGGGATCGCCGGGATCGACTGGGTGCCGGCCGATCTGACGGACTGGACACCCGCGGCGGAACACTTCGACCTCGTGTCCGCCCAGTACGTGCACCCGGCTTCACCACACGACGCGCTCGTCGACCGACTCGCGGCGGCGGTCGCGCCGGGCGGCACACTGCTCATCGTCGACCACCACGGGCCCGCGGGAAGGGCGGTGCACCACACCGTTCTCGACCCCGACCGCTGGGAGATCGTCGTCGCGGAGGAAAGAACGCGGTCGGCGCCCCACCCCGACGGCCACGAGGTCACCATCCGCGACGCCGTTCTCCGCGCCCGCAAACGTCGGTAGAAACCGGTGTCAGTCGGGGCGGGTGAACAGAACGGCGAGCTGCTCGGCGTAGTGCTCGGTCAGCTCGGGTGAGCTGCCGTCGCGGCCGAAGAGCCCCCTGGCCAGCTGGGGGTAGACGGTGAGGGCGTTCGCCGCGCTCATGCTGATCAGCACCAGCACCGCCGGGTCGACGCGGTCGTCGAGCTCGCCGGCCTCCTGGCGAGCACGGAGGACCTCGACCTCGTGCTGGTTCACACCGGCCCGCGCGGCGATCTGCGACACCCGGCCGGCAGAACTGAGTCATACGAGTGTTTGACGAGGCGTCAGGACAGGCCGAGCACCAGCATCGCCTGAGCGGCCAGGTTCGCCTCGCCGAGGGCGTTGGGGTGCACGACGACCGGGTTGGTGGTCTGCAGGACCGGCTCGATCCAGCGGACGCCGAGCGGCTGGCAGGCGTCGTGACCGTCGGACACCGCGCCCATGTCGACGTAGGTGGCGCCGGTCGCTGCCGCGGCCCGCCCGACGGCGTCGTTGAGCGTCACCTGCAGGGACCGCAGGTACGGCACATCCCCGGTGGCGATGGGCATCTTGGTGAAGCAGCCGCCGGTCTCCGGCACGATCCACGGGTAGCCGAGGATGGCCACCTCGGCCTGGGGCGCCTTGGCCCGCACCGCCTGGAGCGCGGCCACCAGCGCGGGGTACGTCGTGGTGCGGACCGTGTCCTCGAAACGGGACCCGTACAGGTTCGTGCACGGGCTGCCGTGGCCCAGTGTGGCGATCCCCGCGACGCCGCACGCGAGGATCGCGCCGATGAACACGCCGCTGTCGTTGCCGCCGATCGTCATCGTGACCAGGTCGGTGTCCGCGCCGAGCGCGTCGACCTGCGGCGCGACGCCGGGGTACTGGGCTGGTCGACGAGGTGGACGCGGACGGCAAGGCGCTCCGCGAGGCGACCGTCCTCGAGGTGCAGCGCACCCGCCCGGTGATCGACATGGTGGGCCGGCAGGTGAAGGCCGAGAGCTTCGAGCTCGGCCGGTGGACGGTGCCGAGGGGGTACGCGGTGCTCGTCAGCATCGGACTGATCCACGACGACGACGCGGTCTTCCCGAACGCGCGAACGTTCGACCCGTCGCGGTTCGTCGACGCGCGGCCGGACCTGTACCACTGGATCCCGTTCGGCGGCGGCAGCCGGCGGTGCCTCGGCGCGGCCTTCGCGAACATGGAGATGAACGTCGTGCTGCGCACCATGTTGCGGGATGTCACGCTGGCGCCGACCACGGAGGCCGACGAGCGATGGCACTCCCGCGGCATCGCCTACGCGCCGGGCAAGGGCGGACTCGCGGTGGTGCGGCGTCGGGCGACACGAACAGCGCCGGCCACAGCGTCGGCCACGGAGGCGGAGACCAGGGGAGTGCGTTCATGACCGAACAGACCACCGACGTGGGCCGGGGCATCTCCCTGGCGTACGAGGAGATCGGCGACGGCGAGCCACTCGTCCTCGTCGCCGGCCTCGGTCAGCAGCTGCACAGCTGGCCGACCCCCTTCTGCACGCAGCTCGCCGAGCGCGGCTACCGGGTCGTCCGGTTCGACAACCGCGACGTCGGCCGGTCGACGCACCTGCGGTTCCGGCCGGCGAAACCGTTGGCGTCGCTGCTGGGCCGCCTGCCGGCCGAACAGTACGACCTCGCCGACATGGCCGAGGACACCGTCGGGCTCCTCGACGCGCTCGGCCACGACAGCGCCCACCTCGTCGGCGTGTCGATGGGCGGCATGATCGCGCAGACCGTCGCGGCGCGGCACCCGGACCGCGTCCGCACGCTCACGTCGATCATGTCGATGACCGGGGCGGCCCGGACCGGGCGGCCCGCCCTGTCCACCATGCGCCTGCTCGCCGCCCGGCCGGCGCGCACCAGGGACGACGCGGTCGCGCGGGCCGTGCGGATGTTCCGGCACATCGGCTCGCACGGGTTTCCCTTCGACGAGGCCACAGTGCGGGAGCACGCGGGCATCGGCTGGGACCGCGACCCGTCCGCCGCCGGCGTCGGCCGCCAGCTCGGCGCCATCCTGCGCTCCGGCGACCGGACGCCGGGACTGCGTGCCGTCACCGCCCCGACCCTGGTGATCCACGGCGACCGCGACCGGATGGTCCACCCGACCGGCGGCGCGGCGACGGTGCGCGCGATCGCCGGCGCCCGGCTCGAGACCATCGTCGGCATGGGGCACGACCTGCCGCGGGACGCGTGGCCGGTCCTGCTCGACCTCATCGACGCGCACGCCAGCACGAGGAGCAACGATGCCCCGTCGACGTCCTAGCCTCACCGGCCGGCCGGTGATGATCACCGGCGCGGCGTCGGGCATCGGCAGGAGCCTCGCGCGGCGGTTGTCGCGGCTCGGTTCGCCGGTGGCCATCGCCGACCTCGACGAGGCCGGACTGAAGGAGACCGCGGCGTCGCTGTCGGGCCGGGTGCTCACGCGGGTCCTCGACGTGCGTGACGCGGCCGACCAGCTGCGGTTCGCCGACGAGGTGCGCGACTGGCTCCCGGCGCCGCTCGCCGCGGTGTTCAACAACGCGGGCGTCGCGGTCACCGCCACCGTCCTCGACACGGTGCCGGCGGACGACGACTGGTTGCACGACATCAACTTCCACGGCGTGGTCAACGGCACCAGGGCGTTCCTGCCGATCCTCGTCGAGCAGGACGACGGCGTCGTCGTGAACACGTCCAGCGTGTTCGGACTGGTCGGCATGCCGGCACAGAGTGCCTACTGCGCCGCGAAGTTCGCCGTCCGCGGGTTCACCGACGCGCTGCGCCAGGAACTGCGCGGCACGGGGGTGCGCGCGGTGACCGTGCATCCGGGCGGCATCACCACGAACATCGCCCGCAACGCGCGGATGCGCAAGGACCCGGAAGGCCGCGGGCGCACGAAGGAGCAGATGGCCGCCGAGTTCGAGGCGATGACGATGACGTCGCCGGAGAAGGCCGCCGCGATCATCCACAGTGGAGTCGAGCGCGGCAAGGCCCGCGTGCTCGTCGGCCCGGACGCGTACCTGTTCGACGCGCTCGCCCGGATCACCCCGACCCACTACTACGCCGTGCTCTCCCGCCTGCAGGCCCGGATCCGCCCACGGTAGGGCTAGCCCCACCCCGCACAGGGGTGTCCGCCCCATCGTCATGATCACGTCACCGCAATAGCTTTCAGAGGGCGCACCCGGCGCCACTGGAGGGAGGTGGCGATGGCCACCGGAAGAAGTTCCGAGGCCTTGCGACTCGAAGGGGTTCGCCGGGTCTACGGGCCGGCCGGCAACCAGGTCGTCGCACTGGGTGGGGTTTCCGTACGGCTCCCCGCCGGCACGTTCACCGCGGTGATGGGGCCGTCCGGCTCCGGCAAGAGCACGTTCCTCCAGTGCGCGGCGGGCCTCGACCGCCCGACGAGCGGCACGGTGTTCATCGACGGCACCGAGCTGAACCAGACCAGCGAGAGCGCGGCGACCCGGTTCCGCCGGCAGCGCGTCGGGTTCGTGTTCCAGCAGTTCAACCTGCTGGACACGCTGACCGTGTGGCAGAACGTGGTGCTGCCGCTGCGGTTGGCCGGCCGCCGGGTGGACCGCACGCGCTGCATGTCGTTGCTGACGAGCGTCGGTCTCGCCGACCGGCTCGACCACCGGCCCGCCCAGCTGTCCGGGGGCCAGCAGCAGCGGGTGGCCATCGCGCGGGCGCTGGCGACCGACCCCGCCGTGATCTTCGCCGACGAGCCGACCGGCGCGCTCGACACCCGCAGCGCCCGTGACGTGCTCAAGCTGCTCGCCGACTCGGTGCGGACGCTGGGGCAGACCGTGGTGATGGTGACGCACGACCCGGTGGCCGCGTCCTACGCGAACTCGGTGCTGTTCATCGCCGACGGCCAGCTCGTTGGGCAGCTGGCGAACCCGACCGCGGAGCGCGTCGCCGAGCGGATGACCCACCTCGGCGAGCTCGCCGACCGGCACTCGGCGGTGGGCCAGTGACCGTCCTCGGCCTCGCGCTGCGCTCGTTGCGTTACCGCACAAGCGGTTTCGCGGCGAGCTTCATCGCCATGTTCCTCGGCGCGACCATCCTGATGAGCTTCGCGTCCCTTGTGGACACCGCGGGCGGGCCCGGCGTGGACACGGTGACCGCGGACTCCCTGACGTTGATGGCGATCGTCGTCGGCGGCTGGGGGATGATCATCGTCGGGTTCGCGGTGATGTCCACGCTCAGCCTGCTGGTCAGCCAGCGCAACAAGGAGATGGCGCTGCTCAAGAGCATCGGCGCCACGCCGGGCCAGGTCACCAGGCTGATCGTCGGCGAGACCGCCGTGGTCGCGGTGGTCGCCGCCGGGATCGCGATCGTGCCGACCGTGTTCAGCGGGCGC
>Ga0193742_1000417_pt1 | contig 29374 bp, 28 predicted proteins | sample L2c1metaG_FD_165511 | JGI IMG/M metagenome (GOLD analysis project Ga0193742, IMG submission 165511) | Soil microbial communities from a riparian zone of the East river system, Colorado, United States - L2c1 | ecosystem: Environmental > Terrestrial > Soil > Riparian zone | place: USA: East River... | reverse complement strand
AGAACACATGAACAAGGTCAACAGTGTTTCCAGAGAGCAAGCTGAGCCACTCGCACTGAGGAAACTGCAGGATGGATCTGTTGCAGTTGAGTAAGAATGAGCGTGCTCTTTTAATGTCACGAGAGAAATTCTCAAGGAGTTGGTTTTTGTAGGGATGGAGACAAAACCGTTGACGACTCATCACCCGGTTCTTCAGATTCATTCCACGGCAACCGTCTGAAATCAAGGTGTGTTATTCTGGTGTATTCCTCATCGTCGTCGTCTGATGATGGGGATCGGAGTACGCTTAGACTTTCTAACAGCGTCCATTTCAGTTGCAGGTTGGAGGTCGTTGCTGTCCTGCTCATTCAGCTGGGGACCTGCAAGCTGTTGTTGGACCTCTTGTACTTGCTCAATGTTTCCTTTGGGATGCCGTTCAAAGTTTTTGAGCATATCAAAGTATGACTCAAAGGCTGACAGGAAGGCACCTTTGTCTGAGCTGTCATAGGGAATAGATTGCTGGAGGAGCAATGTGGCTTTGGACTTTGATATCTTCCCTGCTCTGAACTCTTGAACAATACCAGTGCATTTATCAATGATTTGTTTTTGAGTGTCTGACAATTCTGGTAAGGTTGATGAAGAGGGTGACAATCTCGTTGCGCTATTCAAGGACGTTTCAGCATGCTGGGACATGGGTGACACAATATGAATTTGTGGATATGAGGAACAAATATAATGAACAAAAAAACGACTAGACTAGACACCAAAGTGTGAGGGATGGTGGGTTAAGAAGCGTCCTCACACCCGGGTTAAAGCTTTTATTTGACTAGTAAGAACATGTCTCAGGATGAGACAGTGAGAGCCAAGGCCCGTGACAATGAGCGCAGGGCGCGACTGAGTCGGCTGTAGGCGGTCCCTCACAGTGGTTAGTCCACAGTAAACAAGTTTAAATTACGATTAAATTACGAAGAACCCCACCACCATTACATAAGCCGCTAAGCGGGAGCGCCCGGCCCGTTCCGTCGAAACGGAGTCGGAAAATAATTACCCAATCTCTCATCCTAGAGCTCGATGGCATCCACCTCGGAAAGAGTACTCAGCATCCAATCCCATGTCGTATTCGGTTATGTTGGTGGCAAGGCTGCTGTATTCCCCTTGCAATGCCTAGGGTACGATGTTGATGTAAGTGTGACGAAACAGATCTATATTGCTTAATTTCAATTTTCAATTATTTTTTAATTTCCAAAGGTGGTGAATACCGTCAATTTTTCGAATCATTCAGGTTATGGTCGTTCTGGGGGTTCAAAGACTACGGCTGCGGAACTGAATGCTACATTTGAGAGTATGGAGCAAAATGAGCTGCTCATACCTACTCGTCTGTTGACAGGTAAGTATCTGTTTCCTTTACAGTTCAAGACCCTTCGCCATATGCCTGATCTCTCTAATATCTTATTTTTTAGGGTATATACCAGGTGCAGAAGCCCTCTCAGCCATCCACAAACTGGCGGAAAAGCTCAAACACAGTAAACCCAATCTCATTTATCTCTTGGATCGTACGTCGTCGAGCACTCCGTCGCCTACCCAGTTCTTTTGCTAATTCAGGTGATCAGCTGTGATGGGAGATGCAGGTCATCTATATGTTGCTCCGGATGTGATACCTGTCTATAGAAAGATGTTACCACTAGCCACCATCATAACTCCCAACTGGTTTGAAGTAGAGTACGTTTCTACCCTCTTTCTACTTTTCTTTTTGAAACAATGTGTTCCACATCCTAGAGTTTTAACTGATACCAAATTGGAGGATTTCACTTCCCTGAAACGCGCGTTAAAAATCTTACACGATCAATATCATGTCCCGAATGTCGTCATCACATCCATACCACTCAAACCGTGGCTAGCATCTGCACTACCAACGTCCATTCGTCCATTTTGCCCTGTTACCTCTTCTTCTTCCTCCTCATCTTCCTCATCATCTTTACCTTCCCGTTTATCTTCTCCGTCCTCATCTATTTCTGATGAACATGAGCGAGAAATGGTCACAGATTCCTATCTCCTATGTATATCATCTGCTACTGACCCAATTTCACATACATCTACCTCTTCATCAACAGTTCACGCACAGATCGTTCCGCTTATCCCAGGATATTTTTCAGGTGTAGGAGATCTATTTTCTGCTCTCCTGCTAGCCCATTTCCATCCTACTCCTTCTCCACCACCTTCACCAATCTCGACGACACCACTCTCTCATGCTTCTTCACTTGCTCTATCTAAAACACACCGTCTACTCCTCTTAACGCACTCAAACACGCTTTCTCTTCCAGAAGAAGAACGCTTACCGACCGATGACGAACTAGACTGCAAAACTCCCTTGAGAAAGACAAGAAGGATGAGAGGGAGAGAATTGGCTTTGATCAAGGGTCAAGGAATAATTAGAGGCGAGGAAGAAGGCGGGAGGAGAGATATGATACTTTGGGACAGGTTTTGGGAGTTGGAGGGTATTTGAGTAGATACACACGACTCGGATTTTTGATTTATGGTTATTAAGGGAGATACCGTCTAGAAAGCGGGTAGACACTTGAATATATGCGCTGAGGAAAAAGGGATTATTACAATCAACCCTTTTATCGTTTTATTTACAAAATGATTTCAGCTCTCTCCTCTCCCAAGTTTATCCAATGCCTTTACACCCTGTTCAAACCACTCGTCCCTCGAAATCCAGAAATCCTCTCGGTTCTTCATGATATCTGCCAGTACTGCGCCTCCTAGGAACACCATATGTTTCCTCCGCGGTGGGTCTTCGATCTTGATCTTGAATTTCTGTTGGAATTGAAAAAAAGGCGTCCGTTAGTCTCTAATATAAAGTGTTCTTTTATGCAAAAAAAAAATGCATACATTCAGTCTCGTCGGATCGCCGCCTAACAATCTGGTCAAATGCAGTTGTTTAACTTCTTTCTCCAAACGGCTGGGTAGGCCAGGGTACATGCTGGATCCGCCAGAGAGAACGATGTGTTTGTAAAGTTCGGTTCGAACATCGACTGCAGCAGCTTGGATGGTTTGGAAGAGCATTTCTATTATTGAGTAGGCATATAAGGTTTAGTGTCAAGACACAAGCGTAGAGATAAAAAACAACATACCGGCCATTCCTGGTTGTTCTACATCTACAAGATGGGGCTGGAACATGCATTCAGGGGCCTCGTATCGTTCAGAACCGACTTTGATTATACGTCCATCTGGAAGCTGTCCGGAAAAATCATCATTAGTGGATACGTATGACATAAGTATAATATGAACGCACTGTATAGTTTTCGACGAGAACAGTTGTTTCCTCCGCAAGCCTCTTGTCGAGCTCCAAATCATAACTAAGAATGAATGTACAAAAAAAAGTGTCTCGTTACAGCCAATAAACCTGAGAGTAAAGGAGATATTTCCTGACCTGACATAACACAGTTTTTCTTTGATTTCCCTCACCGTTTCAAAATCAGCCGTCCGATTGAAAGCGTATCCACGCATCAGCAATAGCTTGATCAGGTACCGCGTTACATCGCGCCCAGCGATATCGAGTCGTCGAGTCAAATGAGGCATGGCAAACCCATCATAGACCGGCACAATATGTGTTACACCATCTCCTGAATCAACCACAACGCCGGTGGTGAGACCTGCATCGATAGGATGAGCCGTAATCGGAAGAGGTTAACAACGGATCAGCAACTACTCACCCTGCGCATAGAGTGTCAACACGGCCTGAATAGCGACATAAACTCCAGAAAATCCATAATCTTCGAACATGACTTGACACATTCGTTGTCTGTTTGCTCTGGGATTCATTGGGGGTTCCGTCAGCAGCACCTTCCTCCCTTGTGGGTTTACTTTCAGTTTCTCATCGAACGTATAATCCCATAGATATTTCATGTCTTCCCAATTGCGTACGATTCCATGTTCCATGGGCTGAGTGACTTGGAGGAAGTTACGTGCGGAGGCGGCTTCGTCGCCGATCATGATATCTTTGATGATGGAAGACCCAACTCGTTCTTCTGCACGGAGGATGGGTCGACCGACGATAGAAGGGAATACTAGGGACGAACTTTCAGGGTATTGTTTTATTGAAGATGTTTGTAAAGACATATGGCGTACCATGTTCTGGGAAGTTGGAACCTGCGTAACCTACTTTCACGAACTTGCAGGATATGCAGATCAGAGAGCAGTAATTTCATGAATGTTGGAGCAATACTTACTCCCGTACCATTGTCAACTACCAACGGGAGTTCTGAATCCATTTAACGGATCTAAGGACTGATGTAAATGAAGTAGAAGAGACTTTAGACCCTATTTGTGATGCTTTGGTTGATCAGCAACGACCCTGAAGGTTATCGTTCAATACCACCACGTAGTTTGCCAAAGCTGTGATTGACAGCTTCCAAAGGACCTGAATGAGAGCAGCCGCATGGTCATGAGTCCGAGTCACGATGATATCGATAACTTCCAGCATGGCGATCAGCTGTTGGAAGAGGTCTCACCTCCGAACACTTACACTTGAAGCTATAGGATGAATTGCACAGACTCACCACGCTTTTACGACCACTGCACATCTTCCTATCTGATTTTTAACTGGTACCATCCAACCAGAGACGTACAAATCGCCCAACAATGAATACTACATATTGTAAGCTCTGCCACTTTCACGCTCCAAATTCTCTACTAACTACATCTGTTTCTAAGTTCTTCACATCTTTCCATCACCAACTTCGAGGATATGAATATGTTCCTTCCCTCATCCTTTTTTTTTTCCCACAGGTCAAGTTCGTTAAATTTCGACTACGCACGATCTTTCGACGCTGATTGGTATCCAAATTGCATTCACGACAAACACAACCTACGACATTTCTCTAACACTCGCAACATTTCTGTCGCTTACTGAGAGCGGTCGCGAGCTCACTCTGCGCCAACATGAGGCGAGAGGATATCCCCATCCGGGTGCCATGCCCCGAGATGATGTGATGCATGGGCTACAAGTGCTCTCGCAGAGGTGCAAGAGAGTGCAAATTATGAAGGCGGCTCGTAGCTCATGTCGGGGAGTGATACCCGGATGGGGATAACTAGCGAAGGTTGGATTCATAGCTTGCATCTAACTTGCATCTAAACAGCTAATCGTGGAATTGCTTTACGTCAACTTGAAGCAACAACATGACGGGTTAAGCTAAGCCCTGAGGCTGAATTTTCTATGCCTTCTTAACAGGAGCCATCGCCCCGCCAAGTCCACAAGGCAAGCTGATACTCTTTGGTACTCTGGAGTTATGGGACCAAGTCACCAAAGGCAACAACATTATCGCAAGCTTATACCTCCTCCCCATGAACGAAGAGTAGGCAGTTGACTGAATTTTTTCTATAGACCAATACAGGCTATTTTCCAGCATGTTTTCAGAACTTATCAAGAGGTGAATCCTTGTCGAGAAGAGACGATATGGATTGTGGATGCGTTATCCCCGATCACGACCTAACCTCACACATAGTGAGACATAGTACCGTGCAACAGAGACGAACTAACCGGAACTTCGATTTCTTGGTCATCCTCGGTACTCGGAATGAACCAACCCTCCTGTCCATTTATGTGCATAATTCTTTGATATCATATGATTGATATTTCATCCTAGAATCTAGAGAACCAACTGCTTACACAAATGAGTCTTCACCTATGGGTGGTGGGCAGGGAGCACCTCGAAGGACTCGCCACTGGAAAGGGGGAAGCCGGTGTATCAGCCGTAAGGCACCATCCCCATGATCAACCACTGCGGTTATACCCTCAATCGTGACGATCGACCTGTCATTGGCAAGCCTTCGGATGTACCACTGCATGATTGACGCAATCTCAATATACATTTGGAATCATCAGAATATTATAGCTCACCTCAGGTGGTGGGGTGCCAAGCGGGAGCACAACTATTTCAGTAGGATTCTTACCCACCCCGAGCGGCCTGCTTACAGGTGGTCTGGACGTGTAGCTAACCGTAGTTAAGTAGTAGTTTCCAGTTTCCAGATTCGCTGTTTCCATTGAAGGTATAGTGTGATGAGGTACTATTGAGTATGGAGTAGGATGATATGGGATGAACTTCAAAAAAGACGCCTCTTAATATTGCTTTGGTTGTACCTTGGGCGGTCGATGGCGCCAGCGACTCGGATTAGGGTGTGGACCTTAACGGCACAGTCAATTCAATCTTGAACTCCTACGTCAATCAGCGTGTATTTCCAGTGCCGAGTGGACGATGGGTTGATGAGATTCTAAGAAGCCCCCAGTTTCATCCTCCGAGTCGGCACGACAGCACCGAACTAGAAGCCTTTAATAATTATACTAATCGATGTTTAATCTACTCTGGAGATCCTGATGATCTCTTATCAGCTGAGTACGGTGTGGTAGGAGTATCAGCCAGGAAAAAACATCCTGTAACCGTCTGTGACTGACTTTTAAAAATACACACACTTGCAATGCTACCATTGATAGCTAGAAATTTGCCCAACTGATAATCGATAATGGCCACTCCGAAAATTCTCAGCGTTCTATTGATCACAGATGGACAGAACTTCCTTAAACTTGAGAAATGCATATTAGCGAGCTATGAATAATGTCCCATCGCTAACTGTCATAAGCGCCTGCTGAAAGAAAATATGGTATCTATTTGTCCCTTTCTGACAGACGCTGAGCGCTGAGGCTGTGACACCAAATTTCTGGCCATCGACTGCGCCACAATTTGCAAGTTTATTCAAGGTTTTGTTAACGCTTGATGCGCCGGCAAACGCCGTGCTCTATTTTTTATCACCCGTTGTCGGCACACTATAATCCCACAGGATTGACATTTTATCCTATAACCTGGAGAACCAGCTACTTACCCAAATAAGTCTCTGATGGTCGAAGGACTTCCCACTAGAAAGCGAGAAGATGGTGGCTCAACTGTAAGGCACCGTCTACAACCCTCGCGTGTCTACCATCAATCGTGAGGGTGAACTCGCCGTTGGGAAGCTTCTCGAGGTGCCACCGCACGATTAACGCAATCTCAATCTGCATTCAGAATCATCAGAATATCATAGCTCACCTCAGGTGATGGGGTGCCAGGCGGGAGCACAACTACTTCGGAAGGGGTACCTGGTACCATTGGATACAGGATGATATGGGGTGAGCTTCAAAAAATACACCCCTTAATATATGCTCTGGACGTACCTTGACTCGCGGTCGATGGTGCCAGCAACTGAACTGGAGTGTGGACCTTCACAGAGCAGGTGTGGCACAGTCAATCCAATCTTGAACTTCACGTTGATCAATTAGCGTATATTTGACGGTGGACGATAGGTTAATCTTTCAAGGGGCTCCAATTTCATCCTCGAAACCGAATCAGAAGGCTTTAACAATTACAATCGATGGCCATTCTGTAATCGTAATATGTATGACTGAGTTTTAAGAATACACTTGCAATGCCACAATTGATAGTAGCCAGAAATTCGGCATCAGTGCCTAGTCACTCTGAAAGTTTTCAGCGTTCTGTCAGAAAGGGACAGAAAAATATTATACTTCCCTAAACTTGAGAAATGTGTTTTAGCGAACTTTGAATAATGTCCCATCGCTAACCAATCCCCAACTGTAATATAACTGCCTGTTGAAACTAAATAAGGAACTGGTATAATTTCCCTTGTCCCTTTCTAAAAGACGCTGAGGGAGTGACACCATTTTTCGGGCTATCGAGTGCGCCACAATTTGCAAGTTTATTCTTAAAATCCAGCGAGACATATTACGGTCACAGGAAATTGTTTCTTGGCTGATACACTGATACGCCTATCGCACCGTACTTGAGCGACAAGACAAGATTGAACTGATAAGCAGGCTGCTTCGTCTGCTCGTTCTCATTTCGTGGAGATAAGGTGCTGGATTTTCAGCAAAGATGGTATATAAATATTCGAGGTCTTCTTCCATGAGCTTCGACAGCTGGTATATTATCTGAAAGTGTCCTTGACTTGGTCATATTCTACGTAGCGTCGAAAAACTAATCCAATTGAGCAACGTGTTTCCAGCGTGCGTGTTTTCAGAAATTTATCAAGAGGTGCCTTGTCGAGAAGGGACGATATGGATTGAGGATGCGATAAGCCCGATCGAGACCTACCTCACACATAGTGAGATATAGTACCTTGAAAAAGAGACGAAACTAACCGGAACTTCGACTGCTTGGTCACCCTCAGTACTCGGAATGAACCAACCCTGTTGTTGATTTGGGAGTACAATTCTTTGATAACATTCACAGTATTGATATTTTTTGTCCTATAATTTAGAAAACCAGCTGCTTACCCAAATGAGTCTTCACCAATGGGTGGTGGAGAGGGAGCACCTCGAATGACTCGCCACAAGAAAGGGGGAAGCTGGTTGATCAGCTGTAGGGAATCGTCTACATTCCTCGCGTTTTTATCTTCAATTGTGACGGCGTAGATGTCGCGGGAACCCTTTATGAGGAGCCACTGCATGATTGACGCAATCTCAGTATACATTCGGAGCCATCAGAATATCATAGCTCACTTCAGGTGGTGGGGTGCCAAGCGGGAGCACGACTATTTCAGTAGGATTCTTACCCACCCCGAGCGGCCTGCTCACAGGTGGTCTGGACACGTAGCTAACCGTAGCTAAGTAATAGTTCCCAGTCTCCAGATTCGCTGTTTCCATTGAAGGTATAGTGTGATGAGGTACTATTGGATACGGAGCAGGATGATATGGGATGAACTTCAAAAAAGACGCCTTTTAATATATGCTTTGGACGTACCTTGAGCGGTCAATGGCGCCAGCGACTCGGATTGGGGTGTGAACCCTAACAGAGCACATGTGGTACAGTCAATTCAATCTTCAACTTCTACGTTAATCAGCGTGTATTTTCCAGTGCTGAGTGAACGATGGGTTGAGATTCTAAGAAGCCCCCAATTTCGCCCAATTTCATCCTCGGCACGACGGCACCGAATCAGAAGCCTTTAACAATTATACTAATCGATGGTCAAACTATTCTGAAGATCCTGACGATCTCTTACCACATGAGTACGGTGCACTAGGAGTATCAGCCAGGCAAGAAAATTCCTGTAACCGTAATATGCGTGACTGAATAAGTACAGTTGAAACGCCAGCAACGGGGCCGATAGCCAGAACTTTGGCATCAGTGCCTAGCTGATAATGGCCAATCCAAAAGTTCTCAGCGTTCTGTCAGAAAGTGACAAAAGAATATCATACTTCCTTAAACTTGAGAAATGCATATTAGCGAGCTGTGAATAATGTCCCATCGCTAACCGTCATAAGCGCCTTGCTGAAACCAAATAAGGAAGTATGATATTTTTTGTCCTTTATGCCAACAGACGCTGAGGCAAATTTCTGTTTATCGACTGTGCCATTGCAGGTTTATTCTTAAAATTCAAGTCATAAATATTACGTTTACATGTTGATACTCCTACCTTGCTCCTAGCGCCGCACCGTACTCAGGTGATAGTAAGATGCCATCAGGATCTTCAGAATAGATTGACCATCGATTATAAATATTGAAGGCTTCTGATTCGGTGTCTCCGTGCCGAGGATGAAATTTAGGGGCCTCTGGCTTTTAGAATATCAACCCATCGTCCACTGGTCAATACACGCTGATTGATGTAGAAGTTGAAGATTGAATTGACTGTGCCACACGTGCTCTGTTAAGGTCCACACCCAATCCGCTCAAGGAACGTCCAAAGCATATATTAAGAGGCATCTTTTTTTGAAGTTCATCCCATATCATCGTGCTCCGTATCCGATAGTACCTCATCCACACTCTATCTATAATGGAAACAGCGAATCTGGAAACTGGGAACTACTACTTTAGCTACAGTTAGCTACATGTCCAGACCACCTGTAAGCAGGCCGCTCGGGGTGGATGAGAATCCTACTGAAGTAATTGTGCTCCCACTTGACACACACCCCAACTCGAGATATTCTGATGGTTCTGAATATATATTGAGATTCCGTCAATCATGCAGTGGCACTTCGAACAGCTTCCCGAGGGCCAGTTCACCCTCACGATTGGAGGAAAACCATCCGCCTACCTATGGTTGCATGGGGTGCAATAAAAACTAACAGTCGCCTTTCGCGTTGGAAGACCATTACCTTGGATTTCCAACTCACCCCAAATGTGGACGATATGGGGGATGCTCCCGTTTGTAGGGATATTCAAACCCTTTTTTCCGAGACCGAATACGTTGTTTAGCTATGCTGCAGAGATCATGGCGTTTATTGATGATCAGAAAGGCAGTCCTCGAAACCGACTCCAGGTCATCGTTCGAATATCGAGCTCCTCTGGTGGCTGTTCCTTAAGGTCAGAGTGGAAGTGAAACCCATCCATCGTGAAATGGAAGATGGGGTAGATTGAGCAATGGATATTGGGTGGTACTTGTGAATGGAAATTATGTCTCATGGACTGTGTCTATCGCGGATAGCGCTAGAGGGGGTTCATATTAGAGAGAAAATGTCTAGACAGAGGAGTAATTAGAAACATACCTTTATCATGGATCCATGAAAGAAGAGTTTTCCTCCAAATGAGGGCCCATGCAAGGGTTATGTCGGTAAAAGATCCCGACGCGATGCAAAGTCCAAATTACGGTACCACGCCCCATGGGAAGAAAGACAGCACTACAATAAATCATAATTGCTAAGTATTCTGGTGATGCCAGCCCACAGTGAGTGAAAATTCGAACGAATAAAACGAAGGAATAGAAACAGGGCTTACTTTCTTTTACCCAAGCATCTCCTGTGTCCTAAGATTCGTCGTCTACGTGCCGTTTCTTCACAATCTCAGCTTACATCCGAGTCTAACGCATACCGAACATCTTCAACAAGGCATCTGCCGAAACTATAGGGAAACGTTCGTGGCTCTCATCGGCCCCGCTCAAGCTATGTTTAACTTACACGGTTTGGAATTGCGCCGTAATTTTGTGTGTATTAAGATCACGAGACTTGGAGCAATTCCCGAAAACGCAGAGTCCAGCCTGTCATCCGCAACCAGCATGTCAGATGGCTCACGGTACTTCATCGTTCTGCTCTCTCTATAATTGACTACATATATATTTTTGTTATAGGTTGAGACAATCTTGGTACTCGGCTTTAAACGATGCAGAAACGCATTTTCGTCAACTCTTAACCTCGCCTGCGAGCCAATGGAAACATCTCTCAAATTCTATCGATACAACATCATCAAAGCAGAAAGGTAAAGCCAGAGCAACGTCTTCTACTCCAGAGCTTGCAGATGTTATTGTACATCGAAATTCAACACAAGCTGGGGATGATGTTTATAGGCTCGTATTGGATGTTCCGACTGGTGATGAGCAGGTGTCGTTGGAACCCTGGAGAGCTGTTCTTACCACGCCCGAACTCAGGCAGGAATGGGATCCTTCCGTTGATGAAGCTCACCTGTTGGAGATGTTTGATCACGATACGCGCATTTCAAAGACAAATTATACTCTGGGTTGGCCTGCAAAGTGTGTCTCAATCTCTCTTTGACCAGTGGCCATCTGTCGGTGATATTTGGGGATGTCTTCCATGTCTATTGTTTATGTACACCAGACCCACTTGTCATTGACAGATAGGTTACAAACTCGAATGTGTCTTTCTGTAATACTTACGCTCTTCTAGTCCTAGAGACGCAATCACCATTTCACGGTCATTCTCAGATACAACGACATTCATTGACATTTCTACTTCTCTACCACGATCTTCTGATGAACCTGCTTACTTACGTCCTTCACCTCCATTTGTGAGGTCTCATGTCAAACGTGCGTTCGTGTTTTTTTTCGGGTCCCTGGCGTATTCTAAAACAATTGGCTTATAGTATTCGCATGGTGTATACAACACATCCAACCTCAACCATCACTTTCAGCAGACCCAAAGAAGTCTGTCTGTGGAAGATTACGCCTGACGTGTTTCTGCCAACATGACCTCAAAGCCCTCTGGGGATTCGGCTACTCCATTTCTACTCTGACACAACAACTCTCCACTATGACTCTCAGCCTGCTAAAAACAGTCATGAAACGTGGCTCTCGCGTACCTAAACTCACAGGTTACGGCAATGGAGTGTCCATTGGTCGAATAAGATACCAATTGGATAGAGAGGCTTTAACGGTGGATTATACTATTATCCCAGATGATGACGATCACACTTCCGACGGTGGTGCGGGATTGCAAGGGATGGACGAGGTACATGCGTTGAGAGAGAATCGGAGGTTAACGAGGACTGTGGAGTGTATTTTACCTTCGTTGAATGGATGGGATGTGCAAGTCACCATGAAGGGGTCGGATGAGGAGGTGGAGAAGTTACCTTGGTCAGCCAATGCTTTGCGCAGCGGTGATTCGTCGAATCGAAGCACCACTACCGCCACCTTCCCAGTCTCAAACCTAATCCTTTTCCGTGTCACCCATTCCTCGCTCATCTCTCCCAACGCCGTCTTAAGAGTGAAATTGGTCATTGAAGTTGCTGGCGGTTCACGAGGGTTGAGACTCAATGGACTAGCTAAGCCCATCCACTCGGTTGAAGACAGAGATCCGTCCTCCCTGGTTATCCCTCAGAGAATGTTGCAGGATATTGTCAGCGTGCAAGGATTGAGTTTCGGAACCTTAGATTCAGCCGTCAGTGATAGCACTGTTGGATCTTCGTCCTCTTCCCTGGGTTCAGTGGATGCCGTAGTTGGACGACCTTTAACGATGGACCGATCAGCGGCGGCCGAGAAGACGATACTATCGAAAGTGAGGAGGAATTACATTTATTTCTCCTCACTTTTGCAAGAACCAGAAGCCAAATGGAGACGAAGTATGTCCCTTTTCCCTGGTGGTTACTCTTTATCTAATATCTTACGATATAAGCAACGGAGGCTCGAGGAGTTTCAATCACACAATTAGATTCCATTGATCCTACGCTCGTTGTATATCGAGCGGAGGCTACGTTTGTGGGGGTGGGGTTGTGGGATCTATATGGTGCAGTAGTCTCACCAGGGGCGAGAGTACATTGGGATAGGCAGCATGAGGACGGTGTGTTGCTTGAGGACGTGAACGAGCTGACAGAATTATGGCATTTCAAGACGAAGCCGGCTTGGCCTGTGAAGTAAGTGATATCAATCTTTCTTTTATATGGGCGTCGGAGAGAAAAGGGTTAACGATGTTCGAGTAATCTAGTGGCCGAGATTCTGTCGTACTGAAAACGGTGTATAAATCGCCCACGACTATTCATGTCTTCTCATTCTCCGCCGATGACCTCCACCTCTTCCCACACATTCCTGCTGTGGAGCTTAATGTCATACGTACCCAAGTAGACCTCCAAGGGTGGGCTATCGAGGCTCTATCTCCTACCACCACATCACTTACTTTACTGGAACAATCTGACCCGAAGGGATGGTCAAACAAAACGTCTATACCGACTCAGATGATTGCGACATTGGCGGGTATTGGGGAATTCGCGATCAAATGTGGAGGACCACCGGTTGTAACAAGGATGGCGGGGGCGAAAGTGAATGAGATGAGATATGATCATGAGAAAGGCAATTTCAAAGTGGAATACGAACCTTCGTCGCAGAGGATGACGAAGGGTACCTCGCCTTCTGGTGGAAATGATCAAGAAGCAGATACCGGTTTGCCGGCTCTTGAATGTGAGATCCGATGCGATATTGATACTTGGGCGGGTTCGCTTGATATTGTGGTGGATCCTCCACCTCAGAGCGTCACTTGTCTACGTCGACACCGATTTTCAACCGAAGGTGGTGGATTATGGATTACGCTTACACATGATGCTATTTTTGTGGATGATCCTAGATTGCTTACTCTTGTGCGAAGAGCGCCTGGGAAGGAGAAGGGGTTGGTTATGGTCAATGGGGCAAGAGTTCAGGTTGATGTAGAGGAGATGGCTGAGAATGAGATCAAGACGATGATGAAGAAGAAGAGGGTTAAACCTGTGAGGATTCCGTTGGATCAACCACCTGTTATGGGTGCTATTAGGCGGCGAAAGGCAGAGTGGGTTGGAGCGAGTGGGTCGAGTGCTGATGGGGAAACTGAGGTGGCAAGGAAGGATGAGACTGAGAAAGAGAAGGATGAAAGGGTCAGTGGTAATGGAGGAGGAGGATTGTCGGCGTGGGCTTCTGCACCTAAGATGCCAAGTCCGCTTACTAGGTTCTTCACCTATGCTGTCGACCAAGCAACTATAACGACCCAACAGGCGGTAGCCGCTATGTCTCCTGCAAGTGCTGCAGAGCTCGATCCGACAAAGATGCCAATGCAATATGCCTTGGAAGCGTTAGCCTGGACCCAACAATTCAATATTCAATCGCAAAGTGCAGCTGGCCAAGAAGGATGGACGACACTGGTTAGCGAGAAAGGTCTTTTGGTGCAGAAGAAGGTCATTCCCGAGATTTCACCTTTCATCCCTGTCCATAGAGGTGTCAAAGTTGTTGAAGGTGTGTCGGCGGAGGAGATGGCGGAGGTGATCATGGAGTTTGATTGTAGGAAGATGTGGGATGATAGGTATGATTCTGCGAGGGTTTTGGAGAGTTTTGGTGGTTCGGCGAGGACGATGTTTTTTGTTGCCAAAGCTGGTTTTCCGTTTAGGGATCGAGGATTCTGTCTGGCGAGTGTAACGGCGCGCGCGTATGTTCCAGCGTCGTCGTCGCCTTCGAGGAACACGGGAGGTATTGGTGCTGGTAGTAGCTCTAGCATCGATACTGGCAACAACGGCGGCAATGGTGTCGGTGAAGCAACGGATCATCCCACTTCTTCGTCCTCTGCGACTTCGCGGAATGCGATTTTCTGCGTATCTGCTTCGTTCAGTCCCGATTCACCTTCTATGCGTTCTTTCTCAGCTGAAAAATACAATCCTTACGTCTTGCCTATTGGGAGGGTCTATGTGGACGCGTGGATATTGGAAACTCTTGATCCTTATACGAAGGAAAATTACGCGATTCCAAGTACGAGATGCACAAGACTTGTAGCCGTGGATTTTAGAGGTTCGATACCGGCTGCTGTGAACGGGATGATCAATATCGGGATGGCAAGAGGGGTGATTGGAGCTGAGGCTTATATGAGGAATGCGAGTTCAGGGGCCGTAGAAGCTACTGGTGCGATGAAAGCTGTCACTGCAGCAATGCCTATCACGAGGTTACCTGCTCCTGGGATGGTTCTCTCTGAGAAGAAAGGAGAAGATTCACATGTGCCGAGTGCGATGGTGGTAGGTGTTGTTGCGCCGTTTATGGCTTGGAAGTTGAGGAAGAGAGATGAGAATCGGGTGTTAGTTGAGACTAGGTTTGATGTGGAGAGTAGGGTGTATAAGACGACGGTTTTTGTTTGTATGGGCGTTTCTACGATACCAACGACACCGGGGATGGAGGCGACGTCGAAATTCAAGGCTGTGGGTGATAATGGAGAAGTGACGCCTAGATCAAGTCGACTCGCTCTCAATTCTAGCCCACATTTTTCACGAAAAGCAGATTCGATAGATGCCTCTTTGCAGTCATCGAACAGTGACTCAGTACTTTCATTGCCACCCCCAACGCCACATACAGGTCTACCTATGCCTATGCCTGGATCCATGATCATGTCTCCCACTTTCCCCACTGCCAGCGCTACATCTCTATCAACAACTTTATCATCTACATCTACTACTACCTTGAGATCATCAACTTCTTCCAAGTCACCTCCACCGCGCAACCGACAACGAGCTGCATCTTCTGGTTCTGGTAATCTCAGTCCCTTGTTGCATGGTCATCATGGACAAGTGGATGGTAGTCTTTCGAGAGGTCGGACGATGTCTTCTGCGTTTACGGTGAAGGGTGAGGTCAAACCTTTGATGGATTTGGTGGTTGCGGAGGTTGTGGTTGATTCGAAGCTTTATGGGGTTGGGTCCGGGGAGGATGAGGCTGGAGCAACGGCAACGGGATCGGGATCGGGTGGGGTTGGGTACTGCGTGGAGGTAAAAGCTAAGAAGAGGGATGGGAAGGTTATTCCGTTGTCTCATCCCGGATCTTTGGCTGCGACTGTGCCGATTGATGCGTTTGCGCAAGATGTATCTGGTGAATTAGCGACATCTGCACAAGTACCGGCATCGTCGTCCGGCGAAGACCTCCCATTCGTCTATACGATTCATACTATGCCTTCCTCGCCACTTCATTCATCGGGATTACACGCCGGGAGTCCGTCGAGGCATTTATTGAGGGTAACGTTACCTACCGCACAATATAAAATGACTACGGTGAAGGAGGATCCGTTGACGGGCGAGGCGAGGAGTGCGCGTCCCAGGCCTGCATGGATGGAGGAGTTGGAGAGGGAAGGAGGTGGATGGGTTGTTGGTGTTGAGATTAGGCCTTGGGATGGGAAGAAGACATCTCAGAGAATGATTGTGTTGGTGAATGGGAAGGAGGTGGCAGTTCTAGGTGAGAAGGAATCATTGACAAACCTTGGGAGAGATGAGTTGTTGGATGATAGGATGGGGAGGATGGGCGTGCTCTCTAGGTGGGTGATCATCTAACCTTATACACGGCTAGACTTTCTTGCCATATTGTCTCTTTCAAATTTTCTCTAATTAAACGACTGTAATTTTATTTTAGGACGCCGAACGAGTCGGAGCCACTTCCCTCGGAGCTCAAGGAGCCCATTGCCATTGCAGATGATTTCCTTCATCCGCCACCGCCCCTAGGAGATTCTTCCGTCGTTGCTGTGCAAACTATAGTACTTGAGGAGAGTAAAACTTTTTCAGGGGATGGTGAGGAAACGCCGGGAAAGGTACGTTTGACACTTCCGCGCCGATAAAAGGACAGGGGTGTTTCTGACTAATGTGTCAATTCTTCAGCCAAAGATAGAGATGCTAGTGCATAGTGGGCCTCATGTGTCCCATGCGGGTTCCAGTGGGCTTCTTGGGTTGTGGCAAACATATGGGCCCAATCCGTTGACTAGATTGACGTCCGTTAATGGGGCTTCAGTTCCGGGAGGTTTGAGTGATATGAAAAGCACTGCGGCAGAGTCTATTTGGGACGGAAATGATAAAGCACTGCAAAATGAGAACCGGAGGGCAAAGATGTATCCACTGTCTACGGTGCTACTGGTTGGACTGATCGCATTTTTGATTGGGTCGTTGCTCCGATCGCTGCTGTCTCCAGCTGATTTCATATATGTGGTGACTGATGTGAGGGAAGCTGAAGAAGCGAATACTGTTGGTGGATGGAGGGAGATACGGAGGGTGTTGGAAATCAAATATCTAATAGGCGGATGGGACTTTCAGGTAGCAGTCGTCCGAAGGAAACTTTTATAAAAGTAGCGAATATAATTTTGGGTCGGCGATTGTAAATTATATTTGCGTTTGTGTGGCCATTCACAGCTCACCTCTCTTGTCCTCGTTCCCCAGCACCTTCTCCTCGTCGGACGAATACCTTGCTGCTAGTCATTGCTGCCATCCCCAGGCGAGGTTCTTGTCCTCTTATATCCGTTGACCCTTTTTCCGTATCCTTGACCTCGGTCCTTGTAGCGCGGGATACCCACACACACTCCCACATTCCTCTCTGCTCTTCCTTCCCCCTACCATGGCAGCTGTCGCTCCGCCAGCTCCGACACAAGCTCCTCCAACTCACAACGACATTCCAGGCGCACTAAATACTATATCATGGGAGGGAGACAAGATGTATGTAACTAAGAAATCATTCACTGATATCTATATCTCACTATTTCAAAAGGTTCAATATTTACATCTACGACTATTGTTTCAAACGCGGCTTTCGAAAAACAGCTAGAGAGCTTCTACTTGAGGCCGACATTGCGCCAGACGCTACGCCACCGATAGATGCTAGACAGGGTTTGCTATTCGAGTCCGTATCTCCTTATCTTCGGCTCTTTTTTCTTTCTCTCGCTGATAGTCGTTATCGTTGCCTTAGGTGGTGGAGTGTCTTTTGGGTGCTGTTTCAAGCAAAATCGGGCGGTGGATCGGATGATGCTTTGGTATTTACTCAGGTGTGTTGCAAGAATCATTTGCTACTATTGAGGAGTAAACCGGGGATACCTTTCCCCTTCCTTTAATAGCATCAAGCGGCGCAGAGATTAGCATCTCAACGATTACAACCTCCAGGCGCGCTATCCTCAGCCTCAATACCTCCTGGTTCTCAACCCGCCCAACCCCCGTTACCATCACAGCAGCAGGGTCACCCACCACAGTCAATTGGAAGATTTAGTAACGGGATTCCTCGACCAGGATCCACTTATCTGACGAACGGACCGACGCCCAATGGTATCATTACGGGCATGCCTCATTTACAGCCTGGAGTGTCATTTTCTGTAGGCCCTCCTCTCCCATCTACCCAACCACAGCAGCCGAATGGCGTCCCAGGAGGGCCTGGTGGTCCACAAGGACCCCCTCCCCCACCTGGAGGACTCAACTCAGGGAACCAACCGATGCAATTTAATCCTCTGATGCCTGGTCAACCACAACAGCAACGTCAACCCCCACCATTGATGAATGGGCATCCTCAACAATCGCAGCAACGTGGGCCCACAAGTAATGGTCCCTTTCAGTCGCCCACAATGGCACATTCACCACAGAATACTAGTTCAGGTACTCCTGGGCATTCAGGACAACCAGGCCCATCGAATCAACCTCAGCAAGGTCAGCAGCAAGGTCAACCGCCTATCGGACAGTTCGGCGGTCCTTCTCCGAACATGACGCATGCGCATATGAGTCGAACAGGAATGTTGCCTCCGAACGGAGGTCTACCCGCGATGAACCCGATGAACCCGGGTCAACAACCGACACAGCAGCCCGGAGGCCCGCCGACACCTGGTTATCCTCAACAACAGCAACAGCAGCAAGGTGGCGGACGACCTCCAAGTAGAACGAATACACCTGGTGGGATGATACATTCTAGTCCTTCTTTGGCTCCTCGCCAGCCTCTTCCTGATGGGATGGGTGGTGGCGCAGTGTCGGAAAATAACATCAATGCAGAAGTGATGCGTATTCCTCAGGTGGTTATGAATGCGCTGAAACGGGATATTGGGTTAGGGGATAAGGACTTGGCGACTTTAACGATGCAAGAGAAGGTGCGTTTTTCTCTTTTATGTCTAGGATACCCTCCCCCCCCCGTCTGGGAGACAGCTCGATTCTAGTAGTCACGTTTTTCTTCCGGATTAGTTATATTTGGGTGCGGACATCGCTGACACACGGCGCTCCTTCTTTTCTCTTCTTTCGCTCTCAGAATCGCATAATATATGCCTATCGAAGCCGTTCTGGCCCTGGTCCTCCGCCAGGCAACAGAAACCCAAACCAGAAGCCTGATAATAATGCGACTGCTGGACCATCGACAGGTATCATGCAAGCGCCGGGTCAACAAGGGCAGAGGGGTGCACCTCAGCAGGCACAGCATCCTCAGTCGCGGAATAAACGGAACAGTACATCTCCTGGGGAAGAGGTAAGATTGATTACTTTTTTTATGGGTTCGATAACCCTTCATTGATGTTCTGTTGTCGATCACTTACCGAGCAGCACGAAACACTACCACGGAATGAATCTTCTCCTCCAGAACGAAAACGCATCCGACGATCACCTGCAGAACAACAATCTGCGGTGCAACAACCATTATCATATTCTCACCATCCACAGCAACAGCAGCAACAGCAACAGCAGCAAGGACAACAAGGACAACAACCACAACAGCAACAGCAACCGAATCTTCCGCCTCAACAACAGCAACAAAGTCAACCTGGTCAACCCTCACAGCTTCAGATGCAACACCTTATGATGATGCGGGGTCTTAACGGGCCTATACCACCACCTCCCTTGACTGGTCAACCGCAGATTGGGTCGGGTGCAACTTCGTTGATCAATAATCCGTTGTTAATGCATGGAACTCCCGGGATGCATGTACGTGTACCTTACGGTCACTAATTATTTTTTGTCTAACCTTTTTTTTTTCTCTCTCACGTAGGCGGCGATGTATCGACAACGTATGAACGCGGCAAATCCTCAGATTGGTGATCCAGTATTCAATCCTGCTCCCCCTGGAGTTGGTGGCGGTCCAGGACCGCAATTTAATCCTGGCGGGTTGAACCGTATGGGTCAGAACAAACCTGGTATCGGGGGTAGTATGATGCCACCTCCATCGCCTGCAACGAATGGTACTCCAAAGGATGGTAATGGAAAGGATGCGGGTGGAAATAAGGGATTAGGTCCAAGCGGGAATAATAATCCAGGTTCACCGAGGAATCAACCTCCACCGAATGCAGGCGGCGGCGGCGGCGGTGGGACGGCGCCTCCTACGCCTGTTCCGAGTTCTCAGCCAAATCCTCAACAGCAGCAACAACAGCAACTGGGTAATCAGAATTCCCTGAATCCTTCGCCAGCTGCAATGATGGGCGTTGTACCAACGAGTTCAGGACCAGGCGGTGGTTTAGGTGGTGGTGGCAGTGGTCTAGGCGGTCCCCAACCTGATTTGAACACAATGTTCAATCCCGAGTTTATGAGCAATATGACGAGTTCTTTGGAGGATTTTGCTGGGACGGCAGATTTGTTTAGGACGACGGGACCGGATGGTGACATTAATTTTGAGCGGGATTTTGGGCAATGGTTTATCAACCCGGATGATGTTGGTACGGGGTTGGATATGAAGTGATTTAGAATGTTGGTGTGGATGCTCGTCTGGGTTCTTCTCCCTCGGTTTCAGCTTACATTCATTCTTTTTTTTTACCAACCTCCTTCGCCCTCCTCTCGATCTCAGGATATGTTTTCCTTGATCCATTTTTACAAAATGCTGCCTGGATAGCGCGGCCCCAAACCCCCATTGGCGGTTTTTTTTTGTGTAGTTGTTTCGTCCCTTATTTATTCAAATTTCCAAGTCATGCCTCTGTCTAGATCACTTTTCACGATTCTTTTTCTTCCTTTGTTTGTGCTCTGTCGAAAAAAATTTACCCCTCATTGAAACCCCTCCGCCCTCTTTACTTCTCCCAATGTTGTTTTAGCTATCTACACTACACTACCGCCTTATTTTTCCCTCTCCCCTGCCCTGCTATCTTTTTGCTATCTTGACTGCGGTTATTCGCGGCCATTTCTGTTTCCACATCTAATTCTGTTTTTTTTTTCCCTTTACTTTCTGTACGGATCCCTTTTTTTTCTCTCCCATGTTCTTGTTTGAACCGTCTTTTTTTTTTAAAAAAAGAAAATCATATCTATATTTTTTTTTTTGCTTTTTCTCTCTCTCTCTCTCCTCTTGTTTCTCGTAGTTCTCAGCACCCTTTGTACAACCTGATTTGAATTATTAGTCTCTGGATTGGAGATATTGCTGGATCGTGGATGTGAGAGGAAATGGGAGAGTATACACATTACAATGGTCCTTACACAATTATTGACGTTGATGAGGCTCATTCTACAGTTACATTGGAATCTCTCAACCTGTTTCCTACCTTCCACCATATTTTTTCATGCCATCATTGTTGAGAATGACCCAATTTTGTTTCCTAACTGCAAATTGTTTGCCCCAGACCCTTGAAAGTAGATGGTGTAGGAGGAATTCCTGCTGCATGGCATCATAGATGAACATTGTTATGGCCGTGGTTTCCATTAACAATTGCTGTGCTGGATGTTGAGATATTGAGGATTTTGGTCGAGCATCCCGAAGGATTAGTCAGCAGGGATATTTTGTGGTTGTTCCTCACGTGTTTGCAAGGCGAGCAAAGGCGGTTTTAGCTTGCTCTGATGTGTTCTCGCCGCTCGCGTGTTGGTACCGCTGAACAACTTCGAACTTTATCGATTTGATTTAGGTCTGGGTTGTCATGATTTGAATAGAACGTAGTCGGGGTGAAGGAATGAAAGAAAGTGATCTTGTTTGCTGGACGAAGATTCGAAAGTGGGACTGGAACGCTGGTTGAAAGTGGTACGCCTATGGTCCGCGATCATAAGTTTCAGGTGTCCCAGATGCGGTCTTGAGTGTATTATCGTTCATGTAGATATCCGAAGCCTGAAGCTTGAAGTCTGAACGTTGGATGAAAATCCAAGTGAAAATCAGAAGGATTACACGTTTGTCAGCGATCACTGAGTCACGGAACGGGAAACGTTCGCCAGCGACCATATCATTAAACTTGCATATCTGCACACCCCTTGCTCAACAACACTGTTATCGGATAGCTTGACCTCGAAAAAGGAGGCTTTCGACTCCTTTTATTAGGTCGTTCCGTCAAATTTCCAGCACCTGCATGACCTTACTCCATGAATTGTTCAACACACGGAATATTCAGGGCTTCCAGCGTCTCCTGGATGCCAGCATTGACCGTCGGGTATCCGCGGCTGCCTCATCGTCGTCGTCGCCGACGGGCCCAAAGTCATGGACTCGCTCTGGTGGATTCATTTCTATGGATGTCAATGCCCGAGATAGGCTGGGAAGAACCGCCTTGCACCTCGCTAGCAGTTCGTTAGAGAGCATTGAATATGTCAGAGCTCTCTTGAAGCATCCCAATATTGACCTCAACCTTATGGACTCGGAGAGTCATTGGACGGCATTACACCGAGCATTATACTCTGCTAACCTTCCAGCTGCGTGCGTAGTGCTTGCTTTGCTTCTGATACGGTTTGAATTCATATTTGTTTATATACAATCTAGGCTGCTGCTTTTGCAACGCGCGGATGTCGATACTTCTCTCAAGGATCTCGAAGGGTATACCGCTTTTGATCTGTACAACTCCACGGTCAATGACACGAAACCGGATGCGAGAGACCTCAAGGCTGAGCTATTTACCTGGGGTACTAATAGGTACGCCCAACCAGAAACCACTTTGACGGTCTGCTAAGCTAATCAATCCAGAAATGCCGCTCTTGGCCATGGTGATGGTGATGACAGAACATATCCGGACCGTGTAGTCATCAAAGTCAAGGACGACCCAAAGAAGAGCTTGCAAGCTAGGTTCTCACATATCTTCGTAACGCAGATCCAAATGTCCAAATTACACACCGGTATTTATGATTTATGTTATCGACGACCTCTACAAATAAATTCTTTCTAGCCCTTGTAACTTCTGAAAATGAAGGAAATCTTCGTCTTTGTGGGTTTGGAAGTGGAGGCCGGTAAGCAAACCATTTGAATCAATAAATTCCTTTCTCTCAAACTTTCTAGGCTCGGGGCGGCTCAAAACACGCAATACAATTTGAAATCGCTATCTAATTTTCGTCAGCCAATCGCTACCCTTGCACTTGGACAGGATCATACACTTGTGCTTACAAAATCTGGCGAAGTTTTCAGCTGGGGCCTTAATCGTTTTTCTCAACTGGGCTACGTGATGGAAATACCGATGTCTATTGAGAGGCATGAAGAACCCATCCAGTCCATTCCAAAGAGAGTGGTGGGTTTATTGAGAAGGGAAATTGTTGTCGGTGTGGCGGCTTCGAAGAATGCTTCGGCTTGTTGGACCAAGGAGACCGTGTTTACTTGGGGAACTAATACAGGTCAATTGGGTAGGGTGTTTTTCACTGTGCTCCTCGAGTTATATTGAATGGTGACTTTTAGGATACGATAAAGCCGCTCAGCCGGTTCAGGTGTCTCCTCGGCCTGTGACCAAGTTTTCAAACACTATTATTGACATTGCTATGACCGTACGCGACTCCTTGCCAAACCCATATAATCCTGATGCAATTATCATTTAGGACACCGTTTTAGTAGGCTTGCTTATTTCGAGACACGTAGAGTGTATCTGGAACGACACACGTCATCGAATAAAGTCTGTTCTATCTATCTCTAGACAAAGACATATTCCAAACTTACTCTTTCAACAAAAAGTTTTCCTATGCATGCTTTTCCGAGTGGAATCCAGCCTTACCGCCCACCACAATCCGTCAAGGATTCACATATCTCAAAGATTACCAGTTGCGACGAAACTATAGCTGCCTTATCCTCCAACGGAGAGGTGTTCACCTTTTCTGCTTCTCCGTACCAGTCTACTTCCTCGCAAACCGATAATGACTCTGTTGAAGTTCAAAACCGAAATACGAAACCTGCTGCGTTCAAACCACAAAGAGTTTGGGCTTTGAGAAAAAAAATAAGCTCAGTCAAGGATGTGGCTCTTGGTTCGGAGGGGTCTATCATCGTTTGCACGGAGTCAGGACATGTATTCGTGCGCACGAGGAATGCGATCGTTAACAGCTCGGCCAACAACAATAACAACAGCAAACCCGGAGGTTCCGGGACGGCGGCGTCAGCAAAGACTTCCAAATTTGAACGTGTACCGTTTTTACAGCGTGTAACACGGGTGTGTGCGAACAGTACAGGCGCATATGGGGCTTTGAGGGTGGGTTGGGAACCGAGAGCGGTAGATATGGTTGGTAGCGGAATTGATATGGATTTAAAAGGTGTTCAACCTTATCTGGCGTTCTATCGAGTCGAAGCTGGAGCGCAGGTGGACGTTAACACGAAGATCCCTGAAAAAATGAAGACTCGACGGCAATCTCTCGATGGGGATCGGGTCATCTCTTCATCAATGCTCCTGCACGACGATGACAAAGAGGACGACGCAGCAGTTCAAGACGATATCGCGGGTATTTTGGAACTGTGTCGCACTCTGAGGTGCGAGCAGCATATGCGAAAGGCGGGAGGCGGGAGCGTGCAGTACCATGGCGAAGATGGAAAACCTGTACCCCTTCCGAATGGCGCTGACACCATGGCCTATGTTCAACCTTATGGAGTGGTGTTTCCAGTTCATCGTTTTGTGCTTGCGGCGCGTTCGGGTGTGTTCAATTCGTTGTTCTGTGGTTTAAAGGCAGAGCAGAAGGAGAGGATGGTGAAGGCAGGAGAGAAAGAGGTCAGCAGCAGGGACAGGCTGAAAGGGAAAGAGTACGGTCCTTCCCTTGGTGTCAACCTACGTCTATTGCCTTCCAAGCCAGGTCCAGGCAATGGGGTGTTCAAGCTCATACGATTCTCTATCGATGGCTGTCATCCATTGACTGTTCTCATTTTCTTCTGGTATATCTATTCCGATGAGCTATTGGCTATATGGGATCAACGCGTGGGTGGTGCGGAGTCTGTGAGGAAGTATCTGGTGAAGCTTGAGGTCAGTCCAGCGAGAGTGAAGCAGGAATTACAGGCATTGTCTGCGGTGTTGCATCTGGCTTCCTTGAGCGCCGCCTTGGAACCTCCAGTCAAGCGTGTTCCTTTGCCGTCTATGAGGAGAGATATGAGTAAGGTATTTGAGTTGGCCCAGCAGAAGGAAGGGGGAACACAAGGCGTATCAGAGGTCATGCCATTACCATTGTCCTTGATATCGTCTCCATTGACTCCTGATGTTGTCTTGGAACTCGCTGATAAGGACGTTTACTGTCACTCTGTGGTCCTTCGCGCTCGCTCAGCGTTCTTTGCCAGTTTCTTTGGTTTAGAAGATTGGACAGTGAAGCGGTGGAATGCAGATGGCATGATTAGGGCCAACATGCGCCATTTGAAGTGGCATGTTATGCAGTTCGTGTTGAGGTTTTTATGCTGTGGTGATGATATCGAGATGTTCCATACTTTGGGTACGTATCTCCCTTTCTTGTCGTTCTGCTTTGGTTGATTGGAACCTTTTTATAGATTTCGTTCATTCTGTGGAGGATTTGATTGGGTTTATGTTCGAAGTATTGGCCTGCGCTGTAAGTGGTGATATTAGATGAGCTCACGACATTACTTAACGTATATTCTTGTCAGAATGAGCTTCTACTCGACCGCCTGGTCCTCCTCTGTTCCTCTGTCATCCTGGCTAACGCCAACATTTACAATGCCTGCTACATCCTCTCAGACGCCACACATTATCACGCTCAACAGCTCATCGAAAGGCTACAAGAATACATCACTGTCAACATGGAACCTTTCTTGGAAAGTCGTATACTAGATGAGATTCCTTACTCTCTCGTTAAACAGCTAGCAAAATTTGTTCGTGCAAAGCAGACGGAGAAATCGCCGTTCTCGCGGTCAGACGCCTTCGTGAATGAGTTGATGGAAAAGCATGCAGAGTGGCTAGCGGAACAGGACCTGCCGGAACCCATTATTCGGGCAAATGCCATGATGATACCGTCTGCTAGAGCTAGCGCTGGATCAAGTTCATTGAAGAAGGCTAGCTTTATGGAGAAAATCTCACCTCCGATGTTGGGTAGGATGAAGCCTTCTGTCAGTACGTCGCCAAGCACACAGCCAGCTGTTGGCGAGCGAATTACGACTCCCCAGCACACGCTTCGTCATCCGCCTCTGGGAGATGACGTGTTCGTCATGGATGAAATGGATACAGCACATTCGTTCAGCGCAGATTCAGCCCTACCTTCATCTTCACCATCAGCAACGGCTATGCCCATTTCTGTCCCCACACCTGCGTGGAGGGCTTCAGGAAATACCCGGTCAGTACATCCTTGGTTGATACCGCTTTGACACGGATTTTAAACTGTTATCCTTTTTCCAGTGTGGACATGAAGGCTGTCATGGCAGAAGCCGCCATTCAGAGCAAAGCGGCAGGGTCTCTTCTAGACCCCCACACACCTCGATCTAACGGTTCGAGAATATCACAGTCCGACCAACGTAGATATACCCCCGTATCAGGCACTCCAAGCTCGCCAACACCTAATAACACCAAAATTGCGTTGAAGCCAGCAGGTGTTACTCCACCCTGGAGATCAAGCCCCGATCAAGCAGCTATTCGAGCTACGCCTCTTCTTTCCTCAACTCCAACAATGCCAAGCTCGTCTACTGTCACCAGTTCAACGAAAGCGAAAGCGAATTCACGGCCATCAGGGATAAGTTCCTCCAAACCGCAGTCTTCATTGACACAACTTCCTGGAATGGGGCCTGTTATCACCCCTACCCGTCAGTTGCCATCCAAGTCGGGTTCGTCAAGTATTCGAGGCGTTTCGTAAGTTCCTTTTGCTCCTTTCTATCGTTATCTATCACTGATCTGTTTGTGTTTCTTTTTTAAGAGGTGGGAAAGTTTGGACGCATCCTACCCCAGAACCTACCGTTTCGCCGACTCTTCCTGCATCCATCATGTCTTTCGTCGCTATCCAGTATTCCCAGCAAGAACATTTAGTTTCTCCCGCCAAAGACAAACGATCCTTGCGAGAAATTCAAGAAGAGGAACAAGCCTTGGAGGCGGAAGCCAACTTTTTGAAATGGTGGACAGCTGAAGAAGAACGTGTGCAGGAAGAAGCTTTGGCTCTTGCTCAGTTCCAAAGTACACTTAACAAGCAACCTAGAAAATTAGAGGGGGCAAAGGAAAGTCGAATGTCACAGAATCGGCGCAGTCGAGGCCAGAAGCCGTGATGCAAATATATAATTTCTCTAGAATTAAAGGTTATTGATATCTATTATCTATACAGTCATCAATGAGTATTGTATTGATTCTGCCAAGACCAGATAGAATGTCCTGCCTTGGAAGCATCTGGCTCTATTAGACTTGTGACCAGTCAGAGAATGAGGATGAGGAGAGAATCTAGACCTGTGGCCATTCCCTCTATGAGGTGATGTGATGCTGCACAGAACCTTGAAAGAGGGACCTGTACAGCTGAGTTTGAAGAGGGAGTAGGCAGATCTCCATGACATTCCAACATACTATGCTGTACACCGGTGCCGTGACGACCCACTAATTGTGAGTCACAAAATGTAATGTCACCCTACAGAGAATATTGATTCTCCACTCGGACTGTAGTATCATGATAAGTATAAGGTAGTGAAAAGTTATCAACATGAAGTATAGTAGCTTGTAGTAGTTAGGAATGTAATAAGTGTCATTGGAGAGCTTCTGTGCTCAGTACTACTGAACTAGCATCAAAAAGGGTGAGTGGATGTAGATGATCCTGCATGTGAGGATAGTGAATTATATGCGGCCTCGTTAAATGTGGCTGAAGACAAATGCGAGTAGAAATGTGATGGCTGTGGTCCATGCATGTGGTGTGACTCAGGGACTTGGAAGGCCATGTAATGGTATAGTGGCGTGAAACGCGCTGGGCCCGATGTTGGTGGTGGCAGAGGAGTAGGAATAAAGTTTGGCTGTACTTGCAACTCAGACTCCATGGCACCTGCTTGAGTGTGATTTGCGCGTCGCCGCCCAGTTTAATATAATCCAGCGAAACGAGGATTGTTTGCCAATTCGGGGTGAGCACTGAGATGTTCTTTGATGCGTGCTGTAAGTTCAGCAACAGTGCCTGTGGTAAGGATCCCAAGAGCTCCGGTTATGGTTCAAAGATCATCCTTGAGCTTATAAGATGATAGAGGATTGTCAAAAATTTTGGAGGCCGTGTCCACAATGATGCGCACATTCCGTGCAGCCATTTCTGCAGTTTTCTGAGCCTCTTTCTCAGCATTTTCCTTTTCGTGCTCTTGCCGTTCAACCTCCTCTGCTTCAAAGGCCTCCCTGAGCTCTGGAAGAGATACAAATCTTGCTTTCACTTTTGTTGAACCATGCAATTTCTTCTTCAACAGATTGTCAATTTGCACATTCACATCCCCCAATGCTTGTTGAACAATGGTACAATGGGCATTAGCTGCAAGAATATCACCATCCTTCTGCCGTATGGAAGCCTGCAGTAAGTTTAATTTGGAGATAAGCTCAGGAAAGCTCTTTTGCCAGTCCGGTTTTTGTGAGAGTATCAGATGTGGAGATGCAGTTTCTGATGATGAACGGGAGTGGGATCTAGTGGAGTATGCTGGTGTATCAGGAAATATAGAGGAATCCCCAAATAGCATAGTGCTGGCGAGTGTTGTTGGTGTGGGTAGAATTTCATCATTGTCGAGGTGCTAGTGAGTGTCAATGGTGTGGGCGGGGTCTCATCATACTGTATTTCGTAGTCTTCTCCCTCCCCATCTGAGTCTCCTGGACTCGGACTCATTGAAGTGTCCATATTATTGTCCATCTCCACACCTGAATTTTTGCCTGAGTCACTTTTTTCAGCATCTAAGGAAGTGCCTGGCTCATAGTCGCTGTCATCATCATCATCGGTTGCAACAGCTGGAGGTGAGGAGGGGACCTCAGCTGGGTAGGAAGGAGGCAGATGTGCAATAGAGGAGGATGTTGAAATATACGAGTAATTATCTCCTTTATGCCTCATATTTTATATCTTTTATCTTATCAATCACCGGACATCCTTATATTACATAATCATGCCAACATTACAGTGACGGATTTTCGTACATGTCTCAACTTTCTATTCAAGTTGAGACGTGAGTGGATTCTTATTTATATTATATACCTTACTCATAGACACCTAGTTATTATATCCTAGGTGCATATCAATATAACAGAACTTTCTATTCAAGTTGAGACTTATTATATCCTAGCTGTAAACATTATTCCAACAGGTTATGGGCCCCGGAGACACAATGTCGAACCTATCACTAAACTCCAGTTCCGACTCGACTACGCTTCAGA
>Ga0193742_1000416_pt1 | contig 29388 bp, 30 predicted proteins | sample L2c1metaG_FD_165511 | JGI IMG/M metagenome (GOLD analysis project Ga0193742, IMG submission 165511) | Soil microbial communities from a riparian zone of the East river system, Colorado, United States - L2c1 | ecosystem: Environmental > Terrestrial > Soil > Riparian zone | place: USA: East River... | reverse complement strand
CCGAGCTCATGCCCTACGCGGGCGCGACCGTCCGGCCGAGCTCGACGTTCGAGGTCGACGGCTGCGGCGGCGCGCAGCCGTTCGCGCCCACGCTCGAGGCGGGCACGCTGAACCCGCTCGCCGGCGAGTTCAGCCCGTTCACGCTGACGCTCCGGCGCGCCGACGGCGACCAGGACCTCAGCGGCCTTTCGGTCGACATGCCGCCCGGCCTGCTCGGCATGGTCGGCAGCGTGCCGCCGTGCGCCGATGCGGCTGCGGCCGCCGGCACGTGCGGCGCCGAGAGCCAGGTCGGCACGACGACGGTCGCGGCCGGGGCCGGCTCGCAGCCGTTCACGCTGCCCGGCAAGGTCTTCCTCGGCGGCCCGTACAAGGGCGCGCCGTACAGCCTCGCGGTCGTCGTGCGGGCGATCGCCGGGCCGTTCGACCTCGGGACCGTGGTCGTGCGCGCGCCGATCCACGTCGACGCGACCACCGCCGAGCTGAGCGTGCCGTCCGACCCGCTCCCCACGATCCTGGAGGGCGTCCCGCTGCGGCTCAAGACGATCAACATCACGCTCGACCGGCCCGGGTTCACGTTCAACGCCACGAGCTGCGACCCGATGACGGTCGGCGTCGCCGTCACCGGCGTGGCGGGCACCGTCGCGCAGCTCCAGGCGCCCTATCAGGCGCAGGGCTGCGCCGCGCTGCCGCTGCGCCCGGCGCTGAGCCTCGCGCTCGCGGGCGACGTCCGCGAGACGAAGGTGGGCCGGCACCCCGGCGTGCGCGCGACGCTGACGCAGGCCCGCGGTGAGGCGGGCCTGAAGCGAGTCGCGGTCAGGCTCCCGCTCAGCGTCGCGCTCGACCCCGACAACGCGCAGGCGCTGTGCAAGCCCGAGCAGGCGCAGGCCAAGCAGTGCCCGGAGGGCTCGATCATCGGCCGCGCGTCGGCCGAGAGCCCGGCGCTCAGCCGGCCGCTCACCGGACCGGTCTACTTCGTCGAGGGGCTGCGGCGGACGGCCACCGGCCAAGTGCGGCGCACGCTGCCGAAGCTGTGGGTCGCGCTGCGCGGCGAGATCGCGCTCGACGTGTGGGCGGACTCGACGGTCGAGGACGACCATCTCGTGACCACGTTCCCCGTCATCCCGGACGCGCCGATCAGCCGGTTCGACCTGGCGATCGACGGCGGCGAGCACGGCGTGCTCGCCTCCAACCGCAACCTGTGCACGGCGCAGCAGTTCAGCGATGTGACCTTCGACGGCCACAACGGCAAGCGGAGCGTGAAGCGCCTCCCGATGCATGCGACCGGGTGCGGCTTCAAGGTCGCCCGCCTCAGTGCCGGCCGCACGAGCGCCCGGCTGACGGTCAGCGGCGTCGGGCCGGGCCGGCTGACGCTGTCGGGCAGGGGAATCCGACCGCTCCGCCGCGCGGTCGGGCAGCGCTCCGTCGTGGACGCCGTCGCGTGGCTGCGCGAAGACAGCCGCCGGGCGCTGGCCCGGCGCGGCCGTTACTCGACGCGCGTGACCGTCGCGTTCACGCCCAAGGGTGGGAAGGAGGCGAAGACGCTCAAGCGGACGATCACGCTGCGGCGTGACCGCCGAAGCTGACCACCGCCTCGATCTCGGCCGGCTCGCAGAACGGGGCGAGCACGACGCGCGTCAGCTCGGGCAGCGCCTCCTGCACGTCCTCGACGCGATCCTCGCGCGCGTAGCGCAGCAGGACGTGGAAGACGCCGCCGGCGACGATCTCGGCGCCGAGCGCCCCGCCGTCGGCGTCGGCGCGGGCGTCGCAACCCGGCTCGAGGAACGCGGTGAACGCCTCCATCGCCGCGCTCAGCCGTGCGTACGCGCGCTCGCCGACGATCGGCACCTCGAGCGTGCACGCGCGGACGAAGTCCGGCTCGGCCGCCAGCGTCTCCAGGAACGCGGCGAGCGCGTCGCGCAGGCGCACCGGCCACGGGTCGTCGCCCTCGTAGCGCTCGAGCGCGTTCAGGTACGCCCGCTGGGTCGACGCCGTGAACGCGGCCAGGAAGCACTCCTCCTTGTCGCCCACGAGCGCGAGCACCTCCGACACCGGCAGGAACGTCTCGGCGGCGATCTCCTCCAGCGTCGCGGCGGCGTAGCCGCGGTGGGCGATGACGCGCACCGCGGCGGCCAGGACACGATCGCGCTCCGTGCGAATCACGAACCCGGGTCCTTCCACGGCCGCGACCTTACACCCCGCGTGCCGGCGGGCGTGCGGGTTCAGGCGTCGGCTAGGACGGCGTCTTGCGCCGGCGGAGCTTGCGGTAATGGGCGGTCGCGACGTCGCGGCCCATGTACGGGAGCAGCACGGAGAACGTCAGGTCGGGCAGCAGCGTCGGGAGCTGCGCCGTCTCGCCGCGCAGCACGCGCGAGTAGATCACCTCGTGGATGCCGCCGACCAGCGTCTCGGACGTCAGCGCGGGCGGGCGGGCGGGCTTCGGCAGCTCCTCGGCCACCCCCTGCTCGATCAGCTCGGTGAACCGGCGCATGACCGCGTTGCGGCGCTCGATCGCATTCGGGCCGGCCACCAGCACCTCGACGATGCACATGTTCGCGTAGGCCGGCTCGGCCGCCAGCAGCGTCAGGAACGCGCGCATGCAGTCCTCGACGCGGGTGATGAGCGAGTCGGTCCGGTTGAATGCGGACACGACGGCGTCCATCAACTGCGCCGAGACGTCTTCGTAGGAGACGAGGAACGCCTCCTCCTTGCTCTTGAAGTGCTCGTAGAACGTGCGCCGGGAGACCCCCGCCACCCTGATGATGTCCTCGACGGTCATCGCCGCGTAGCCGACGTCGGCCACCGCTTCGGCCACGGCCGCCAGGATGCGCTCCCGCTGGTTGCCGAGGACGAACTCGCGCGGAAGGCCGTGGCGCCCCGGGGGGAGCTGATGCGGCTGTCGCTGGCGTTGCGTGGAGGATTGCGGCACCGTGGACAAACATACATCTCCTGCGGCGTGAATGCGTCAAATCGGTAGCCGGACTTGTGTATCAATCGTCGCATGCGTATGCTCGGCGGGGGTCAGGGGGGTCCCGCTGGAGGAGAGGAAGGGAGCGTTCGCCATGACCGCATTCGAGATGCCACCGCTGACCGGGACCTGCGGTCCCGGTTGCCCGACCTGCGCCGATCTCCGGCGCGCGGCGGTCGCGCTGATCGGCAGCATGGGACTCGACGGCGTGACGCCCGAGCGGGTCGCGCACGTCGCCGGCCTGCCGGAGGACGTGCTCGCCCTGCACGCGTGCGGCGACGTCGACGCGTGCGTCGCGGCGGCATACCGCGAGGCGACCGAGGGCATGCAGTCGCGCTTCGCCGCCCGGCTGCGCGAGGCCACGACGCGCGACCAAGGGCTGCGCGACGCGACCCGCGACCTCCTCGCCTACCTCGCCCGCCACGACGACGTCGCGGCGTTCGTCGTCGTCGAGGTGCTCAACGGCCCGCGCGAACTGCTGGAGCTGCGCGAGCACCTGCGCCAGGTGTCGGTCGCGAGCGTCCGCCGCGAGCTCGCCCGCTTCGACGGCGAGGCGGTCGCGCCGGAGCTGCAGGTCGAGATGCTCCTGGCGACGATGGGCCACGCGATCTCGCGCCAGGTGGCGACCGGCCAGACGGCGACGCTCCCCGCGGCGCTCGAGCCGGCGCTCACGATGGCGCACGCCTGCGAGCCGCTGCCGGGCTGAGCGTGGTCGGACCCGGGGCGCCGTTCGGTTTACGATACGGTTTCGTAACCAATGTCCACGGCATCCGCTCCGCCAGCCTCGCCCGGCCGTCCGCGCGACCCGCGCCGGGACGACGCGATCCGGGGCGCGGCGCTCGGGCTGCTCGCCGACGTCGGCTACGAGCGCATGACGATCGACGCGATCGCCGCCGCCGCCGGCGTCAGCAAGCCGACGATCTACCGCCGCTGGCCGGGCAAGCAGGAGCTCGTGGCCGACGTGATGCGCAGCCTCCCGTACACGCGCACGGCGACGCCCGACACGGGCAGCCTCCGCGGCGACCTGCTCGCCGCGGTCCGCCAGGCGGCCGACCACCAGCTCGAGAACGCACAGGTCGCCGCGGGCCTCGCCAGCCGGCTGCGCGAGAGCGCGGAGCTCGCCCGCCTGGTGCGCGAGCACGCGGTCGAGGCCGTGCGCCGGCGGTTCCTCGCGCTGCTCGACCGCGCGGTCGCGCGCGGCGAGCTGCCCGACTGCGCCTCGGTCTCCCCCCTGTTCGCCGACGTCGCGCCCTCGCTGATCCACGTGCGCGTGCTGCTGAGCGTCGAGCCGGTCGACGACGACTTCGCCGCCGAGCTCGTCGACCGGATCCTGCTGCCGATCGTGCACTTCTCCCGGGCGGAAGCGTGATGCCCGCGGAGGTCAAGCCGGACGAGCGCCTGGGGACGGTGCTCGTTCACGCCTGAGGGGGACCCTGCGCGCGGCCCTTCCCGGCCGCGCGCGGGGCTCAGGCGCCGGGGACGAGCGCGAGCACGCGCGCCGGGCTGCCGGTGCCGTCGACGAGCTTGAGCGGTGCGACGACGACGAGCGCGCCGACCGGCGGAAGCTGCGCAAGGTTCGCGAGCTGCGTGACGCCGTACTTGCCGGCGCCGAGGAAGTGCGCGTGGACTGGGAACGGCGGATCGAAGCCGCCGGCCTGGCCGGCGTCGGTGCCGACGGTCTCGACGCCGATGCCCACGATCGGCGTCTCCCGGGCGAGCCAGCGGGCGCACTCGGCGTCCGGGCCGGGCGTGCGCGAGCGGCCCTCCTGGATGTTGAGGAACGCGTCCTGGTCCTGCGCGCGGGCGTCCCACCCGGTGCGCAGCAGCAGCCAGCCGCCGGCGGGCAGCGGCCCGTACTCGGCGGTGAACGCGCGCACGTCGTCGACCGTGAGCAGGTAGTCGGGATCCGCCACCGCCTCCGCCGACTTGTCGATCACGACGGCGGGGCCGATCAGGCGGGCGGGCGGCACCGACGCGACGTCGTCGCCGTCGCGGCCGGTGATCCAGTGGATCGGGGCGTCGAAGTGCGTGCCGACGTGCTCGCCGACCTCGAGCAGGCTCCACGCCCACGCGGGGCCGCGGTCGTCGTAGCGGCTCAGCTCGCGGCGGCTGAGGCCCGGCGTGTTGACGAACGGCGCCGGGAGCTGCAGCACCGGCGTGCGCTCGCTCAGCGGCTGGGTGAGGTCGACGAGCCGAACGGCGCCGGACGCGAGCGCGCCGGCGAGGTCGCCGAGGAGGGTCTGGGAGGCGGACATGGGGCTCCTGGGTCGCGGGGGTTCAGTGGCCGCGGAAGGCCTCCTCCAGCCAGTCCGCGCAGAGATCGGGGTCGACCTTGGCGTCGACGACGAGCGGCCCGTCGCGCGTGGCGAGCCAGTCGCGCACGCCGTCGAGGTCCGCGACGCTCCGGACGGTCAGGCCCCGGCAGCCGGCCGCCTCGGCGAGCGCCGCGAAGTCGACCGGCGGGAACTGGGCGAGGTCGACCGCGTGGCCGAGCGGGCGGAAGTGGTGGACCTCCGCGCCGTAGGCGTCGTCGTCGTAGACGACCACGAGCATCGGGAGCGCGAGCCGGCCGAGCGTCTCCAGCTCCGGCAGCGCCATCAGCGCGCCGCCGTCGCCGAGCGCCGCCACCGTCAGCCGGTCCGGGCGGGCGAGCGCGGCGCCGATCGCGTTGCCGAGGCCGAGGCCGACGCACTGGAACGCCTGCGGGAAGACGAACCCGGCCGCGTCCGGGACGCGCAGCAGCATGGCCGGCCAGCCCATGAAGTGGCCAGAGTCGACGACGACGATCCGCTCCTCGGGCAGCAGCTCGTCGAGCGCGATCGTGAGCGTGCGGGGATCGACACAGCCATCGGCGGTGGATTCCTCGTACGGCTCGTCGCGCCACCCGTGCGCCGCGATCTCGGCGGCGAGCGCCGGGCCGCGCCGCCCGCCCGCGCGCGGCTCGATCGCCGCGAGCAGCGACGTCGCGGTGGCCGCCGCGTCGCCGATCACGCCCACGTCGACGGGCCGGTGGGCGCCGAGCGCGGCGGCGTCGAGGTCGACCTGGACGACGCGCGCGTCCGGGCCGATCAGCGTGCCGTGCCGCGTCGTCCACTGGTTGAGCGCGGCGCCGAACGCGACGATCGCGTCGGACTCGCGCAGCAGCCGCGCGGCGAGCGGCGACGAGAAGCCGCCCGCGATGCCGAGGTCGAACTGGTCGCCGCGAAACAGCCCGTTCGCGACCGCAGTGGTCGCGAGCACGGCGCCGGAGCGCTCGCCGAGCGCGCGCAGCGCAGGCCCGGCGCCGGCGAGCACCGCGCCCCGGCCGGCGACGATCGCGGGCCGCTCCGCCGCGGCCAGCAGCTCCGCGACCGCGGCGACCGCCGACTCGGCCGGGCGCGGCGCGGCGAGCGGAGGCGCCGCCTCGGTCGCGATCGCATCCGGCACCGCCTGCGCCTGGACGTCGAGCGGCAGCATCAGCACCACCGTGCGGCGCTCGATCCGCGCGCGGCGCGCCGCGCGCACCGCGTCGGCGACCGCCGTCGCCGCGCCGTGCACGCGCTCGGCCACCCCGCCGACCGACTCGACCAGCGCGTCCTGGTCGATGCGGAAGTTCGAGCGCAGCGCGGCGGCGGGCGTGTCGGCCGCGAGCAGGAGCAGCGGCGTGCGGCTCTTCGCCGCCTCCGTCAACCCCGTGATCGCGTTCGTCAGCCCGGGACCCTGATGGACGCTGCACGCCGCCAGCTCCCCGCTCACCCGCGCGTAGCCGTCGGCCATGCAGATCGCGCCGCCCTCGTGGCGCGCGCCGACGAACGGCACGCCGGCGTCGCGCAGCGCGTTCGTGAACCCGAGGTTGCCGCTCCCGAGCACGCCGAACGCCGCGGCGACTCCCTCGGCGGCGAGCGCCCGACCGACCGCGTCAGCGACCAGCATCCGTGCCCTCACGGCGCGGACTGTACCGGCGCGCCGGCCGATGCCGGTGGCGAAAGGCATTTGAATTCCGGACGCCGGCGCTTATTACGGAGACCCATGAGCTCTGCTGCGCCATGACGCCTTCGTCTACGGGTCCGACGGCCAGCGCACACGAAGAGGGAGCATCCCGTGAGCCGGGCAAGGCCGATCAGGTCGCGTGAGAGGATCCAGGAGTCGTCGTGGGAGCCGCCGCCGCCGCGACCCGGCGAGATCCTCGTCCGCGTGCAGGCCTGCGGCCTGAACCACGTCGAGCACGCGCTCAGCACCGGTGCGGTGTCGCACCTGTCCGCGCGTGGCGCGCGGTACGTGTGCGGCATGGACGTGGCCGGCAGCGTGATCGCCGCCGGCGACGGCGTCACGCGGTTTGCGGTCGGCGACGAGGTGTTCGGCCACTTCCTGGCTGCGTCCTGGGCCTGGGTCCAGCCCCCCTGTGCCCGGACGATCGCGGACGGTCCGCACATCGAGCACCGACCCGAGGGGCTCGACCCGCTCGCCGCGGTCGCGCTGGCCGAGAGCGGCCTGACGGCCAGGACGATCCTGCGCGCCGCCGCGCTGCGACCGGGCCAGACCGCCCTCGTGATCGGCGCGACCTCCTCCAGGGCCGGAACGCTGCTCGTGGCGCTGCTCGCCGAGGCCGGCGCCCACGTGATCGCCGCCACCGCGCCCCACGACGACGCCTACGTCCGCTCGCTGGGCGCCGCCGACACGGTCCCGTGCACGACCGCCAAGCCGGTCGCCGACGCGCTCGCGTCCCATCCCGACGTCGACCTGCTCGTCGACCTCGTCAGCTTCGATGAGCCGTACTTCATCACCGCCGCCGCATCCCACGGAACGATCGTCACCGCCACCCCCGGCGCCGACCACGCCGGCATCCCGCGCCTCGAGATCTCCGCCCGACCCGGCGACCTCGCCGCGCTCGCGCAGCACGCGCTCGACGGGCGCCGGTCCGGCGGGACGTCCCACGTCCGGCGCGAGAAGGTCGGCCAGACACGGCCGGCCGGCCGGCCGCAGCCAGTACTCGCCCTCGGCCGCAGCTAGGTGCGGCCGGATCGAGCTCAGCGACTCGGGGCCAGCATGCTCGACGTCGCTTGCCTCGACACGGATGCGGATGACAGAATTGGATGCCTTCGGCGCCCTTAGGGGGCATCAGCTTGGCGCAACGCGGTCATCCGGCGTCGACGGGATACGCGGATTCCCAGACGTCTGACGTGCCCGGCTCGCGACTGTCAGCGGAACAGGAGCGGGATCTGGTGGTGGCGACCGAGCGCGGAGACGAGGCCGCATGCCGGCAGCTGGTGGACGCATTCCTGCCGGCGATCGGGGGCGTCGCCCGGCGCTTCGACAGGGGTGGGAGGGTGCAGCGCAGCGAGTTGATGCAGGAGGGGGTCGCCGGGTTGCTGTTCGCCGCCAGGCGGTACGACCCGCGCATGAATACCCCGTTCTGGGCGTACGCGTCCTTCTGGGTCCGCAAGGCCATGCAGGAGCTGGTCGCGGAGGTGACGCGCCCGGTGGCCCTGTCCGATCACGCCGTCCGCGCGCTCGCCCGGATCAGGGCCGCCCGCCGCGAGCACCTGCGTGCCGCCGGCGTCGAGCCCACGAGGGCGGAGCTCGCCGCCGCGACGGGGCTCACCCGGGCGCAGCTCGACAGCCTGCTGGCGACCGATCAGACGCCGCGCAGCTTCGAGGAGCCGCTGGGCGCCACGGCGACGTTCGGGGAGATGGTCCCCGACCCGGGCGCCGAGCGGGAGTACGAGCAGGTGCTCGACCGGATGGAGATCCAGGAGATGAGCGCGCTGGCCAACCGGCTCGACGAGCGCGAGCGCACGGTGCTGTGGGGCCATTACGGGCTCGGCCAGCGGCCGCAGACGCTGAGTCGGATCGGCGCCCGCCTCGGGCTCACCGCCGAGCGGGTCCGGCAGATCGAGGTGGGCGCGCTGCAGAAGCTGCGCAAGGCAGCTGCGGAGCCGCCCGATGCCAAAGGCGGGGGCATTTGAGTCCCGCAGTCCGGCACTTACTACACCGGAAGACATGAGTTCTGAGGCAGCACTCCGCCACAATGCCTTCGTCTACGAGTCCGACGACGAGTACGTCGCCCGCTCGGCCGAGTTCTTGAAGGACGGTCTCGAGGCGGGCGAGGGATGCATCGTCGCGGACACGCGCCACGGGCTCGCGATGATGCGCGACGCGCTCGGGCCTGACGCCGAGCGGGTCGCCTTCATCGACGTCAGCTCCACCTACACCCGCCCCGCGCACGCGGTGGCCACGTACTACGGCGCGTTTCTCGAGCAGCTCCGGAGGGCGCCCTCCGTACGCTCCGTCGCGGACGTCCAGGTCGGGCCCGCGCCGAGAGAATGGCGGGAGTGGGCGGGGTACGAGGCGATCACCAACGTCGCCTATTCGCATCTGCCGGTATGGGTGCTGTGTGCCTACGACGCGAACGGGTTGCCGGACCCGATCGTCGACGCCGTGTGGCGAACCCACCCCCAGGTGCTCAGCGACGGCTGGCACGCAAGCGACCGCTTCGAGGATCCGAGGGCGCTGCTGCGCGAGTTCACGCCCGAGCCCGAGCCGCTCCCGGAGCTCCGCTCGTTCTCGGCGGGCGAGGACCTGGAGCGCTTCCGCGAGCTGCTTGCGCGCGCGCTGGTGGCTGAGCACGTGCCGGAAGCCAAGGTGCTCGACATGCTCGTCGCGGGTACCGAGGTCGCGGCGAACGCGGTGCGGCACGGCGCCGGCATCGAGGAAGTTCGCGTCGGGCGCGTCGAGGGACGGTTCGTCTGCGAGGTCGTCGATCGCGGAGGCGGCTTCGACGACCCCATGGCGGGCTATCTCGTGCCGCGGGACGGGACCGGCAGCGGCCTGTGGGTCGCTCGCCATCTGGCCTGGAGGGTCGAGTCCTTCCGCGCGCCGCGAGGATTCACCGTGAGGATCTGGCTGTAGCTCACGTCTCGCGGCGCGCCGAGCGCGCGGTCGCGTCGTGACGGCGAGCAGCAGCGGGTTGTCCTCGGTCCACGCGCGGGCAGCCGGTCGCGTCCGCCGTGACCGCGAGCTCGAGGAACGCGCGCGCCGCGGGCGAATGGCGCCGGTGCGCGCGCCAGGCCAGCGTGACGTCGCGGGCCAGGCTCGGGCGGTCGACCGGGACGACCGCCACCGGCGCGCCCTCGTGCTCGGCCTCGGAGGCCGGCGCCAGCGCGACGCCGAGCCCGCGCGAGACCATCGCGCGGATCCGCGGGCTCTCGGTCGACTCGAACGCGAGCGCCGGCTCGAAGCCCGCCTCGCGCGCGCCCTGCACCACGATCCGGCGCATCGAGCCGCCCTCGCCCCAGACCACGAACCGCTCGTTGCGCAGCTCGGCCATGTCGAGCCGCTGCCGGCCCGCGAGCGGATGCCCCGGCGCCAGCAGCGCGACCAGCGGCTCGGTCCACAGGGGGTGCAGCTCGATGTCCGGGCCGGCGTCCAGCGTGTTGACCGCGAGGAACGCGACGTCGAGCGTGTCGGCGTGCAGCCGCTGCAGCATCACCTCGCTCGGCTCCTCGCGCACGATCAGCTCGATCCCGGGGTGGCGCACGTGGAACGCGGCCAGCAGCGCGGACAGGTCGAAGCGGCCGGTCGAGCGCATCGCGCCGATCACCACGCGGCCCGTGCGCACGCCCGCGAGGTCGGAGAGCTCGGCCACGGCGGCATCGACCTCGGCGAGCGCCCGCCGCGCGCGGCCGACGAGCAGCTCGCCGGCGGGCGTGAGCGCGACGTGGCGGGTCGTCCGGTCGACCAGCGCCACGCCGACTTCGTCCTCCAGGCGCTTCACCTGCTGGGAGAGCGCCGGCTGCGCGATGTGCAGCCGCGCGGCGGCGCGCGTGAAGTGCCGCTCGTCCGCGAGCGCCACGAGGTAGCGCAGCTGTCGCAACTCCATGCACCATGCTTATCAGAGTCAGACCTGATCGGTCTTGGACTTATCAGTGCGTTGGCGAAAGGATGGCCGGGCTTCTCCCCTCAAGAGGCCAGCCGGCGGAGCCCCCTCTCCCCCGAACGTGCTCCGCCGGCTCACACTTCCAAGCGATCCATGTTCCATATCAGTCGCAGCCTGTATCGAGACCTCGCCGGCGACCTGACGACCGATCGGGATCGCGCGCACGTCCTGCACGCGTGCGAGGCGACGGTGCACCGGCTGGCGACCGATCGCTTCTACTTCGCGCACCCGGCCCGGACGCTGTTCGCTGCGATCCGCTGGCGCTTCCCGCTCGACGCGCAGACGCGCGTCTACGCGGTCATCGACCGGCACCTGACGGCGCTCCGCACCCAGCTCGAGACCAGCGTCACCGCGACGTTCGAGCTGACGGGGGAGCGCCTGCGCTGCCGCGCCACGACGCGCCGCAGCATCGCGTGCGGGCACGAGCCCGACCCGCGCACCGGCTACTGCCCGTGGCACCGCCACCTGGCGGATCACCCGCAGATCGCGGCGTAGCCCGCGCGCGCGAGCGCGCTGCCGCAGTGTGAAGCTAACCGTAGGGTCGAACGCGCCCTCGCCCGCTACCTTGCGGCGTTCCCCGCTCCCCGTCGCACCCTTCTGGAGACTGCATGTCCTCGCTCCTCGCGCGCCTTGCGCGCTCGATCACCCATCACTGGAAGCGCAGCCTCCTCGCTGCCTTCGTCGTCCTGATCCTGCTCGGCGCCGCCGCGGGCGCCGGCGGTCAAGCCGCCGACGACTTCTCGATCCCGGGCACCGAGTCGCAGCAGGCGCTCGACCTGTTCAAGGCGCACAGCCCGGCGTTCGGGGGCGCCGACTCGACGCTCGTGTTCACCGCCAACCAGGGGAAGATCAGCGATCCGGAGCCGCGCGCGGCGATCGAGGGCGCGCTCGACAAGGTCAGCAAACTGCCCGGCGTCGTGCAGGTCGCCGACCCGTTCGGCGAGGGCGCGACGGTGTCCGAGGACGGCCGCCTTGCGCAGGTGGACGTGCGCTACACGACCGATCCCGCCGATCTGGAGAAGAAGGACGGCGAGGCGCTCGTCGACGCCGCCGAGAGCGCCGAGCAGGGCGGCGCGGTCCGGGCCGAGGAGCGCGGCATGCTCATCGACTTCGCCTCCGAGCAGTCGTTCCCGATCGGCGAGCTGGTCGGCGTCGCGATCGCGATCATCCTGCTCACGGTGCTGTTCCGCTCGGGCGCCGCGATGGCCGCCACGCTGGTCGGGGCGCTGCTCGGCGTGATGGCCGGCCAGATCCTGCTGACCGCGCTCGCGGCTCCGCTCGACCTGCCGGCGTTCGCGAGCGTGATCGCGATGATGCTCGGGCTGGGCGCGGGGATCGACTACTCGCTGCTGATAATCGCGCGCTACCGCGAGCAGGCGGCAGCCGGCGACAGTAAACGCGACGCGTCCGCCAAGGCCGCGGGCACGGCCGGCGCGTCGGTCGTGGCCGCCGGCGTGATCGTCATGGTCGCGATCGCGGGCCTGCTCGTCATCGGCATCCCGTTCATCGGCAAGCTCGGCCTCGCGTCGGCGATCGCGGTCGGCACCGTGGTCGTGTCCGCGCTCACCATCCTGCCGATCATGATCGGGGCGCTCGGGCGCTGGCTCAAGCCGAAGAAGCCCGAGCACGTGCGCTCGTCGCAGGCGTTCGAGCGCTGGGGCCAGCGCGTCACCGCGCGCCCGTGGGTGTCGATCGCGGCCGGCGTGGTCCTGCTGCTCATCTTCGCCTTCCCGGTCACGCAGATGCGCCTGGGCCAGCCCGACGACGGCAACCAGCCGGAGTCGCGCACCCAGCGCGTGGCGTACGACGAGCTGAGCGCGGCGTTCGGGCCCGGGTCGAACGGCCCGTTCCTGCTGGCCGTCGACATCCCGAAGGGCGCGGCCGAGAACGACGCCCAGCTCCAGCAGCTGCAGGACGCCGTCGCGAAGACCCCGGGCATGAAGACCGTCGCGCCCGCGACCCCGAGCGAGGACGGCGAGATGGCGACGATCTTCGCGGTCCCGACGACCGCGCCGCAGGACGCCAAGACGAGCGACCTGCTCGAGCGCCTACGCGGCGACGTCATCCCGCAGGCGACCGCCGGAACCCCGCTGAAGGTCTACGTCGGCGGCAACACGCCCGGGTTCGAGGACTTCTCCGACAAGGTGTCCTCGCGCCTGCCGCTGTTCATCGGCATCGTGATCGGCCTCTCCGTGCTGCTGCTGATCGCGGCGTTCCGCTCGCTCTGGATCCCGCTGGTCTCGGCCGTCTTCAACCTGCTGTCGATCGCCGCCGCCTACGGCGTCGTCGTGGCGGTGTTCCAGGAGGGCATCGGCGCGAGCCTGATCGGCGCCGACAGCGGCGTGCCGGTCGTCTCGTTCATCCCGGTCATGATGTTCGCGATCCTGTTCGGGTTGAGCATGGACTACAACGTGTTCCTGCTCTCGCGCATGCACGAGGCGTACAACGAGGGCGACGGGCCGCGCGAGAGCGTGGTCCACGGCATGGCGCGGATCGGCAAGGTCGTCCTGTTCGCCGGGCTGATCATGGCGTCGGTGTTCCTGGCGTTCGTGTCGCAGCCGGACGTCATCGGCAAGATGTTCGGGGTCGGCCTCGGCCTGGCGATCCTGATCGACGTGCTGATCGTGCGCATGGTGATCACGCCCGCCGTCGTCACGCTGCTCGGCGACCGCGCGTGGTGGCTGCCCGGCTGGCTGGATCGCATCCTCCCGAACGTGTCGCTCGAGGGGCACCTCGTCGAGTCGGTCGACGGCAAGGAGGAGCCCGTGCTCGAGCCCGAGCCCGAGAAGGCGCCCGCGCCGGTCTGAGCGCCGCCGGATTGACAGATCGCGCTCCGTTAGTCTAGGCTTACCGTAAGCCATGACGAACGTAGCGGACGCGATCACCGCGCTGGGCGACCCGACCCGCAGGGCCATCTTCGAGGGCCTGGTCGGGCGCCCGCGCGCGGTCGGCGAGCTGGCCGGCGAGCTGCCGGTCAGCCGCCCGGCCGTCTCGCAGCACCTCAAGGTGCTCAAGGACGCCGGGCTGGTGACCGACCGCCAGGACGGCACGCGCCGGATCTACCAGGTCGACCCGCAGGCGCTGGCCGACGTGCGCGCCTACTTCGATTCGTTCTGGGACCAGTCCCTCGCCGCGTTTCGCGATGCGGCCGAGCAACCGGAGGATCGTGATCATGCAGCAGGCTGAGAGCCTCGCCGTCCGCCAGAGCGTCGTCGTGGGCGTCCCGCCCGAGCGGGCGTTCGAGGTGTTCACGCGCGACATCGGCACCTGGTGGCCGCTGGAGAGCTACACGCTCGGCGCACAGCCGGCGGTCACCGCGGTGATCGAGCCGCGGAGCGGCGGCCGCTGGTTCGAGCGCGCCGCCGACGGCAGCGAATGCCCGTGGGGCCGCGTGCTCGCGTACGAGCCGCCGCACCGGCTCGTGCTCAGCTGGGAGATCTCCTGCGACTGGCAGCCGGACGCGAGCGCGCGCAGCGAGATCGAGATCCGGTTCCGGGCCCAGGACGGCGGGACGCGGGTCGAGCTCGAGCATCGCGGGCTGGAGACCTACGGCGACCGCGCCCAGCAGATGCGCGACACGTTCGGCTCGCCCGAGGGCTGGGGCGGCCTGCTCGCGAAGTTCGCCGCGGTAGCGGGCTGACGGCTACCGCGCCGCGGGCGTGCCGCGGCTGGCGGCGACCAGCTCGTCGATCGAGACGAGCTTGACGCGCGGGCGCCCCGCGGCCTCGCCGAGGCTGCGCTCGTGCTCGTCGATCGCCTGCCAGCCGTCCCACTCGACGACGGCGGGGGCGCTGGCGCGCAGCCACGCGCCGGTGGCCTCGCCGTCGGCGTCGGGCGGCTCCGGCAGGCGGCCCGCCCCGGCGTCCTCGACGATCTTGGCGACCGTGTCGGCGGCGTCCTTCTTGTTGGTGCCGATCACGCCGCTCGGGCCGCGCTTGATCCAGCCGACGCAGTACTCGCCCGCGTGCGGCTCGCCGTCCTCGCCGCACACGCGCCCGCCGTCGTTGCGGATCAGGCCGCGGCGCGTGTCGAACGGGACGTCGCCGAGCGGCGTGCCGCGGTAGCCGATCGAGCGGATGACCAGCCCGCACGGGATGACCTCCTCGCGGTCGGTCGCCACCGCGCGCAGGCTGCCGTCGCGGCCCGGCTCGATCCGGTTGTGGACGATCCGCATCCCGGTCACGTGGCCGCTTGTGCCCGAGGACGAAGTCCTTTGGGTGCTCTCCCCCTCGCCCAGCAGCTCGACGGGCGAGCGCAGGAAGCGGAGCGTGATCCGGTGGCTGGCGTCGCCGAGCGGCCGCTCGGCGTACGTGCGCAGCAGCTCGTAGTTGCGCTTGGCGGTCGCGTTGGCCTCGGTCTCCAGCCAGGCGCGGCTGTGCTCGTCGAGGTCGAGCTCGACGGGGTCGACGACGGGCGCGGCGCGCGAGAGCTCGCCCAGCTCGCGCAGCTCGGGATTGGTGAACGCCGCCTGGGCGGGGCCGCGGCGGCCGAGCAGGATGACCTCCTCGACCTGCGCGGCCGACAGCGCGGCGAGCGCGTGGTCGGCGGTGTCCGTCGACGCGAGCTCGTCCGGATCGAGCACGAGCATGCGCGCGATGTCGATCGCGACGTTGCCGTTCCCGACGACGACGGCGCGCGTCGCGGAGAGGTCGAACTGCTCGTCGCGCGCGTGCGGGTGGCCGTTGTACCAGGCGACGAAGCGCGTCGCGGCGTAGGACCCGGGCCGGTCCTCGCCGGGAATGCCGAGGCGGTTGTCCGACGCGGTGCCGACGGCGTAGACGATCGCGTGGTAGCGGTCGAGCAGCTCCGCGCGGGTCACGTCCTCCCCCACGGCGACGCCGCCGAAGAAGCGGAAGCCGTCGCGCGCCGCGGTCTTGTCGTACATGCGGGTCACGCTCTTGATCTTCGGGTGGTCCGGCGCGACGCCCGCCCGTACGAGTCCGTACGGCGTGGGCAGCAGGTCGAGCAGGTCGACCTCGAAGCCCTGGCCGAGCAGCTGCTCGGCCGTGTAGAAGCCCGACGGCCCCGCACCCACGATGGCGACCCGGCGCGACTGCCCCACATCCGTCATGGGGTCCAGCTTACGAGCCGGGCGGGTCCGGCTGCGCCCCTGAGCGCGTCTCGGGGTCCGTTCAGGGTGGGTCCCGATGGTGAACGAGCCGCGCGCGCCGCAGGCTGTGATGCGGCGGATCCGCGCCATCATCGACCCGCGACCGAGAGACTCCATGACCCGACACCGCTTCCCGTGTCCCCGATCGGCGGCGCGCGCATGACCGGCGCCCGCTCAGCCGCCTCCCCCCGGCAGCCGCTGCGGCGCACGGCCGGCGACCGCATGCTGCTCGGCGTCTGCGCCGGCATCGCGCGCTCGCTCGACCTCGCGCCGCTCGCCGTGCGGCTCGCCGCGGTCGTGCTCGCGGCGGTGGCGGCCCCGCTCGTGCTGGCCGCCTACGTGATCGCGGCGGCGATCATCCCGCGCGACGACGGCCGCGCGCTCCTCGGCGGCGTCCCGGCCGACCGCCGCGAGACACTGCTCGGCTGGGGCCTGGTGGGCGTCGTGCTCGTCGCGTTCGCCGCGGCGCAGTTCCGGCTCGAGGAGCTCGTCTGGCCGGCGCTCTCGAGCTTCGGGATCTTCGCGGCCGCCGCGGCGGCGCTCGCGCTGATCGCCGCGAGCCAGCGGCGCGTCGCCGCCGTGGCGGCGTCCCCCACGCCGGCCGCGGCCGCGTCCGCGAGCGCCGCAGCCGCGCCCGCGTCCGTGGCCGGCCGGCACGAGGCCGGCGCGGACGAGGCCGGCGCGGACGAGATCGGAGCGGACGAGATCGGAGCGGACGAGGCCCGAGCGGACGAGACCGGCGCGCACGAGACCGGCGCGCACGAGACCGGCGCGACGGAGGCCGCGACCGTCCCGTTCGGCGGCGAGCCGGCGACCGTGGCGATGCCCGTGCTGCCGCCGCCCGCGCCGCCGCGCGGGCTGTCGCTCGGCACGATCGCCGCCGGCGTGCTGCTGATCGGCGGCGCGGTCGTGTTCCTGCTCGATGCGGTCGGCGCGATCGATCCGTCGGCCGGCGACGTCGCCGCCGGGCTCGCCGTCGCCGCTGCCCTCGCCGGGGCGGGCGCGATCGCCGGCGCCGTCGCGCGGCGGCGCGGCGTCGTGGTCCTGCTCGCGCTCGGCACGCTCCTCGGGCTGGGCGCCGCCGGCGTCGGGCTCGTGGCGACGGAGCTCGACGCCGGGATCGGCACGCGCACCGAGCGCCCCGCGACCGCGGCGGCGATCCCCGGCACGTACCGCCTCGGCGCCGGCGCGCTCGACATCGACCTGCGCGGCACCCGGCTCCCCACCGGCGTCACCACCGTGCGCGCGGACATCGCCCTCGGCGACCTCACCGTGATCGTCCCGCGCGGCGTGCGCGTCGCGTCGGTCGGGCCGACGCTGGTCGACGGCGTCGCGCGCGTGAACCGCGCGCTCCCCACCCCCGAGCGCCGGCCCGCGGGCCAGCGCGAGGGCAAGCGGGCGGCGGCCGCTCCGCAGACGACGATCCGGATCGACGCCGACGTCCGCGCGGGGAACGCGGACGTGGTGCGGGGTGGTCCCTAACGCCGACGCCGCTCCCGCCCGCCATCCTGTGGCGATGGAGGCGGATCGACTGCGGCGCTCGGGATCGGACCGCGTGCTGCTCGGCGTCTGCGGCGGCCTCGGAGAGGCGCTCGGCGTCGACCCCGTGCTCGTGCGCCTCGGCTTCGCGCTCGGCGTGCCGCTCGGCGGCATCGGCGTCGCCGCGTACGTCATGACCGCCGTGCTCATGACCGGACCGCCGCCGGGCGCCCGGATCCGCCCCGTCCCCGGCCGCCGGCAGCAGGTCGCCGGGCTCGGCGTGCTGCTCGTGGCCGCGCTGCTCGCGCTCGGCGTGAGCGGCCTGCTGCTCCCGCTCGACGTGCTCGCCGCGAGCGCGCTGCTCCTGGTCGGCCTCGGGCTCGCGTGGCGCCAGGCGGCGACCGCGTCCGCACGCGGGGACGGCCCCGGCTGGGCGCGCCCGCTGCTGCTGGACGGGCTGCGCGCGGTGACGGCGATCGTGCTGCTCATCGGCGGCGCGGTGCTGTTCCTGCGCCAGGGCGGCGACGTCACGGCCGCCGCCGCGTCGACGGTCGCCGCCGCCGTCGCCGCCGCGGGCATCGGCCTGCTGGTCGGCCCGCGGCTGCGCCGCGCCCAGGCGGTCGCGAGTGCCGAGCGCCGCGAGCGCATCCGCACCGAGGAGCGCGCGAGCATGGCGGCGCGGCTGCACGACTCGGTGCTGCAGACGCTCGCGCTCATCCAGCGCGCCGACGACGCCCGTGGCGCCCAGGGGCTCGCCCGCCGCCAGGAGCGCGAGCTGCGCGCGTGGCTCTACGGCGGCGAGGAGCCCGACGCGCCCGACACGTTCGCGGCCGCGCTCCGCCACGCGACCGAGGACGTCGAGACGCGCTACGACGTCGCCGTCGAGCTCGTCCAGCCGAGCGACGCCCCGCTCGACGCGGACCTCGACGCGCTCGTCAGCGCCGCCCGCGAGGCGCTCACGAACGCGGCCAAGCACGCCGGAACGGCGACGGTCTCCGTGCTCGCGCGCGTGAGCGACCACGAGGCGTCGGTGTTCGTGCGGGATCGCGGCCGCGGCTTCGAGCTCGCGCGCGTGCCGCGCGACCGGGCGGGCGTGCGCGAGTCGATCGTGGGCCGCATGGCGCGCCACGGCGGCCGCGCCGCGATCCACACCGCTCCCGGCGCGGGGACCGAGGTCGAGCTGTTCCTGCCGCGAGGAGACCGCCCGTGAACGTGCCGCTCCGCCGGGTCGTCATCGTCGACGACCACGAGATCTTCCGCGCCGGCCTGAAAGCCGGCCTCGGACCGACGGTCCAGGTCGTCGGCGAGGCCGGCACGGTCGAGGCGGCGGTGCCGCTGATCAAGTCGCTCGACCCCGACGTCGTGCTGCTCGACGTGCACCTCCCCGACGGCGGCGGCCATGCCGTGATCGGCGCGGTGCACGGCGAGCGCCCCGGGGTGAAGTTCGTCGCGCTGTCGGTCTCGGACGCCGCCGAGGACGTCGTCGCGGTGATCCGCGCGGGCGCGCGCGGCTACGTGACCAAGACGATCGCGCCGGCGGAGCTGACGCAGACGATCCACCGGATCGCCGACGGCGACGCGGTCTTCTCCCCCTGGCTGGCCGGCTTCGTGCTCGACGCGTTCAACGAGGGCGACCCGCCGGCAGCGGGCGACGGCGAGCTCGACCGGCTCACGCCGCGCGAGCGCGACGTGCTGCTCCTGCTCGCGCGCGGCTACACCTACAAGGAGATCGCGGCGCGGCTGCACCTGTCGGTCAAGACGATCGAGACGCACGTCTCGAACGTCCTGCGCAAGCTCCAGCTCTCGAATCGCAACGAGCTGACCCGCTGGGCCGCGAAGCGCCGCATGGTGTAGCGAACGCTCCCCTTCGGGCGCTCATCGCTTCGGCTGCCAGAACGCGATCTCGCCGCCCGCGGGCGTCGAGACGACGCTGCGCCAGCCCGCCGGGCCCTCGCGCGGCCCGAGCAGGACCGAGGCCCCGCACACGCGCGCGTGGTCGGTCGCCGCGCCGGCGTCGGCGACCTCGACGTAGGGCAGCCACAGCGAACGCTGCGTCCCGCACTCCACGACGCCGCCGCCGAGCCCGCCGCCCAGCTCGAGCGCGTGGTAGGTGCCGTCGCGGGTGTCGATCCGCTCCGCGCGCCAGCCGCACAGCTCCGCGTAGAACGCCTGCGCAGCCGGGAGATCGGTGGTGTGCAGCTCCAGGTGGACGACTGGTTTCGAAGGTGCCGGCCGCATTGCTCTGACGCTTGGACCGGCGCGGCGCCGCGGATTCATCGCTCCCCGCCGGACCGGTCTACCCTGGACGGTCATGGCGACGCGGTCCGCGACCCCGACGGCCCGGGAGCGGGAGCTGCTCGAGGCGGCTCGCGGCGGCGGCGAGGACGCGTTCCGCCGCCTGCTGGAGCCGTACCGCGGCGAGCTGCACGCGCACTGCTACCGGATGCTCGGGTCGGTCCACGACGCCGAGGACGCGCTCCAGGACGCATCGCTGCGCGCCTGGCGCGGCCTGCCGCGGTTCGAGGGCCGCAGCTCGCTCCGGTCCTGGCTCTACACGATCGCGACCAACACGTGCCTGAACCAGATCGCGCGGCGGCCGAAGCGCGTGCTGCCGCTCGACTACGGCCCGGCCGCCGATCCCCACGTCGCGCCGCCCGGCGAGCCGGTGGTGGAGTCGGTGTGGGTGGAGCCGTACCCGGACGAGCGCGTCGGGCTCGAGGACGGCTTCGCGTCGCCGGAGGCGCGCTACGAGCAGCGCGAGAGCGTCGAGCTCGCGTTCACCGCGGCGCTCCAGCACCTGCCCGCCACGCAGCGCGCCGTGCTCATCCTGCGCGAGGTGCTCGGCTTCTCGGCGCGCGAGGTCGCGGACTCGCTCGACACGACGCCCGCCGCGGTGAACAGCGCCCTGCAGCGCGCCCGCAAGGCGGTCGACGAGCGCATGCCGGAGCAGAGCCAGCAGGCCACGCTGCGCGCGCTCGGCGACCAGCGCGTCCGCGACGTCGTCGACGGCTACATGGATGCGATGGGGCGGGGCGACGTCGACCGCATGGTCGCGATGCTCGCCGAGGACGCCGCGTGGTCGATGCCGCCGCTGGCGAGCTGGTACCGCGGCCACGACGCGATCGCCACGTTCCTCGCGCGCGCGCCGTTGTCGGGCGCCTGGCAGTGGCGCCACCTCCCCGCCCACGCGAGCGGGCAGGCGGCGATCGGCAGCTACAGCCGGGAGAAGGACACCGGCGCCTATCTCCCGTTCGCGCTCGACGTGCTGACCCTCCGCGGCGGGCAGATCGCCGAGGTGACGTCGTTCATCACGCGCGCGCTGCGCGGCGAGGACCCCGAGTACTACGCGCGCTTCCCGGACCAGCCGCTCGATCCCGCACAGATGACCGCGTTCGAGCGCTTCGGGCTGCCCGGCCGGCTGGACTGAACCGGCGCCTCCGGCCAGCGTCAAACCGACCCGACGGGCGCGGACCGCGGCTCGTCGGCGCCGCTGCAATGGCGCAGCCGCTCGAGCGCCGCCTGCTCGAGCTGCCGCACGCGCTCGGCGCTGATGCCGAGGCTCGCGCCCACCTGCGCGAGCGTGCGGTTCGCCGCGCCCAGGCCGAAGCGGTCGCGCAGGATCCGCCGGTCGCGCTCGTCGAGCTCCTCGAGCAGCTCCGGCAGGTCGGCCACGAGCGTCTTCCGCCACGCCCGGTCGTAGGGATCCTCGGCGTGGGGATCGGCGAGCAGGTCGCCGAGCAGCATGCCGCCGGGTCCGTCCCCGATCGGCTCGTCGAACCCGCGGCTGGGCCGCACGGCCGCGATCAGCCGCTCGATCTCGCGGCGCGTCAGGCCGACCTCGTCCGCGAGCTCGGCGACCGAGGGCGCGTGGCCGTGCCGCTGCGCGTGTGCGCGCTCGGCGCTCCTGATGGCCGCGAGCCGGCGCAGGGCGCGATCGGACAGGACGATCGGATGCGAGAGCTCCGCGACGAGCTGCTGCATCGCCTGGCGCACCCACCAGGTCGCGTACGCCCAGAACGGCGTGCCCAGGTCGAGGTCGAACCGGTCGAGCGCGCGCAGGACCCCGACGACGCCTTCCTGCATCAGCTCGCGGCGGTCGACCGCGCGGCAGCCCCGGTACTGCCGGGCGACGTGGCCGATCGAGGGCAGGAAGACGTCCACCAGCCGATCCCGCGCGCCCGAGTCGCCACGCTGCGCCTCCAGGACGAGCCGCCGCTCTGCGGCCGCGCTCAGTCGCCGCGCCGAACCTCCGTCGTTCGAACGCTCCGAGGTCATGGTTTCCCCCCGTGGACAAATCAGCTACCGGACATCCGGCACCATGGCCCTCGGCTCTCCGGCTGTCCTTGTCGGAGCCGACAGAGACGCGCGGCCCTTTGTGCGACCTGCACAGAGTTCCGGAGGCCGCTTGCGCCTCCAGGTGCGTGACCTACGCTCGCAGTGTGGCCCCGACCCGCCGCGCTGAACTGGCTGTCGCGATTCGCCCCGGCGAGCACGCGTGCTGCCGGCTCAGCCAGGCCGACGATCGCGAGCGGCTCGGCGCCGGCTTCGTCCGGGAAGGGCTGCGCCGCGGGCACAAGGTGGTGTACCTCTGTGACGGCGACGACGTCACGGCGCTGGTGCGCCGCCTCTTGGAGCTGGACCCCGCGTTCGAGCCCGCGCGGGCTCGCGGGCAGCTCGACGCCCGGCGCGCGCGCGACGCCTACCTCCCCGACGGCCGCTTCGAGCCCGATCGGATGCTGGAGGCGGTGCGGGACGAGTACCGCCGCGCGCTCTCGGAGGGCTATCGCGGCCTGAGCCTGACCGGCGAGATGACGTGGGCGCTGTGCGACCGGTCCAGCAGCGACGCATTGTCCTCGTACGAGTCGCGCGTCGCGCGGGGCTACGACCACCGGGAGCTGTCGATCCTCTGCCAGTACGACCACGCGCGCTTCGCGCCCGGCGTCCTGGCCAACCTCGCCGAGGCCCACGACATCGACGTCTCGCCCGAGCTCGCGCCGATCGGGCGGGACGGCGAGCTCGCGGCGGCCCACGATCGCCTCAACGACGCCCTGCGGCTGGCCGGCGAGCTCGACTTCGGCTGCGCTCAGACGGTGGCGGACGTCCTCGACGCGCACTTCCACGGTCCGCTCCGCCTCGACCTGGCCGATCTGCAGTTCGTCGACGTCGCCGGCATGCGGGCGCTGCGCGGGCGCACGGGCCAGCGCGTCACGATCATCCCCGCGTCCGACGCGGTCCGCCGGCTGCTCGGGCTGATGGGCTGGGACACCGACCCTGCGATCGAGATCCTCGAGGCGGGCTGAGCGCGGATGCGGCACGACCTCCACGTCTACGAGGACGACGCCGGGCTGGCGGGTCCGATCGCGCCGTTCCTCGAGTCGGGGACGGCCGCCGGCGAGCCGGTCGTCGCCGTCGTCGACCAGCGCAAGTGGGACGTCCTCGCCGAGGCGCTCGGCGCCGGCGCGAACGCCATCACCCACATCGACCGCGACGCGTTCTACGCGCGGCCGGAGGCGGCGCTGGCCGGGTACGACGGCACGGTGCGCCGGCACCTGCGGGACGGGGCGACCGCGATCCGGGTCTTCGGCGAGCTGCCGATCTGCCGGGCCGACGCCGAGTGGAGCCCCTGGATCGCCTACGAGGCGATCCTCAACCGCGCGTTCGCGCACCGCCCCGTCTGGATCATGTGCGGGTACGACGCACGGGAGCTGCCCGACTTCGTCCTCGAGAGCGCCTGGGAGACGCATCCGGACGTGCTCGGCGGCGACGCGCTGAAGCGGCCCGCACCCGAGGACGTCGTGCGCGCGTGCACGCCGGCGCCCGCGCCGCTGCCCGCGCCGCAGGGGCTCACCGTCCGCCTCTGGGTCTAGGGGCCTTAGGAGCCTAGGCCGGCGGCCCGGCGACCTTCACGCGGATCCGCACCGCCGGCTCGACGTCGTAGGTCAGCGCTGCCTCGTCCACCTCGACGACCTGGACCGCGGCCCGATCCGCGCCGGCGTGGACGGCACGGGCGATCGCGGCGTCGCGCGCCGCCTCGAGGGCCTCGCGCCGCTTGTCCGGCCGGTCGGCGCAGATCCGGTCCGCATGACCCGTCACCCGCGCGATCGCGGCGCCGACCGCCGCCGCGACGTCCCCCCCGTCCGGCCGCAGCACGGGTCCCACGCCCGGCAGGTGGTCGAGCACCATGCCGGCGTCGCGCCCGACCGCGACGACCGGCGGCGCCCGCAGGTCGGCGCGAGCGCGGTCCACCGCGCGCGACAGCGCGTCGCCGCCGGCATCCGGGCCGAGGCGGCGGACGTCCGGCATGCGGAACCCCATGCGGATGCCGGCCACGTCGGCGGCCGACGGCGCCTCGCGCGGGAACCCGTGCACGACGGCGCCGACCTCGGTCATCCCGCCGGCCGTGTGGACGACCACGGCCTCGTCCAGTCCGGTCAGGTGGGCCGCCCCGCGCATCGCGTTCGCCGACTCGCTGCCGAGCATGAGCACGGGGAAGCGCACGGCGAAGTCGAGCGCCATCAGCGCGCCGTCGTTCTGGGACAGGAACGGCTCGGCGTCGAGCCGCGCTCCGCGCAGCACCCGTTGCAGGTCGGCCGCCATGGCCCGCGCGGCGCCGGCGAGCGCCGCGTTCAAGATCGCGGAGTTCTCGCGCTCGATCAGGCCCAGCGTCCCGAGCTCGTGGCTGAGCGAGAGGTGCACGCCGTGGCCGAGCTCGCGGCGGACGAGCTCGCAGGCGGCGAGCTCGTGGTCCGGGGCGACGGGCGAGAACACGCCCGTGATCGCGACGCCGTCGACGTCGTCGCCGAGGCCGGCGAGGAAGCGGGCGATCGCCTCCCCGTCGAGCGGCGCCACCGACCGGCCGTCGTACTCGGCGCCGCCGCCGACCACCGCCACGCCGGCCGAGAGCGCGGCGCGCAGCGCGTCCGGCCACGCCGCGAGCGGCGGGACCGCGTGGGTGAGCGGACCGCCGATGCGGATGACCGCCACGCGCCCGACCGTCCGCTCGTCGACGACGCGAGCCAGCGCGTGCCCGGCGCCGACGATCACCCGGCTGACGCGCGCGGGGTCGACGTCGCCGCCGTCCAGCAGCCGCCGGATCGCCACGGCGACCCCCGCGGCGAGATCGTCGCTGGGCTCCGGCTCCGCCTGCGCGAGCATCCGGTCGCGCGCGTCCATCGCCACGGCCTCGGTGGTCGCGGCGCCGGCGGCGACGGCGAGCCGGACGTCAGGCGGGCGCGTGCTCGACGGCATAGCCGAACGCTCCCGGACCCGCGACGGCCAGCCCGGGGCCGGATCGCCAGACGTCGTCGGCGGCCGCGGCGAGCACCGCCACGCGATCGCCGCGGCGCAGCGCCTGCGCCGCGATCGGCGCGCCGGTGTCGGCGGCGAGGACCGCGATCAGATCGGGCACGGCGGCGCGCACCGCGCCGTCCTCGAGCGCGAGCAGGAACGCGCGCTGCAGCTCCAGGCGAAGCTGGCGCCCGGCGTCGCCCGTGGTGCCGTCGATCGTGGCCGACGTCCGATCGAGGTCGGTCACGCGGCCCTCGATGAGCAGGGACCCGTCCAGCGCGCGCGCGACGGCGCCCGGATCGGTGCCGCCGCCGTCCGGATCGAGCGCGTGCCCCAGCGCGAGCGCGCGTGAGACGGCGCCGGCGCCGGCGGCGGACCGGGCGCGGCGCGCGCTCATCGCGTACGCGGCGCCGGCGCAGACGCCGCCGAGGCCGGCCGCCGCGCTCCGGGCGAGCCGCTCCGCCCACGCGTCGTCCGCCGCGTGGATCACGATCAGGTTGCCGCGGCCGTCGGTGAGCAGGACGGGAGCGGCGGGCACGCCGGCGACGTGCATGGTCCGCTGCGAGAGCCCCGGGAACGCGCGCCGGGCGCCGGCGGCGTCGACGAGCGGGAGCCCCGCGCGCGCGGCCCACGTGACCGGCAGGAGGCCGTTCGTCCCGGCGGTCTCCAGGCACATCAGCGCGCCCACGTCCGCGCCGTGCAGGTCCTGCGCCGCGTCGCGCAGCGCGCCGCCCTCGTCGCCGCCGAACACCCGCTCGGCGGCCAGCGCGGGCGCGCCGACGATCCCGCACGGCAGGACGAGCGCGTCGTCGGGCAGGTCGTCGAGCGCGACGACGGGCACCGGGCCGTACTGCTCCACCGCGACGAGCGCCATCAGCAGGCCCAGCTCCGGCGCTCCCTCCGCCCCGGCGGCAAGCACGCCGCAGCCCCGAGCAAGAGCCGGGAGGTTCGTCGCATCAAGGCGCAGGGACAGGCTTCAGACCAGTGGAGCGGTGGCCGGTCGCGGCCTAGCATACGCCGGGTGGCGTCGCTCAAGCAGCTCGTCGAGTCGCCCGCGCTCGCGCCCCTTCTGAGCTATCTCGTCCGCCCGCGATCCGACCCGCTGGTCGAGCGCGTCGCGCTCATCGAGGAGCTCGGGGAGATCGAGCGGGTGGGAGACCGTGCGATCGTGCTGCTGACGCGCGACGCGTCGGCGACCGCGAGCAGCTATCGCTTCGACATGGCGCTGCGCCTCGGGCGCGGGCGCCACGTGGCGGCCGTCGTGCTCTCGTCGCTGGACGCCGAGGGGCTCACGCCGACATCCGCGGGCATCGCGGACCGATCCGGCACCGCGATCCTCGGCACCAGCGCGGCCGTGGACCTCGCGGAGCTCGCGATCGCGATCGGGCGCGAGCTCGCCGGGCGGGCCGACGTCGCGCTGCTCCGCGCGCACGCGGCGCTGCGGGCGATCGAGTCGCATCCGCCGGACGGACGCGTGGAGGCGCTCATGGAGCGCGCCGGCGCCGCCTTCGGCGTCCCGCTCCGGATCGCCGAGGCCGAACCGGTCGGCGAGCCGCGCGCGGCGATCTTCGTGGACGACCAGATCGAGGGCTGGCTCTCCGCCGAGCCGCAGGACGGCGACGTCGAGCTGGGCCTCGAGATCGTCCTGCACGCCGCGGCGGCGGCGATCGGCCGTGCGCTCAACGCGAGCCGGCGTGCGCAGGAGCTGCCGATCCGGTCGCGCGAGGAGGCGCTGAGCGAGCTGCTGACCGCGCCGCCGCAGACCCGGCCGGCGCTCGTGCATCGCGCCCGCACGCTGGGCGTCCCGATCGACGGCTGGCACGTCGCCGTCCGGCTCGAGCTCGAGCAGCTCGCCGAGCTCCATCCCGAGCGCGAGCTCGCGGCCTACCGGGACCGCCAGCGGCTTGCACGCGCGATGCTGCGGGCGGTCCGGGGGACCGGGGGCGAATGGCATGGCGCCCGCGCCGGCGGCGCGCTCGTCGTCATCCGCATGCAGCAGGAGGACCCGGGCAACACCGCCTCGCGCGACGTGGCGAAGCAGATGGACCAGGCGCTGGCGCGCGTGCGCTCGCGCCTGCCGGCGACGCTGATCCGCTGCGGCGTCGGCAGTGCCGGAGCCGGCCCGGACGGGCTGCTGGCCTCGGCCGCCGAGGCGAAGGCGGCGGTCATCGCGGCGCGCACGTCCGGCCGCGCGAACACGGCGGCGGCGTTCGACAGCGTCGGGCTGCGCCGGACGCTGGTCGAGTGGTACGCGTCCGACACGGCGCAGGCCGCGGTCGGCACGGTGCTCGCCCCGCTGACCAAGCTCGGCGCCGCGCGCTGCGAGCGGCTCATCCAGACGCTGCACGTGTACCTCGACCAGCACGGCTCGCTCACGAAGACCGGCGAGCTGCTCAACCTCCACCGCAACGCGGTCGCCTATCGCGTGAACCAGATCTTCGAGCTGCTCGACGTCGACCGCGAGAACCCGGACGATCTGCTGCTGCTCCAGCTCGCCTGCCGGGCGCGCGAGCTCGCCTAGCCGCCGCGGAGTTCGCGCGCGACCTCGCGCGCGGCGGCGAGCACCTCGGGATGCCGCGGCGACCCGCTCGCCGCCCACGCGAGCGCGGTGTCGGGCATCCGCCGCTGCGGCGCGAGCGGCCGCGCCTCGACCGCGCCGCCGAGCTCGCCGACGATCCCGGGCAGCGAGCGCGGCCCGACGGTGACGCCGTGCCCGTCGGCGACGGCGAAGAGCAGGTCGCGGATGTCCGCGCCCCCCGGCTCGTGGACGCCGCCCCCGTCGAGCTCGAGCGTCGCCAGCATCCAGTCGTGGAGCCCGGGATCGGCGGCGCGCGGGAACAGGACCACGACCTCGTCCCGCAGGTCCCGGAGCCCGACCTCCTGCCGCGCCGCGAACCGATGCCCGTACGGGACGAACGCCGCCAGCGGCTCGCCCGTGAAGACCGGCTCGGTCTCGATCATGTGCTCCTCGCCCGTGTCATGGATCAGGGCGAGCTGGAGGTCCCCGGCGCGCAGTCGCCGGAGCTGGTCGGCGCTCCGGAGGTGGGCGACCCGCGCGCGCAGCGCGTGCTCGCGCTCGTACAGGAGGCCCAGGAACGACTGCAGCCGCTGCAACGGCAGGTCCGGCACGCACCCGATCTCAACGTGCACGCCGGGAAGTATCCGATGAGTTCGGCGTTTCCGCTCGGTCTGGAGTGGTAGAGGAGCCCGCAAACGAGAGGAGCACCGCATGTTCGCGAACACCAAGGCCTTCAGCGGCTTCGCCGTGGACGACATCCCGAAGGCCCAGCAGTTCTACGCCGAGACGCTCGGTCTGCGCGTGTCGGAGCAGTACGGGATGCTCACACTGCACATCGCCGGCGACCGGGACACGCTGATCTATCCCAAGCCGGACCACACCCCGGCGACGTACACGATCCTGAACTTCCCGGTCGACGACATCGACGCGGCGGTTGCGGATCTGGCCGCGCGCGGCGTGGAGTTCGAGCGCTACGACGGCGCCTCGCAGGACGAGCACGGGATCGCGCGCGGCGAGGGCCCGTACATCGCGTGGTTCAAGGACCCGGCCGGCAACGTCCTGTCCGTGCTCCAGGAGAAGTGAGTCCGGTAGTGTCGCTCGGGCGAGCGCCCGCTCGCGAGAGTCGGGAGGTGGTCGAATGGAGCACGACTTGCCTCCCGAGCGCGTGCGCCCCGCCTCGAGCGTCCCCTGGCAGTTCCTCGTCCGCGCCCTCGCGGTCATCACCGGGCTCACGCTCCTCCTGATCGTCGAAGTCCGCGGCGTCGCGTTCTACATCGCGTGGAGCCTGATCGTGCTCGCGCTCGCGAGCGAGGGGGCGGCCACGTTCGTGTACTGGCGTCGCTCACGAGGCGGGTGAGGACCGCACCGCCGGGTATGCCTCGAGGAGTGGCACGAAGCGAGCGAGACTGGCGCAAGGCGGCGATCCGCCGCTTCCTCGTCCCGCTCGCCATCGTCGTGATCGGCATCGTCGTCGTCGCGGCCACGTCGGGCACTGCGCGCATCGTCGGCTGGGGCATCGTCTGCCTCGCGATCACGGTCGCGATCAGCCTCGTCTTCCTGGAGGTCGGCTACAGCGAGGACCGCGCCCGCGCGCGCGAGGAGCGCCGCGGGCGACCCTGAGGGCTCGTGGGGACGACGGCGCGGCGGCGTATCGTCCGGGGCCTGGTCGCACCAACAGACCCCGCCCCGCTTCGCTTTGCGATCGCCTGCCCCGAGCGCCACGCCTCCGAGGCGGGCGCCGCCGCGTTCGAGGCCGGCGGCAACGCGCTCGACGCCGCGCTCGCAGCCGCCGCCACGCTGGCGGTGACGTACCCCCACAACTGCGGCATCGGCGGCGACCTCTTCGCGGTCGTGCGGTTCCCCGACGGCCGCGCGGTCAGCGTCAACGCGAGCGGGCCCGCCGCCCGCGCCGCCGACCCCGACGAGCAGCGGACGCGCGGGCCGCGGATGCCGGCCACCGGGCCCGATCCGATCACGGTCCCGGGCGCCGTGGCCGGATGGCAGCGGCTGCACGCGCTCGGAGCGGCGCTCGGCTGGGACGCGGCGTTCGCGGAGGCCCGGCGGCGCGCCGAGGACGGCGTCGCGGTCTCGTCTTCGCTGGCGGCGGCGATGCA
>Ga0193742_1000415_pt1 | contig 29402 bp, 28 predicted proteins | sample L2c1metaG_FD_165511 | JGI IMG/M metagenome (GOLD analysis project Ga0193742, IMG submission 165511) | Soil microbial communities from a riparian zone of the East river system, Colorado, United States - L2c1 | ecosystem: Environmental > Terrestrial > Soil > Riparian zone | place: USA: East River... | reverse complement strand
TGGCTTACTTGGATCCGAAAGGTGAAGGGGACAACAGCATGCCAGGAAACCGCTGATCGTGCCCAGGCGTATGGGACGATGCAGTGGGCGGCCCGCGTGACATGGTGAAAACTGGATTGTCTGAATCCTAATCTCCAGAAGGTGAAAGCAGACACCCATCGGAAGACGCCTGAAACCGATGCCGGTCCCTGCGGCAACATCATCACGTGGTTGTCGCATCCTCTGGGACGCAGGAGCGATGTCCAATGAGGACATTCAAGGAGATAAGTAGGGCACCTAAATCACTCGACTTTCGCGGTTATGCGGCTGCTTGTGCCCAGGCTTGCTGGACGTCCATGATTTCTTGGGTTGTGGCTGGTCGGGGTGTGGTGGGCATATCGGGTGGCGATGATCTGGCGTCGGAGCTTGATGAGCATGTCCAGAGTGGATGGCTCGGTCTTGGTCGTGAACCAGGGTGCTGAGGCGCGGCGCTGAGCCGCGTCGTCGTGGGTGTGGCCGTGCAGGGTGTACCAGATGATCAGGATGCTGTGGCAGAACAGCCCGAACGGGACGGTCCGCTCCACGGCCTTGGTGGTGCGGTTGCGTGCTTGTCCGACACCAAGGATGTTCTTGACATCGAAGAACATCACCTCGATGGACCAGCGGGCCGCGTAGCGGGCGATGATCTGTTCGGCTGTGGCGGTGAGGTCGGTGGTGATCAGCGCGATGTCATATCCGCTGGTGGTGCTGGTTGTGGTGGTTCGGCCGGTGTCGGTGACCAGGATGATCCGCACGGTGTCGGTGCGCCATGTGCCGTACCACAGGCACACTCGTTCGGCGATCTTCACGGTGCTGGTGGTGCCGTAGCGGGACACCGTGACGGTCTTCCAGGTCGCGGACGTGACGATCTCCGTTGGGGTGCCGATTCGTCTGCCCTTCAGTGCTGGTCGGCCACGTTTCCCAGTCCTGGGCGGGGCGAGCTCATAGAACACGGCGTTGACCTTCGCTCTGGTGGTCATGGTCATCCCGTAGCCGAGCCCGGCGAACGCGCCACAGCCGTAGGCGGAATCGCCCACGGCATGGATGTCGCGGTCGGGGAAGTGCTCGGCGATCATGTCGAGCAGTTCGCGAGCCAGATCCGGTTTCGTGGCGCCACCTTTGACCGCCAACGCGGCCAGGACCGGGAGCGTCACCGGCCGCGAGCAAAACGGCAACGTCACCACAATCGCCGCGACCACCCAGTTGTTGCCGAACCCGAGCTTGATCTGCCCGGCCGCGGAACCGTCGTGGAACCAGCCCGCCGCGTGGACTTTCTTACCTCGCCTGCGAAACAAGGTGTCATCGATCGCGACCGTGATCGGCGCACCGGGTCCGAGTAGCTGGGTGACGATCAACTCGGCCAGCAGCAACCCGACCTGGCGGGGGTTCCACCGGGCTCCGGAGAAGAACCGGTGAGCCCGGCTGTGATGCCATATCCGGGCCAGGCCCGCCCCGGTGAGCATGCCGCACACCGTGCGCGCGACCGGTTGTGCGAACAACCCCGCCGCGAGCATGGTGAACGTCTGGAAGGTGGGTGCGGTGAAACACGGCCGGAAGGTGGCCAGGACACGCGTGAACGCGCCCGGTAGGGTGGGGACCCGGAGCATCGGCGGAACACTCTTTCGCTTGCGGCAGAGCTGTTATTAGGAACCGCCGATGCTCCACCCAGCGTTCCCCAAGATCCACACGACGCGCCGTCACTCGGCCAACATCCACGTCACAGCCCCGCGGCCACCGCCCGGCTGGACCCACTGGACCCACGCCAAAAGTGCGAAAGTCGAGAGATGATGGCACGACTGGAAACCGGCTCGTGGCAGTTCCATGCCGTAGCGGAGCGGTGGCTGGGCGGTGCGACAGACGTCGACACCGTCCGGAATTGGGTGGATGGAAGCGTCGACCGCGCGCGGTTAGTGGCGTCCGTTTGCGATCCTGGCGGTGAACAACTCCACTCCGTCGCCCGCTTCCTGATTTGCGCTTTCGGTGCGGATGAGCAAGTGCCCGGGAACCTACGGGGCGGGCTGATGCCACAATCATGGTGGGGGCCGGACACTGCCATGTATGAGCGATTGATAACTCGGGTGAAGGCCTGGAGTGCCACAGACGGCCATCCAAGCGAAGTCGACGCATGGATCCGGACCACTCTCGAACAACTCGAAACCCTGCGAGTCGCCGCGTCGAAGCAGGAAGCAGAGCCTGATCAGTGATGCCGGACGCCACAGCGCGCGAGTTCGAATTTGTGCACGGCACGGCGAAGTCGGTCCACGGCGACGGAGTCGCCGCGTCCGGCGTAGCGGGTGCTCGGCAAGGTGGCTCCGCTGACCTGGCACGACCGGTGAACGTGGCTCCGCCGAAATTGGTGGGGTCGGAGTTCGGTCGGCTAGCGGGAAGATGATGTTGGCAGTTGACGATGAGGACGCCGCCGACGGGGCATAGTTCGGCCCAGGTTGGAGGTGGTGGCGGAGGTCGTTGACGACGGATTCGTGGGCGTTGCCCCTTGCGGCTTCACCTCGATGGGCCGGCGGTGGTCGCCGAGGTTCGTCAGCAGGTCGGCCGAGCGCGTGTCCCCGAGTTCCTCGTCGAGGTCGGTCGAACCCGGCAGCGCGCAACACCGTGGCGACTGCGTCGACGAGCGTGTCGCCGGTCCCGTAGAACAGGCCATCACGGAGCGGAGCCACAATGCGGTCGTCGTCATCTGCTGCGACAGATCGCGGTTCTGTCGGGTGGGCATGTTCAGGTCGCTGACTTTTGATTCCGTCCGTCGTCTGCGAAGTAGGGAAACCGTCGGTCGGGAAGGTTGAAGCCGCTGTTCATTGACATCTTGAAGGCGGTCTCCTCACCAAATGCCCAGTAGCAGAGGTTGACCATCTCAATGGGGAACAGCACGATCCCTGCTCCCCATGCGAAGTCGTGTTGGTTCCGGTGGGCGAGTTGGCGCAGGAGGTCTTTGAGTTCCAGCCCGGCGGGACGGCCGGCGACCGCTGCGGTGGAGGCCGCAGCGACGAGATCGGCCAGCTGCAGGTGGGGAACGTGGTGACTGGGTGCTGTGAGGATGGGCAGCACGATCTTGCCGGGTTCGACGTACTCCGTGCCGTCGTTGGTCAGTCTGAGAGTCTCAGCAAGCCAGCGTCCTTCGTCGGCGGGACCGCCGCCGGGCTTGTCTGCGATCATCATGCCGATGTCGTCAGCCTTGGATAGTAGGATCGTGACGCGCTCGAATAGCCACCTGAGGAGTTCTTTTCCGACTTCGACGGCGGTTCTCGACTTGTACGCGGCTCCGTGGTCAATGATGACGACGATCGAGCGTATGTCGTGATCGATGGCAGCTTGAAGCATGCGAGTGCGCAGGTTGGTGATGACCTCCTTGCCCGCGCTGGCAAGGTGGCTGCCTTTGGGCGGCTTCCACTTGATCTCTTCGTTGTCGGGAATGCCGAGTTCGGTGCGGATCGCGGACAGTGCCGTGGATTAGGCGGCGATCTGCTCATCGCGGACCACAACTCCACCCAGTCCTACGAGGGGCCCAAGGTCGCGTGTCAGAGTATTGGTTTGCTGGCTGTCGTCGATGAAGACCAGATGCATCGTCGTGACTCCTGTCTCAGTTTCCTCTCCGAGGATCACAAACCAACGAGGCCAGCTGATCATCGACTGGGCTTCAGCGCGGCGATACGCGCGTCAAGGATTCGCAGCGTTGCCAAGCTGGTCCAGCCCGAGTTGTACCGCTGGCTGAGGAGCGAGACGGCCAGCATGACCGCGGTGAGCGCGTTGACAGGACTGACCTGGTCGGGAGCGGAGATGTGATGCGTCGTGACGTGGCGACTGAACGTCGTCGGAGGCGGGGTATCCGAACCGGGCCGCCAGGGTGTCAACGCGGTGAACACCGGCATCATCGTCGTCAACTCCCGCAACGCGCTGAGAAACGTCACACTCATCCGATCGATGAGTTGGGACAACACTTCCACTCGCTGGCGGGTCGATGCGTGCTTGTAGTCGCCGTGGACCGTTGTGAACGCGTCCCATAGCAGGTGGTCGACGAGGTCCGTGGCCGCTGACTGGGCCGGCGCGGTCAGGCCATGGCGCAGGGCCTCGACGCTCTGACGTGCGATGGCAACCATCCGCTGGCCGTCGGCGGACTCCACGAATTCATCCGCGATCTGGTCGAGCTGGGTGTTACAGAAATCGAGAATGATCGAGCGGCGGTCATCCAAGATACGGTGCAACTGCGTGCGTCGGGCGTCGCCGCTGCCGCGCACGGCGAGGAGCAGAAGGACGGTTTCCTGGTCGGGAACCCAGGCCAGTGGGATGCCCTCGTCCAGCGCCAGCCGAACGGCGCCGACGTAGTCGACCACAGCCGTTGTCGGATCGGTGGTCCAGTTCGGTGGCGCGCACCGTAGGTAGAACGCTCCGATCGCTTCCCCGGCCGCCGTCGCGCCCCGCTTGATCCACGACCAGATCCCGCCGATCAAGGGCGTGATGGCGTCTCTGGCCTGCTGCGCTTGCTGGAGGCTCCGCTTCTGGAACCGTCGCCATGCGTCCGCACTGGCGAAAATGTCGGCCGCTGCCCGGGCGAGCTGCTGCCGGCCATCCTGCAGGGTGTAGCCGAGCTGGGCGAGGTTCACCAGTGTCTGTTGCTGGACGTCAACGAGCTGTTGAACGGCCTCGGTAGTGGTGCGAGCGAGATCGAGCGCTGGCTGGACCAACTCCGGATCTGGAGTGACGGCGTCGTCGAGCTCGGCGGCGGTCGGCTCGGCAGCAGGCGCCACCTCAGACTCGGGCCGCGGCGCATTGGACGGGGCGTCGCTGTCCTCGGCTGGGTCCTCGGCTGGGTCAGCGTTCACCCCGGCGACAGTAGCCGCCCGGTCCGACCTCTCCCTGGCACGGTGCCGGCTGGCGGGACCAATTTCTTGTGCGGCCCACCGAAACGGATCACCCCGCGACGACTTCGCCGCCGGCCAGGTCGGGGTTGGTGAGGTCGTCTCGAGTGATGGTCACTGCGGTGGCCTTTCCGGCCTGCTGGCGGTGGGACCAGGGAAGGCTCGGACGCCGACGAAGTAGACGCGGACACCTGCCAGCTCGACGTAGGGTGGCCAGTCCCCGGCCGAACCGTCGGTGGGGAACTGCAGCAGCTTGTCGGTCATGTTGAACACGACGAGGTAGGCGACGCTCTTGTTGTAGTCGTGGGCGTACTTGATGACCTGGTGCACGCCGCGGGCGAGATAGGTCTTCCCTCGGCTGTCGAACAGCTTTCCCTCGCATATCAGCGGATCGTCGGTGTCGAGTTCACCACCAAGGTCGGCCTCGCCGGAGGCAGAGCGTGCCTTGGCGTGGGTGACGTAGCCGCTGTCCTGGAACAGGAACCGCTGCAGGTTGCGGTTGTAGACCTCCTCACCGTTCGGCTTGTCCGCCTCGAAGGCGGCGTAGAGCTGGGCGCGGTCGAACCGTTCGACGATGTGGACGTAGCGCTCCATGACGAACAGCACGCTGCTCTGGTCACCGACACGCTCGTCGAGGAAATCGATCAGCGGCTGGATCACCTGCTCGGCGAACATCCGCCACATGACGGTCGGACTCCTCTCGCTGAAGCCGACCCCGCTGCCGTAGTGCAAGGAGAGGTCTTCGCCGTTGCCGGACGTGTCGGCGGCGGCAAGGCGTTTCATCAGGTCCCAGACCAGCGTGGCTCGACCGTCCTCGGTCCTGCTGGGCCAGGTGAGGAAACCGCGCATTCCGTCGAAGCTTTGGTGGAAGGCGTCGGCGTCGAGGTCAGGCTCCGTCAAGGCCGCGCTGGCGAGGATTGCCCGGAGGACTGCCTGACCCTCGATCCATTCGACAGCCTGACGAACCTCGTACGAAGCCGAACCGTCCGTGGCGGTCATCGTCTTGCGGAACCGTTGACGCAACTTCGCCTGAAGATCCTGTTGGTACCTCACCACGACAAGCCTTTCACCGCCTGGTCGAGCTGTCGTTGAAGAACAGCGCCGAGTTGCTGAACGCTGCCGTCCCCGTCAACGAGCCGGATGCGTAGCCGGCAGCATGGGCACAGCACGGTGGTTTGAGCGACGATCTCCGACCACTGCACCCGGATGGGGTACTCACACTCGGGGCAATCGACCTCGTGGGCCGAGTGCAGCAGTTGAGCGGACAGAGACCGATTCACCTGATCATCTTCCCTCGCCGTCCGTGCGTACCGCTGGGAGGAGGCGGCAGCTGGTGTGTGCATGCGGTTCTGACCTTATGACCACTGTGACCAGCCGATCCGTACCGACACGGCCGTAGTCATCCCGTAGTGGTACTGGTACCGGCTTCCACCAGGGGACCGGTACCAGTACCAGCGGTCGGTCAGGTGGCGAGCGGGTGTGGCTCGCCGGTCAGGGCGGACAGTGCGGTGGCGACGTCGTGGACGGCCGCTTTGACATAGGTCATGGTGGCGTTCTTGGTGTCTCCTTCGTCGAAGTGCCCGGCGTAGGCGTGGGCGATGGCGAACCCGAAATTCCGCTCCACCCAGGTCAGGGTGGTGTGCCTGATCCAGTGCGCCGACACGTTCAGCGTGATCACCCAGGGCAGGTAACGGCCGAGACGAACCCAGAGGTGGTCGTAGCGGCGGTGGGTGATCGGGTTGCCGTTCCGGTACCGCAGCAGCTGCCTGGTCGGGTCGTCCGCCGCGCCGCGGGCCTCGGCATGATCGAGGAGCGCGGCCATGAGCGAGCGTGAGACGGGCTGCCAGCGAGCGGTGCCGTCCTTCTCTCGGTAGATGAGGCACTGGTCCTCGTTGAGGTCCCGGGGACGCAGGGCCAGGGCGCCTCCGGTGCGGCAGGCCGACTCGGTGTGCAGTCGCAGCAGCAGCGTGTCCAGTTCCGGGTCGTCGCCGGTGGTACCAGCGTAGAAGTTGATCTCACTCATCTGGGTGGCGGACAGGGCATGCCGCACCGAGCCCTGGCGGCGTGGTTTGGCGGTACGACGGGCCGGGTTTTCGTCGGGCTTTATCAGCTCGTCGTCCTCGACGTGCCGGTAGATGCAGCGCAGCGCGGCGATGAAGTTCTCGGCGGTACCGCGCCCACCACGGGAGTTTCGGCGTTGGACGGCGTTGGCCTTGATCTCCTCGGTGAACTGCTTGATCTCGGTCGGCGTCGGTTCCAGCAGGGTGCGGGATCCCCACTTCGCGCGGATCCGTTTCCAGTACGAGCCGTAGGTCTTGGCCGTGCTGAGCGAGACGGCGTCCTCGACCTTCGGGATGTACTCGTCGAACGTAGGCACCGGTAGCCGTTCGACCGGATCGGTCATCAGGTCGTTGGGGTCGACACCCATGCGTTGCAGCATCATCCGCGCGGCCGCGACCAGCTCACGATCCGTCGCGACACTGGCAGCGTTGTTCGTGTCGGACAGGTTCGTGGTCATCGCCCACCACCTGCCCGGACGCTGTCGCTGTTGCCCACTGTGGTGAGGGAGGCGTGGTAGGTGGTGATCATTGTGTCCAGCGCGACGAGCGGATGCACGACCAGGACGTCGTGGTTGGGGTCGGCGACCACGAGCACGAGGTCACGGGCACGCATGCCGGCGCGGTAGCGCACCGCCGCGGGGAGCACGAGATAGGGCTTCGGGCCCATCGCGAACGCGCCGGCCTCATCGCGGTGGGCCACGACCGACCCGCCGACCAGCGCGACGTGAAGATGATCACCTGTCGCCCAGCCCAGCGCGTCCACAGTGGCCCGGTTGGACACCGCGCCCCGCTCGTCGACCTTGCCCATGCCGTAGACCAGAGACCCGGCGCGGGGCCGGGAGAGGAGGTCGACGACATCGAGCTGGGCGTTGCGGGAGGCGAGACGCTGACGGCCCGCGCCAGGTGTCAGGCGGGGCGGGACCAGCGGGGCGATCTTGCGCTCAGCCACGCCGACCACCCCCGACAAAGAATGCGGGGAGGGTGCGGGAGAAGTGCGCAGAGTGATGCCAGAGATACTGGCTGCTGCTGGGAAATTTCCTACGAATCGGTGTCCGAGGGGGGACTTGAACCCCCACGCCCGCTAAGGGCACTAGCACCTCAAGCTAGCGCGTCTGCCATTCCGCCACTCGGACTTGATGCGGCGTAGCCTATCTGACCCGGTTTGGGGCGCGTCACCGGGCCGGCGAATGGTAGGAAGGCCCCGTGACCGAGCAGATGAACCTGGCCCAGGACGAGGCGGTTGAGCTCACCAGCGAGCTCATCCGGATCGACACCACCAACACGGGCGAAGCCGAGACCACCGTCGGGGAGCGGGCCGCCGCCGAGTATGTCATCGGCAAGCTCGATGAGGTCGGCTACGAGACCACCTACGTCGAGTCCGGGGCGCCTGGGCGTGGGAACGTCTTCGCTCGGCTGGCTGGCAGCGATCCGTCCCGTGGGGCGCTCCTGGTGCACGGGCACCTCGACGTGGTGCCTGCCGATCCGACCGAATGGTCGGTTCATCCCTTTTCCGGCGCGGTGCAGGACGGGTACATCTGGGGCCGGGGCGCGGTCGACATGAAGGACATGGTCGCCATGACGCTGGCCGTCGCTCGGCGGTTCAAGCGGGATGGGGTTGTCCCTCCTCGGGACATTGTTTTCGCCTTTTTTGCTGATGAGGAGGCCGGCGGCGCTTACGGGTCGCAGTGGCTCGTCGAGAATCGGCCCGATCTGTTTGACGGGGTTACCGAGGCGGTAGGTGAGGTCGGGGGCTTCTCGGTCACTTTGGGTGATGATCTGCGTGCCTACACGATCGAGATCGCCGAGAAGGGGATCGCCTGGATGCGGCTGCGGGTCCGGGGCCGGGCGGGCCACGGGTCGATGCTCCACGACGACAACGCCGTCACCAAGCTCGCCGCGGCCGTCGCCCGGCTCGGGGCGCACCAGTTCCCCATCGTCGTCACCGACTCCGTCCGTGCCTTCCTCGACGCGATCACCGAGCTGACCGGGCTCGAGTTCGACGAGGACGACATGGCCGGCTCGGTCGCCAAGCTGGGGCCCTTCGCTCGGGTGGTGGGGGCCACGCTCCGTGACACCGCTAACCCGACGATGCTCACCGCCGGCTACAAGGCCAACGTCATCCCGTCCGTCGCCGAAGCTGTTGTGGACTGTCGGGTCCTGCCGGGCCGGGAGGAGGCGTTCGAGCGGGAGCTGGACCAGATCCTCGGGCCCGACGTCGAGCGGGAGTGGGTCACGCACCTGCCCTCGGTGGAGACGACCTTCGACGGCGAACTCGTTGCCGCCATGACGGCAGCCATCGTCGCGGAGGATCCCGGGGCTCGGACCGTGCCGTACGTGCTGTCGGGTGGCACCGACGCCAAGGCGATCCACACCCTCGGCATCCGCTGCTTCGGCTTCGCGCCCCTGCGCCTGCCGCCGGATCTCGACTTCACCGCCCTCTTTCACGGCGTGGACGAGCGGGTGCCGGTCGACGCGGTGCGGTTCGGGACGCGCGTGCTCGATCGGTTCCTCCGAAACTGTTGACCGCCGCCGAGCGGTTCGCGCTCACGGACGGGGCCGAGCTGGCCCTCGTCCGTGCCGGCGACCCCGACGCGCCCGCCACCGTGGTCCTGCTGCACAGCTATGCCCAGGACCGGCGGGTCTGGCACAAGGTCGTCGACGTCCTCGCCGACGCCATCCCGGTCGCGATCCTCGCCTACGACCACCGCGGCCACGGCGACTCCACGCCGGCCGACGCCGCGACCGCGACCATGGAGCAGCTCGGCGACGACCTCGCCGAACTGCTCGAGCGCGCGGTGCCGCACGGGCCGGTGGTGCTCGTCGGGCACGGGATGGGCGGGCTGGTCGCCATGACGATGATCGCCCGGCACCGGCTGCTGTTCGACCACCGAGTCGGCGCGCTGATGTTGCTGTCGACATCGATCGGGTGGGTGGCTGAGACACTTCCGCGACCACTGGGACGCCTCGTGCTGGACCTGCACGCCATCCTCGGCCCACGGCTCGTCGGCGAGGTCCACCGACGCATCGACAAGGCGACGACGATCGGCCTGCGCTGGCTGCTGCTCGGTGACGACCCGGACCCCGACGACGTGCGACTCGTCGCCGAGATGATCTCCCAACACTGGCCCGACGCCGTGGCGCTGTTCCGGCCCGCCCTCGACCGCGACGACCGGGAGGTCGCGCTCGGGGTCGCCGCGCGAATCCCGGTTGTCGCGATGGTGGGCGAGAAGGACCGCCTGGTGCCGGTCGGTCACGCCGGTCAGCTCGCCGAGGCCGTGCGGCACGGGCACGCGGTCACGGTGCCGGGGTGCGGGCACATGCTGCCGCTCGAGGCCGTCGCCGAGATCGTGCCGAGGATCGTCGCCGAGGTACGCGAGGCGTTGACCCGGTAGCGGTGGTCGCCCGGTTGGTGCGTCACAGGTCCTGTTCCGCGGGTAACTGCGCCCCGCAGCGTTCGCACACCGCCGGCGGCTCCTGCTCGACGAACAGCCCGCAGTCCGGGCAGACGCGCGACAGCCAGCACACCGGGTCGCCGACGGGGTCCTCCGACGCGTCGTTGGTTCCGTGCACGGCCGTGCCTTTCTCTCGGACACGTTGATCGTAAGGACCGCGGCAACGGCTGGTACAAGTTAGCCGTGCGGGACTTCGTCAAGGGTGTTCGGTTGTTCGGGCAGGGGTTGGGCATTCTGCTGCGGTCGCCGCGGTTGTTGCTGCTCGGCGCGTTGCCCGCGGTGGTGACCACGCTCCTACTGCTCGGCGGGATGGTGGCGCTGGTCTTCTGGATCGACGACCTCGCGGCACTGGTCACGCCGTTCGCGGACGACTGGGCCGAGGGCGTGCGCGCCGCGGTCCGGGTCGCGGCCGGCGTCGCGGTGTTCTGTGCGGCGCTGGTTGTCGGACTGCTCAGCTTCTCGGCGTTGACGTTGGCCGTCGGCGCGCCGTTCTACGAGTACATCGCGGAGAAGGTGGACGACGCGCCCGCCGCGGTGGAGCTGGCGTGGTCGCGGCTGCTGTGGCTTGGATTGCGCGACGGCGTGCTGCTGGTGTTGCGGTCGTTGGCCTTCACCATTCCGCTGGTCGTCGCGGGGTTCGTCCCGGTGGTCGGGCAGACCGTGGTTCCGGTGCTGCTCGCCCTCGTGACCGCGTGGTTCCTCGCGCTCGAGTTGGTCGCGGTCCCGTTCTACCTGCGGGGGATGGACCTCGGTCAGCGGCGGGCGCTGCTCCGCGAACGACGCGGCCTCGCGCTGGGCCTCGGCCTGCCCGCGTCGCTGCTGTGCGCGATACCGTTCGCCGCGATCGTGGTCATGCCGGTCGCCTTCGTCGGGGGTGTGCTCGTCGCCAGGGAGATCATTCGCGACGCCCCGGTGAACCTTTCGACCTAGCCGTGCGTAACCACCCGAAGACGACACATCAGGCTGACTGAACCGGAGGCATCGTGCCTGAATTCATCGACGGTCTCCCGCTGCACGCGCTGGTCGTGCACTTCGTGGTGGTGCTGCTGCCGATCGCCGTGCTCGGCGCCATCCTGACGGCGGTGTGGCCGGCGGTCCGCAGGCGGTTCGGGTGGCTCGCGGTCGCCGCGGCGGGCGTGGGGGCGGCGCTGACGCCGGTCGCGACGAGCAGCGGCACGAACCTCGCGGACCGGGTGGGGACCAACCCGCAGGTCGAGAAGCACATGGAGCTCGGCGAGCAGCTGATCTGGTGGTCGCTGCCACTGTTCTTGCTGGTCGGCGCGCTGATGGTGCTCCACACGATGGCTGAGCGGAAGGCGACCGTGAAGGTGGCGGTCGGGGCGGCGGGCGCCGAGCACGAAGAGGCTCCCGCACCGGCCGGCAAGGGCCCGGCGCTGGCGTTGATCGTCGCCGCGGTGCTCACCGTCGGGGTCGCGGTCGGCACCGGCATTCACGTGTACCGCGTCGGCGACGCGGGGGCGCGCGCGGTGTGGGGAGACGTCCAGAACCTCCCGCCGGCTGGCAACGGCGGGTGAGCGGGGGAGCGGTCAGATACTGAGGCCGGGCAGGAGTCCGCGGGCGCGGCGCCGCTTGAGCACCACCCGCCGGCTCCCGTCCGAGTACAGCCGCACGTTCGACAGCTCCCACCCGGCGAACTCGGCGTGGATCGCCAGTTGCGTGGCCGCTGTGCGCCGCGAGACCCCCGGCGGCAGGCGCAGCGGCCGGTATTCCCAATCCCCGTCAACCACCCCGTCAGAACTCATATCGAAATCACCTGAATTCCCTTTCCAGTGCCGGACGCGACGATCACGCGCCCGCTGCTCGGGTCCACCGCCACGGTGTCTGGCTGTGCCACGGACGGGAACCGGTACTTCTCCTCAGGCTGCTCTCCCGCGATGTCGTAACCGACGACTTCGTTGGTCTCCGTCAGGGTCACCCATGCGAGGTCCCGCTCCCGGTCGTACGCGATCGCGTACGGCGCCCCCGGCACGGGGTAGTTCTGGCGCAGCAGCAAGGGGTCCAGCGAGAACGCCAGCAGCGCGCCACCTCGGGTGTCGGTCACGAGGACGCGGCCGTAGCGGTCGGTGACGGCGTTGGTCGCGCCCTGGCCGGCGCGCAGGCCCTGATCGATCGTGCCGGCGCGGACGTCCAGCTCGAACACCGCGTTGCGCAGCCGGTCCAGCACCACCGCGTGGTCGCCGGTGGACAGCACCTGGTCGGCGCTCATCAGGTCACCGGTGATCATCCGGTAGATCTTGTCGCCGCCGAGGACCGCGACGGCGCGGCGGTCCCGGACGGCCACGAGCGTGCGATCGCCGAACCGGGCCGCGCTCACGGTCTCGCCGCTGATGGTCGCCGCGGGCTTCGCCTTGCCGTCGCTGGTGATCCGCACCAGCTCACCGCTCTTGCCGACCGACGCGAGCAGCGCGTCGCCGTCGACCGTGAGGGACTCGGCCGGCGCGGTGAGACGGACGGTCTTCGCCGCGGTGAGCGTGTCGGTGTCGCCGAGGCGGTAGAGCAGGACCGACGGTGGCTTGTCTACGGCAACCGCGAGCAGTCGGGCCTCGGAGTTGATCGCGAGCGCGGTCGGGGTGTCGGCCAGGGGGGTCACGGCACCGGCCGGCGCCACGGTCGTCGGCGGCGACACCGCGGCGACAGCGGCCACCGGTTTGTCGGTGACCATGAGCTCGTCGCTTGGTTGACCCGACGAGCACCCAGAGCCAACCGCCGCGCACACCATCAGCAACGCGGCTACCTTGCGACGCAACATCTACCTCCGCACGTCCACCGGGCCCCACCCGGCGACGCGCGTCGCGCCGTCGGGACGGTCCCTCCAGCATCCTCCAAAGATGGACAGGACGCTAACCCCCGTTGCGGGGTGTCGTGCCTCGGGTGCCCTAACAGGGAGTCAGTGTCGTGTCACGAGCCCGCTCCTGAGGTCGTACACGGCGACGATCAGCTGCACGCCGTGCTGTTCGACGCCGGCGCGGATGGCGTGCGAGCGGGCCGGGAGCTCGGCGGCGACCTGCGCGGCCTGGTTGCGGACGCAGGCGGCGACGAACGTCTTCTCGTCGGGGTCCGGCGGGGTGGCGCGGACCGTCGCCTCGATGGCGCGGGCGACGGTGTCGACGGAGCCGGTCACCTCGCTCGTGCCGCGGACCAGGTCGATCGCCGCCTTCACCGCGCCGCACTCGGCGTGTCCGAGTACGACGACCGCGGGGACGTGCAGGTGCTCCACGGCGTACTCGATGCTGCCGACGACCGAGTCGTCGAGCACCTCGCCGACGGCGCGGACAGAGAACAGGTCGCCGAGGCCCTGGTCGAAGAGGATCTCGGCGGGCACGCGGGAGTCCGCGCAGCCGAGGACGCACGCGAACGGGTGCTGTCCGGCGACGAGGCTCTGACGGTGGGCGGGGTCCTGGTGGGGGTGGCGCGGGCGGCCGGCGGCGAAGCGCCGGTTGCCGGCGACGAGGCGCTGCCAAGGGTCCTGGGGGTCGTTGGTCTGAGGGTCGGCGAAGACGGTGGCGCCGCCGCCGACGGCGATGCCCGCGGTAGCGGCGGTGCCGAGGGCGATCAGGGAACGACGCGACAGCTTTGCATACTCCATACTGCATACCATTCCCGGTTTGGGTGAAATGTGCAATGGAGTGGTGACAGTGAGTCAGCGCGGCCGGCTAGCTCAGGTGCTGCTCCGGGTAGCTCAGCTCCACGTCGCTCACGTCGTCCAGCGCCGCGCGGATCGCGGCGGGCAGCGTCAGCTCCTCGGAGACCAGAGAACCGAGCAGCTGTCCGGTGTCCCGGGCGCCGACGACCGCCGCCGTCACGCCGGGCCGGTCGCGGACCCACGCCAGCGCCACCGAAAGGGGAGAGGTCGCGAGCCCGTCGGCGGCCGTGACGACCGCCTGCACGATGCGGGCCGCGCGCTCGGTGCGGTGGTGGTCCACGTACGGGGCGAAGTGCGTCGACGCGCCGCGGGAGTCGGCGGGGGTCGCGGCGCGGTACTTGCCGGTCAGGACGCCGCGGCCGAGCGGGGCCCATGCGAGCAGCCCGACGCCGTGGTGGGCGGCGGCCGGCGCGACCTCGCGTTCGATCCCGCGCTCGAGCAGCGAGTACTCCATCTGCGTGCTGACCAGCGGCGTCCCGCGGGACTTCTGCGTCGTGGCGGCCGTGGCGAGCTGCCAGCCGCAGTAGTTGGACACGCCCGCGTAGCGGACCTTGCCGCTCGTCACGGCCGCGTCGACCGCCGCGAGGGTCTCCTCGAGCGGCACGGCCGTGTCCCACGCGTGGAGCTGCCACAGGTCGATGTGGTCGACGGCGAGCCGGCGCAGCGAACCGTCGAGCGCGCACAGCAGCGCACCGCGGGAGGCGCCGCCGCCGAACGGTCCGTCGCCGCGCCGGGCCACGGCCTTGGTGGCGAGCACGATGTCTTCGCGGGGCACCAGGTCGTCCAGTAAGCCGCCGAGGATCCGCTCGCTCTCGCCGTCGCAGTACACGTCCGCCGTGTCGACCAGCGTGCCGCCGAGGTCGGCGAACGCGACCAGCTGACTTGCCGCCTCGTCCGCGTCGGTGTCCTGGCCCCAGGTCATGGTGCCCAGGCCGATCCTGGACACCCGCAGCCCGCTGTGCCCGAGGTGTCGTTGCTCCACCGGGGAAGCCTAAGGGGACCACCGGGTAACCGCAGGCAGGCACACCGACAGTGGCCGCGACCACAGTTGGCAGCCAGCCAATTACGGTATGGTCCGCTGGTGCGACTCGGACTGAACTTGGGCTACTGGGGTGCCGGAAACGACGCGAACAACCTGAAGCTGGCCAAGGAGGCGGACCGCCTCGGCTACGCGGTCGCCTGGGCCGCGGAGGCGTACGGGTCCGACGCGCCGACGGTGCTCGCGTGGGTGGCGGCGCAGACCGAACGGATGGACGTCGGCAGCGCCATCCTCCAGATCCCGGCCCGGCAGCCCACGATGGCGGCCATGACGGCGGCGACGCTGGACACGCTGTCCGGCGGCCGGTTCCGGCTGGGGCTCGGCGTGTCCGGCCCGCAGGTGTCCGAGGGCTGGTACGGCGTCAAGTTCGACAAGCCGCTCGCCCGCACCCGCGAGTACGTCTCGATCGTCAAGCAGGCGCTGCGCCGCGAGCGGGTCTCCTTCAACGGCAACCACTTCACGCTGCCGCTGCCCGACGGCCCCGGCAAGCCGCTGAAGCTCACCGTGCACCCGGAGCGCGCCGAGATCCCGATCTACCTCGCGTCGATCGGCCCCAAGAACCTCCAGCTGACCGGTGAGATCGCCGACGGCTGGCTCGCGATCTTCTACTCCCCGGAGTACGGCCCGGAGGCGCTCGAGCTGATCCGCCAAGGCCGCGAGAAGGCCGGCAAGACCCTCGAGGGGTTCGACGTCGTGCCGACCGTGCCGCTCGTCGTGCACGAGGACTGGCAGCAGGCCGCCGACCAGGTCCGGCCCTACGCCGCGCTGTACGTCGGCGGCATGGGCAGCCGCGAGCAGAACTTCTACAACAACCTCGCGTGCCGGATGGGCTACGAGGCAGAGGCGGCGGAGGTGCAGGACGCCTACCTCGCGAAGGACTACGCGGGCGCCGCCGCGAAGGTGCCGATCGGCTTCCTCGACTCGACCGCGTTGCTGGGCCCCAAGGAGCGCATCGCGGAGAAGATGCAGGCCCTGGCCGAATCGGGGGTCACCACGCTGACCGTTTCGTCCCTGCTGCAAGATCTGGACCACAGCATCGCGGCCCTTCGTGTCGCGGTGGAGGCTCTGGATCTCGCAGGAGTGGGTAGTTGAGCTGGCTCGAAGCCCTCGTACTCGGTCTCATTCAAGGACTGACGGAGTTCCTTCCCATCTCCTCGAGCGCGCATCTGCGGATCAGTGCGGCGTTCGCGGGCTGGGACGACCCCGGCGCCGCGTTCACCGCGGTCACGCAGATCGGCACCGAGACCGCCGTCATCATCTACTTCCGCAAGAAGATCGGCCGGATCCTCGTCGCCTGGTTCCGGTCGCTGCGGCGGCCCTCGACCTGGCGCGACGACCCGGACTCGCGGATGGCGTGGCTGGTGATCATCGGCACGCTGCCGATCGCGATCCTCGGGCTGCTGTTCCAGGACCAGATCGAGCACGCGTTCCGTGACCTGCGCCTGATCGCGACCACGCTGATCGTGTTCGGCATCCTGCTCGGCGTCGCCGACTACATCGGGCGCAAGGACCGCGACCTCGACCACCTGACCGTGCCGCACGGCATCGGTTACGGCCTCGCGCAGGCACTCGCGCTGATCCCCGGCGTGTCCCGCTCCGGCGGCACGGTCACCGCGGGCCGGCTGCTCGGGTACAAGCGCGAGGAGGCCACCGAGTACGCGTTCCTGCTGGCGGTGCCCGCGGTGTTCGCGTCCGGCCTGTACAAGCTGACCGACATCGGCGGCGCCGACTCGCCGGCATGGGGGCCGACGATCCTCGGCACGGTCGTCGCGTTCGTGGTCGGCTACGCGGTGATCGCGTGGTTGATGAGGTTCATCACCACCCACAGCTACCTGCCGTTCGTGATCTACCGGTTGGCGCTGGGCGTGCTCATCTTCGTGCTCGTCGGCACCGGGGCACTCGCGGCGAACGCCGGACCGACGCCGTGACGGCTGGCTAGTCTGACGCCGTGGCCACCGTCGTTCTCCTCAGGCATGCCCGCTCGACCGCCAACGGCTCCGGCGTCCTCGCCGGCCGGTCACCCGGCGTCGAGCTGGACGAGACCGGCCGCAAGCAGGCCGACGAGCTGCTCGGTCGGCTCACGTCGGTGCCGCTGACCGAGATCGTCTGCTCGCCCCTGCTGCGCTGCCAGCAGACCGTGGCGCCGCTGGCGGCCGCGCGCGGCCTGACCCCGGTCACCGAGGACGATCTGTCCGAAGTGGACTACGGGGACTGGACGAACCGGGAGCTGAAGACGCTCGGCAAGGAGAAGCTCTGGTCGGTCGTGCAGCAGCACCCGTCGGCGGCGGTGTTCCCCGGCGGCGAGGGGCTCGCGGCGGTGCAGACGCGTGCGGTCGCGGCGGTCCGCGCGCACGACGCGCGCATAACCGGCGCACACGGGCCGGCGGCGGTGTGGTTGCTGTGCAGCCACGGCGACGTGCTCAAGTCGATCATCGCCGACGCGCTCGGACAGCACCTCGACAGCTTCCAGCGGATCGTGGTGAACCCGGCGTCGGTGTCGGTCATCCAGTACACCGAGACCCGGCCCTTCGTGCTGCGGATGAACGACAACGGCGGCGAGCTCGCGAGCATCGTGCCGCCCGAGCCGCAGCCGGCCGAACCGGACGGTCCCCTTCCGGGTGACGCGGTTCCGGGCGGCGTGCCGGGCCGCACGGCCTGACCTGGATCTTCTCCCGTACGCCACTTGTCGAAAACGCGTCACGATCTGGGCGAAATGGCGAAGTAACCCGTGACGTCTGTGCCAATATCTGTGCACTGATCAGACTCCGCCTCGGCGGCACTCTAGGAGTGGCGATGACACAGCCATACGGCCAGCAGCCCGATCCGTCGGGCGGCTACCCCCAGTCCGGCGGGTATCCGCAGGGCCAGGGGTACCCACAGGCTCCGGGCTACCCTCAGACGCCGCCGGGCGGCTATCAGCAGGGTTATCCGCAGCCGCCGGGCGGCTACCCACCGGCGCCCGGCTACGGCGGGGGCATGCCGCCCGCGCCGCAGGAGTACGGCCACGGCCCGATGCCTCGGCCGGGTTCGGTCACCGCGGCGGCGGTACTAGGGTTCGTGCAGGCCGGTATCACGACGATCCCGGCGGTCATCCAGCTCGTCGCGGCCGCGGGCGGCAGTTCCGACGTCGGCGACGGCGCGATGGCGGAAGGTTTGCTCGTCTCGGTCGCGGAGCTGATCGCGGTCGCGCTCCTGATCACCGGCGGCGTGCAGCTCATTGGCGGCCGGTCGCGCAACATCATGATCGCGGGCGCGGGCCTTGAGCTGGTCATCTGTCTGTACTGGCTGATCCGCTACGCCACGCTCGACTCGAACGGCATCGACATCATCGATGCCGGAAAAGGCGTGATCATGGCGTTCGCTATCTTCTTCGCCGTCATGCCGACGATCAGCCTCGCCATGTCGCTCGGCGGCAGCACCACCCAGTTTTTGCAGTCACGACGCGGCCACTGAGCCGCTCGAGAGGGGTAAGTCATGTCTCAGCCGTACGGGCAGCAGCCCGGCGACTACAACCAGCCCGGTCAGGCCTTCGGTGGCATGCCGCCGGCGCCGCAGGAGTACAGCCAAGGTCCGGTGGCCCGACCGGGCACCTCGACCGCGGCCGCGGTCCTCGGGTTCGTGCAGGGCGGCCTCACGCTGATCTGCGTCATCATCCTCATGGCCGGTCTCGGCGCGCTGTCGAGCATCGACGACGAGAGCACGGTCGGCGGCATCGACGTCAACGACGGCATGCTCGCCCTGCTCTGGGTCGCCGCGATCGTGGGCCTGGTGGGCGCCGGTCTGCTGATCTGGGCGGGCGTCAAGGTGCTCGGCGGCACCGCCGGCAACCTCATGATCATCGCGACCGCCGTGCAGCTCGTGCTGTGCATCTTCTGGCTGATCGAGGGCGCCGACATCGTGCCGATCCTGCTCGCGGTCATGCCGATCATCTCGCTGGTGCTCGTGCTCGGCGCGCCGGCCAAGCAGTTCGAGGCCTCGCGCCGCGGCCGCTGACGCCGTAACCACGCAGAAGGGCGCCTTCCCTGGGGGAGGCGCCCTTTCGCGTGTCAGCGGGCGAGCAGCTCGACCTCGGCGAGCGTCACCGTCGGCGCGCCGGTGTTGTCCGTGATGTCCAGCCGGTAGTGCGTGTAGGTGCCCGGGTTGGCGACCGCGAACGCCCTGGTCTGGCGGCGCCAGCGGAACGTCTCCTCGGACCGCTCGTCCAGCACCGTCCAGTTCGCGCCGTCGTCGGAGCCCCGCAGGGTCCAGCCGCTCGGGTCGTCCTGGCGGGTGCCCGAGGTCAGCGTGTAGTACCGGACGGACGCGCCCGCGCCGGGCAGCCGGTAGGCGAGCCACGCGGTCGGCGTCCGGAACACCACCTGCGTGCGGCTGTTGTCGTCGAACAGCGGGGCCACGTTCACACCGTCGCTGCCCTCGCCCTGCCCGTCGACCGAGCAGGTGATGTCGAACATCGTCTTCGGCACGGTGTCGGCCGGGGTTACCGACGGCGGCAGCGCGTCGACGCCGCAGCCCCACGTCGAGGGCTTCGGCCCCATCCGGAAGTCCAGCACCGCGCCGGCCGCCACCACCGAGTGCGGCAGCCACACCTTCTCCCACGGCTGGCCGTTGACCTGAAGTCCCTGCACGTACACGTTCTCCGCGCTGTTGTTGGGCGCGTTGACCACGAGCTCGTTGCCGTTGTCCATCCGCACCACCGCGCGGCGGAACAGCGGCGAGCCGATCACGTAGTCCGGGCTGCCCACCCGCAGCGGGTAGATGCCGAGGGCGCTGAACAGCCACCACGCGGACATCTCGCCGTTGTCCTCGTCGCCGCAGTAGCCCTGGCCGATCTCGCTGCCGGCGTACAACCGCGACAGCACCTCGCGGACCTTCGCCTGCGCCTGCCACACGGCGCCCGCGTAGGCGTACATGTAGATGATGTGGTGCGAGGGCTGGTTGCTGTGCCCGTACTGGCCCATCCGCACGTCGCGGGCCTCTGCCATCTCGTGGATGGCGCGCCAGTACGCGCCGCGGGCCCGGCCGGTCTCCTGCGTCGAGAAGAACTCGTCGAGCTTCGCCGCCAGGGCGGCCCGGCCGCCGGCGAGGCTCGCGAGGCCGGCGCCGTCATGCGGCACGCTGAACGCCGTGTTCCAGCCGTTGGTCTCCACGTAGTCGCCGCCCCACGCGCGCGGGTCGTACTGGTTCTGCGAGAACCGGAGGCGGCCGTTCTCCTTGCGGCCCTGGAAGAATCCCGTGCTCGGGTCGAACGAGTGCACGTAGTTCAGTGCCCGGTCGAGGAAGTACTCGCGGTTCTCTTCGTCGCCGAGCGCCTCGGCGAGCTGCGCGATGCCGAAGTCGTTGAGACAGCCCTCGAGTGTCCATGACAGACCGGACTCGGTGGAGGTCGGCGTGTAGCCGAGGAAGATCGACCGGTCGATGCCGTGCCGGCCGACGCCGCCGGCCGGCGGGGTGACGGTCGCGTTACGGACGGCGGCGTCGTAGGCGGAGCGGATGTCGAAGTCGCGCACGCCCTTGAGGTACGCGTCGGCGAACGCGATGTCGGAGCTGGTGCCGGTCATGAGGTCCGCGTAGCCGGGGGAGGACCAGCGCGCGATCCACCCGCCGTCGCGGTACTGCTGGACGAACCCGTCGATCAGCTCGCCGGCGTGCCGGGGCGTGAGCAGCGTGTACGCCGGCCACACCGTGCGGTAGGTGTCCCAGAAACCGTTGTTGACGTACAGCTTTCCCTGTTGGAGCGCCTTGCCGGTCTGTGTCGGCGTGTCGGCCTTCACCGGCGGCGCCACCGGGCTCGCGTACACGATGTTCGGCGCCTCCGCGGTGCCGGCGTTCTCGTGGCCGCGGTTGGGGTAGAGGTACAGGCGGTACAGGTTGGAGTACAGCGTGACCAGCTGGTCCTCGGTGGCGCCGTCGACCTCGACCCGGCCGAGCAGCGCGTCCCACTCGGCGCCGGCCCGGTCCCGCACGGTCTCGAACGTGTCGCCGTCCGCGATCTCCTGCCACAGGTTGCGTTTCGCCTGCGCGACGCTGATCAGCGACGTGCCGATCCGCATGGTGACCACGGTCGGCCCGTTGATGTCCGGCTCGAACCGCAGGTAGCCGCTCACCTTGCGGGACAGACCGCGCCACAGCCGGCCGCCCGCCGAGATGGTCCGGTCGAACGTCGCGTACACGAACATCCTGCCGGCGCCCTCGGACAGTCCACTTCGGACATCGGAGTAGCCGGTCACGGTGCCGCCCACCGGGTCCACCGTGAGCCGGCCGTGCCGGGTGATGTTGTCGAAGATCAGGTTCGCGTCCTCGCCGGGGAACGTGAACCGGAAGATCGCGGCGTGGTCGGTGGGCGCCAGCTCGGTGACGATGCCGTTGGTGAACCGGACGCCGTAGTGGTGCGGCCGGGCGACCTCGTTGCCGTGCCGAAACGTCAGCTTCCGCTTGCGGCGCCACGCACTCGGGCGGCGCGCGGCGGCCGACGGCATGACCTGGAACGTCTGCCGGTCACCCATCCACGGGCTGGGCAGGTGGCTCGCGGAGAACGCCTCGAGCGCCGGCAGGTTCACGTCGTTGTTGTGCCGGTGGTAGGTGTAGAGCCAGTCGGTCGCGCCGGCGTCGGTGACCGGGGTCCAGAACGTGAAGCCGTGCGGCACGGCGGTCGCCGGGATCGTGTTGCCGCGCGAGTACGCCTTCGTCGAGTCGGTGCCCCGGGTGGTGCTCACGTGCTCGACCGGTCGCGGTGGCGTCGCCGGGACCGGCCGGTCGGCGATCGAGATGTCGTCCACCCAACCGGAGAAGCCGGCCGGGCCGTTGGGGTTGTCGTAGGTGAGCAGGACCCGGACCGCGACCTTGCCCTCGGCGACCGCGCCGATCCGCACCGACCGGTGGTTCCACTGGTTCGGGGTCAGCGCCTTGGACTCACCCTGCCCGAGCGCGGTGAGCGGGAAGCCGAGGTGATCGGTCACCCCGAGCTCGCTCAGGTGGGTGCCGTCGGAGAACGCCAGGTCGACCGCGACGTACGTGCTGGGGAACCGCAGGTCGTCGCCCTGCAGCTCCGGGTGGAGCACGTAGGACAGCACGGTGTCGCGGGTGACCGGCAGGTCGAGCAGGAACAGCTTGTTGGTGACCTGGCCGGGACCGCGACCACCGTGCGAGCCCTGGTAGCGCAGCGCGCGCAGACCGGTGAAGCCGACGTTCGGCCGGGCCGTCGCGGGCTTGGCCGGGCCGCGGCCCTCGCGGGTGCTCATGGTGGCGCCGAGCGCCCTCGGCGCCTCGTCCTTGTCGAGGTCGACGGCGTCGATCCAGGTCAGTGGCGGGTCGGTGTTCTCGAACGACGAGAAGAAGCTCCGAGCACTCAATTCCGCTCCTCGATCAGTCGTCGAACCATCGGAGGCGGTGATCCTATTGGGTGCAGAATGCGGTCATGCACGCCGCGCGTCGACTGTGGATCACGCTGGAGCCGTTGCACGCGGTGGTGTACTTCGCGCCGAAGGTCCGCGCGGCCGGCAAGGCGTTGGGGCTGCGGGGGTTCTGGGACACCTACTTCGCGTTCCGCGCGGCGCCGCTCGGGCCGGCGCCCGCGGGCGGGGTGGTGGCGTCGTTCGCCGGGTTCGAGCCGGCGATGGTCGGCAAGGCGCTGCCGTCGGCGTGGACGCGGGCCTCGGTAGCGGACTGCCTGGCGACTCGGGTGTCGGTGAGCGCGTAGGCGCTGTGGCAGGTCGCGACGACGTTGCGGGAGCACCGCGGCGACGGGCACGTCGCCGCGCTCGTCACCGCCGGGCTGACGGGGTTGGACGCGTTGCACCTGCAGGTGGCGAACGGTCGGTTCCCCGAGGAGACGATGCGGGCCGCACGCGGCTGGTCGGATCCCGACTGGACCTCGGTCCCGACGGGCTGACCGACGCCGGCGCGGAACTGCTCGCGTCGGTCGAGGCGGTCACGGACTCCGTTGCGTGGCAAGGAGGTCTGGCCTCGCTCGGGGACGCCGTCGAGGCGGCGGTCGAGGTGCTCGCGCCGTCGGTGTCGGCGGTGTGGGACGCGGGCGTGCTGCCGGCGGCCAACCCGATCGGTGTCACGCGCGCTTGACCTCCAGCGCGGTCGAGCTCCTACCGTTCTGTCGGAATTGTCGGTGGGGCATGCGAGGGTGCGGTTATGGACATGGAGACCACAGCGTGGATGTCGCTGTACAACACGATGAACGCGACCGACGACAAGCGGCCGTTCTCGATGGCGACAGTGCGTCGGATCGCGCGGTTCGGGCGTCCGCACCGGCGGCAGCTGGGGTGGTTCCTGCTGTTGAGCGTCGTGACCGCGGTGCTCGCGGTGGCCACACCGGTGCTCGCCGGCGCGGTGGTGGACGAGATCGTGGAGCGGTCGTCGTTACGCGTGGTCGTGGTGTTCGCGGTGCTGATCGCGGTGATCGCCGTCGCCGAGGCCGTGCTGGGGCTGATCGCGCGGTGGCTGTCCGCGCGGATCGGTGAGGGGCTGATCCTCGACCTGCGCACCGCGGTGTTCGACCACGTGCAGAAGATGCCGATCGCGTTCTTCATGCGCACGCGGACGGGCGCGCTGGTGTCGCGGCTGAACAACGACGTGGTGAGCGCGCAGCACGCGTTCAGCAGCACGCTGTCCGGGGTGCTGTCGAACGTGGTGATGCTGGTGCTCACGCTGGCCGTGATGCTCGGCGTGTCGTGGCAGATCACGGTGTTGGCGCTCGTGCTCTTACCCGTGTTCGTGCTGCCGGCACGGCGGATGGGCGCGCGGCTCGCACGGCTGGAACGGGAGTCGGCCAACCACAACTCGGTGATGAGCACGCAGATGACCGAGCGGTTCTCCGCGCCGGGCGCGACGCTCGTGAAGCTGTACGGACGGCCGGTCGAGGAGTCGACGGAGTTCACCGAGCGGGCCACGCGGGTGCGCGACATCGGCGTGCGCACGGCGATGGTCCAGGCGGTGTTCGTCACGGCGCTCACGCTCGTGTCGGCGCTGGCGTTGGCGCTCGTGTACGGGTTCGGCGGCTGGTTCGCGTTCGCCGGTTCGCTGGAGCCGGGCGCGGTGGTGTCGCTGGCGTTCCTGCTGACCAGGCTGTACGCGCCGCTCACCTCGCTGGCGAGCGCGCGAGTCGAGGTCATGAGCGCGCTCGTGGCGTTCGAGCGGGTGTTCGAGGTGCTCGACCTGCGGCCGCTGATCGCGGAGAAGCCGGTGCCGGTCGCCGTGCCGCCGGGGCCGATGTCGGTCGAGTTCTCGTCGGTGTCGTTCGCGTACCCGTCGGCGGACAAGGTGTCGCTGGCGTCGCTGGAGGAGGTCGCGAAGCTCGACAAGCGCGGCGGGGTAAAGGTGTTGCACGACATCTCGTTCCGCGTCGAGTCGGGGCAGCTGGTCGCGCTCGTCGGGTCGTCGGGGGCGGGGAAGTCGACGATCGCGTCGCTGGTGCCGCGGCTGTACGACGTCGACGCCGGCGCCGTCCGACTGTCCGGTGTGGACGTTCGGGACCTGTCGTTCGGCTCGCTGCGGGACACACTCGGGATGGTGACGCAGGACGGTCACCTGTTCCACGAGTCCGTGCGGTCGAACCTGTTGCTCGCCGCTCCGGACTCGTCGGAGGCCGACCTGTGGGACGTGCTGTCGCGGGCCCGGCTGGGGGAGCTGATGGCCTCGCTGCCGGACGGGCTGGACACGGTCGTGGGGGAGCGGGGGTACCGGCTGTCGGGTGGTGAGCGGCAGCGGTTGACGATCGCCAGGTTGCTGCTGGCCCGGCCTCGGGTGGTGATCCTCGACGAGGCGACCGCGCATCTCGACTCGACGTCGGAGGCCGCTGTGCAGGAGGCGCTCGCCGAGGCCTTGATCGGACGGACGGCGTTGGTGATCGCACATCGGTTGTCGACCGTGCGGGCCGCGGATCTGATCCTGGTGATCGAGGGCGGGCGGGTGGTTGAGCGGGGGTCTCATGCCGAGCTGCTCGACGCCGGCGGGAGGTACGAGGAGTTGTATCGGACCCAGTTCGCGCGGTGTGACGGTTGGGGTCGGGTTCGGAGGCCAGCGCCATGAAGGACCCCTTCATGTCACTCAACGACATGAAGGGGTCCTTCATGGCATCGGGCTTCCTCGACGCGAAAGGTGCTCCCCGCACCCTCTGTTCCGTCGCGGTCGCTCGGCTCGCCGTCGTCGGGTCGTGGGGCGGGCTGTACTGCATGGCCGTGCGGCCCGACGCCCGGCGGCGGGGGCTCGGCGTTGCCGTCCTGCACGAGCTGTTCGACAGGGCGCGACAGCTCGGGGTCACCGACACGTGGTTGCACGTGCGGGCCGAGAACGACGGGGCCCGGCGCCTTTACCAGCGCACCGGGTTCACCGAGGTCGCCCAGTACCACTACCGGACGCGGTCAGACCGTCGATAGGAACCTGTCCAGCACGTTCACCCCGAACCGCAGGCCCTCCACCGGCACCCGCTCGTCCACGCCGTGCGCCATCAGGCGGTGGTCGAACCCGTCCGGCAGCCACAGGGGCGCGAAACCGAAGCAGTCCATCCCCAGCTCTGCGAACGCCTTCGCGTCCGTGCCGCCGCCCAGGCAGAACGGCACGACGACACCATCCGGGTCGAACTCGACCAGTGCCGCGGCCATCGCGTCGAACCACGCCGACCGCACCGGGGCCTGCACCGGCGGCTGGTGGCTGAGGTACTCCCGGCTGATGCCGGGGCCGACGATCCGGTCCACCTCGGCGAGCAGCTGGTCCTCGGTGCCCGGCAGCACGCGGGTGTCGACCTGCGCCTCCGCGACCCCGGGGATCACGTTCACCTTGTAGCCCGCGTTCAGCACGGTGGGGGTGGTGCTGTTGCGGACCGTGTTCTCGATGATCTTCGCGGCCGGGCCGAGCCTGCGGAGGGTGGCGTCGATGTCCGTCGGGTCGACCTCGATGCCCAGGGCCGGGCCCGCGGCGTCGAGGAACGCCTTGACCGCCGGGGTCAGGTGCACCGGCCACTGGTGCGCCGCCAGCCGCGCAAGCGCGTTCACCAGCCTGACGACCGCGTTGTCGTCGTTGCGGCGGGAGCCGTGGCCGGCCCGGCCGGTCGCGGTCAGACGCAGGTGCGACGTGCCGCGCTCGGCCGTCGCGACCGGGTAGAGGCGGACCGGGTCACCCGCGGCCGTCGCCGCGCGGACGGTGTAGCCGCCCGACTCGCCGATCGCGGCCGCGCAGTCCTCGAACAGGTGCCGGTGCTCGTCGATCAGCCAGTGGGCGCCCCACTCGCCGTTGTCCTCCTCGTCGGCGACGAACGCCAGCACGATGTCTCGCCTCGGCACGATGCCCGCGCCCGACCAGCGTGCGAGCACGGTCAGCAGCGTGGCGCACATGTCCTTCATGTCGACGGCGCCGCGACCCCACACGAAGCCGTCCCGGATCTCACCGGCGAACGGCGGCACGGTCCACTCCGCCGGGTCGGCCGGCACGACGTCCAGGTGCGCGTGGACGAGCAGCGGCGGCAGCGACCGGTCGGCGCCGGCGACCCTCGCCACCACGTTCGACCGGCGGGGGGAGCGCTCGAGCAGCTCCGGCGTGAGCCCGGCGTCGGTCAGGTGGGCCGCGACGTACTCGGCCGCCGGCCGCTCACCGCGCGACTCGCCGGCACCCAGGTTCGTGGTGTCGAACCGGATCAGCTCCGCGCACAGTTCCTCTACCGCCCGCTCACCCATAGCTTCCCTCCACTGCCCCGCTCGCGATCGCGGTGACCACCTTGAACGCCTTCATGGCCTCGGTCATGGACGCGGCGTCGAACCCCACCCTGCGCACGTCCAACTGGTCGACGGTAGGCACCACCGCGGCGGCCGCGGCCAGGTGCGCCGCGTCGAACTCCACCTCGATACGGTGCCCGCTCACCGCGCCGTCGAAACGCCCGGCCGACGCCATGCCGGCCCTGGCCGCCGCTTCGATCGCCGCCGCCGTCACCGTCGGCGGCCTGCAGATGGCCGCGTACCGGCTCACGCATTCCTTCACCGCGACCGTCCGCGCGTCCGGCACGTAGGAAGAAGCGTCCACGCACGTCAGGTCGTCGCCGGTGACCAGGAGCACCGGCACGCCGTGCTCCGCGGCGAGCGCGGCGTTGAGCCGGCCCTCGCTCGCGTGCACCCCGTCGAGCCACACCCCGGTGATCTGGTTCGGCAGATAAGTGTGCGACAGCACGCCCTCCACCCCGGCCCCGGTGTGGTACCCGAGGAACACCACGCCGTCGATGCCGGAGTCGACGCCCTGCATCATCGACAGCGGCTTGTGCCGGCCGGTGAGCATCCGCGCCCGGGTGTCGAGGTCCTCCAGGAGGATGTTGCGCTGGCTCGAGTGCGCCTCGTTCACCAGCACATCGGTCGCACCACCCGCGCACAGCCCGGCGACGCACGCGTTGACGTCGCTGGTGAACATCTTCCGGAACCGCTGCCACTCTTCTGTTCCGACCTGCACATCCGCCGTCCAGGTGACGCCGGTGGCGCCTTCCATGTCGGCTGAGATCATGATCCGCACGGGTGACACGTTACGTCTTGGCACACGTTGCCGACACAGATTGACTTCAACCACCTATAAGTGGTTACTTCCTCTCAACTTTATGAGGAAGAGGTGATCATCGTGAGATCGAGGCGACTTGCGCTCGGTGTCACCCTAATGGTGTCCGCCCTGGTCACGATACCCGTAGGGATACCAGCCAGCGCGTCGACACCTGCGAAGGCGGCGACGGCCCAGGACCCCAAGATCCTGCGCATCGGGGTCACCCAGGCGGTCGACTCGCTCAACCCGTTCATCTCCATCACCCGAACGGGCACTGACATTCTGCGTGCGCAGTTCGAGTTCCTCACGACCTACAGCCAGGGCAGCATGACCCCGGAGGGCACGCTCGCCGAGAAGTGGGAGACGTCGGACGACAAGCTCACCTGGAAGTTCCACTTCCGCAAGGACGTGAAGTGGTCGGACGGTGAGCCGGTCACGGCGAAGGACGCGGCGTTCACGTTCAACAAGATGTTGGACGACGAGGTCGCACGGACCGCGAACGGCAGCTACGTCGCGCAGTGGGAGTCGGTCGAGGCGACCGACGACCAGACGCTGGTGATCAAGACGAAGGTGCCTCAGGCGACGATGGAGGCGCTGGACATCCCGATCGTGCCGGAGCACATCTGGTCGAAGGTGGCCGACATCGGCGCCGAGCCGACGTACCCAATGGTGGGCAGCGGGCCGTACTACATCACAGAGTTCAAAGAGGCCCAGTTCACCAAGATGAAGGCCAACAAGAACTACTGGCGCGGTGCTCCCAAGATCGACGAGCTCCACTTCATCTACTACCGCAACGCCGACGCGGCCGTGACCGCGCTGCAGAGCGGCCAGATCGACCTCGTCAACCGGCTCACCCCTCAGCAGTTCGACGCGTTGAAGAACGATCCCAACGTCGCACTGAACAACGCGCAGAACCGCCGGTTCAACGAGATCGTCATCAACCCGGGCGCCGCGACCAACGACGGCACCCCGATCGGCGACGGCAACCCCGCGCTGAAGGACGTCAAGCTGCGGCAGGCGATCGCGCAGGCGATCGACTCCAAGACGCTCGTCGACAAGGTCTGGGGCGGCTACGCGACCGAGGGGGCCGGCTACATCCCGCCGGTCTTCGCGGACTTCGCGTGGCAGCCGTCCGGCAAGCAGGTCCGCAAGTTCGACCTGGACGCGGCGAACAAGGCACTCGACGCGGCCGGTTACAAGAAGAAGGGCGACGACGGGATCCGGCTCGACAAGACCGGCAAGCCGATGAACTTCCGGCTGCTGGCCCACGCCGAGGCGAACCTGGACGAGACCGCGGGCCCGTTCGTGAAGGGCTGGCTCAAGGACATCGGCATCGGCATCACGCTGGAGCCCGTGTCGGACGACCAGGTCAACGAGGACACCACCCGTGGTGACTTCGACCTCGCGTTCTCCGGCTGGAACGCCAACCCGGACCCGGACTACGTGCTGTCGCTGCAGACCTGCGCCAACCGGCCCAACGCCGAGGGCAAGGGCGGCACGCCGGACTCGTTCCTGTGCGACAAGACGTACGACAACCTGTACAAGAAGCAGCTCTCGGAGTTCGACCGCGACAAGCGGATCGACCTCGTGAAGCAGATGCAGTCGCGTCTCTACGACCAGGCCACGACCGTCATCCTTGGCTACGACAACGCCCTGGAGGCCTACAACAAGAAGGCGTTCGAGGGCTTCCCGTTGCAGCCCGCGGACAAGGGCGTGATCATGAACCAGCAGGGTTACTGGGGCTACTACGGCGCCACCCCCGCTGGCGAGGGCCCGGTGCCG
>Ga0193742_1000414_pt1 | contig 29492 bp, 36 predicted proteins | sample L2c1metaG_FD_165511 | JGI IMG/M metagenome (GOLD analysis project Ga0193742, IMG submission 165511) | Soil microbial communities from a riparian zone of the East river system, Colorado, United States - L2c1 | ecosystem: Environmental > Terrestrial > Soil > Riparian zone | place: USA: East River... | reverse complement strand
TAACGATATGATGTTGACGTAAAAGACGCATACTTTTTCTCCTGTTTGTTTTTGCGAATGGAACAGAGAAAAGTGTAGCGTCTTTTACGTTTTCGGACTATTGGGGAGGGTTTTGAGAGTCAGGTTAACCAACGTTGATTAATGGGTTTCGGTATTGTATAGTTTTACCTCATGAATGACCCTCGTAGGCAAGTGCCTGTGCCCCAAGAATTAGCAGAAATAAGCTACAACCTGGCAACAGGACAGTACGGACACGATGAAGATACTCCCTACGCTGCCAAGGCAGACCTTGTTTACATTGATGCAGCTACTCGATGGCACACCGTTGTTGAAGAACTATCCACCGACACCGACCCATTTCAATTTCCGTATGTAACTGTCCTAAAGACCCAGGAAGGCGCACCGCACCCCATGGAGGACACAACACCGCCGCTAGTAAGTCTGGACGGTCCGGTGGCCAACGCCATATTCTGGGGTGAGGATATTTCCAGGCAAGAGCCTGAGCCTCTCCCACCTATTGGTTGTCTAAAGGGGCTTCTGGATACCAGGCTCCAGGTACTGCCGGTCGACTGCCTACCACAATTGGATGTTTGGGAGCCCACACATGTTGTAGCGACAAGATTCCGGCAGCCCGAAACTGATGTCTTTCTTGGTATAGGCGGACAAATCGAAGAGCATGGTGTTTCATATTTAGCACTTTTGCCAGGTATGGTTCTGGAGCAAGTTGAAGAAACAACTCCCACGCCGACCGCGTAAGGCTTGTACCGTAGCAGGAAGGCGCATATACTGTCTCGTATATGGTTATCAACACACTCTTAAGCACCCGCCGCTGTCAGGCAGTCTGTACCTAGGCTGGGTTGGTTTTTTAGGGTTAAAAAGTGAGCCTCGCCGGCTCTTTTTTAATTCACTAATAACTGACCAGCCATACGCTATACTTTAACTAAACTAAGTGAGACTCCTAATGAAACTACACAACACGCTCACCCGAAAAATCCAAGTATTCAAACCATTGCACACAAACACCGTCCGACTCTACTCCTGCGGCCCGACCGTCTATAACCATGCTCATATTGGTAACCTGAGCTCCTACATCTTTGCTGATACTCTTCGCCGGACGCTACAAGCCACCGGCTATACAGTACAGCATGTTATGAACTTTACCGACGTGGATGACAAAACCATTCGCCGCAGCGCAGAGCAGTATCCCGATATGAGCCCCGAAGAAGCACTCCAAAAACTCACCGGCACCTACAAGCAGATCTTCCTGGGTGACATGGCGGCTATTGGCAACGACACGTCCGCTATGAAATTCGTAAGCGCCACGGACAGCATAGAAGGCATGCGGGCACTCATCACCGACCTCTACACAGACGGCTTTGCCTACATCGCCGAAGACGGCGTGTACTTTTCAATAGAAAAATACAAACAAAGTGGCAAAAAGTACGGCCAGCTCCTAAAATTGGACAGCAGCAACACCAGCGCAGCCCGGATAGATAATGATGAGTACGACAAAGAGTCCGTGCATGACTTTGCGCTCTGGAAAACCCGCAAGGGTGATGAACCGGCGTGGGAGTTTGAACTGGACGGCCACGAACTGCTCGGCCGCCCCGGCTGGCACATTGAATGTTCAGTCATGAGCGACAACAACCTTGGCCAGCCGTTTGACATCCACACCGGTGGCGTAGACCTCATCTTTCCTCATCACGAAAACGAAATTGCCCAAAGCACCGCAGGCAAAGGCGATGTCTATGCCACATATTTTGTTCATAACGAACACCTGCTGGTCGACGGCAAAAAAATGAGTAAATCATTAGGTAACTTCTTCACGCTGCAGGATGTCCGCGAACGCGGCTACGACCCGCTGGCCTTCCGTCTGCTCGTACTGCAATCCCACTACCGCAACCAATCCAACTTCACTTGGGAAAACCTGGGGGCGGCCCAGAACCGCCTGCAGAAATGGCAAGCTATGGCAGACCTTGTTTTTCAGCCTGTCGACAGCAAGCAGGACAACTTGGCGCTGCAAAAGGTCGACTGGCAGGAGCCCCAAAAACTCATAAAGCAGCAGCTCGGGGAAGACCTCAACACCCCCGAGGCGATTACATGGCTTGACAGACTGTCAGATGACATTGAATTTCTGCCAAACGACCCGAAAACTCTAAAACACTTCAAAGATTTCCTAGCTTTTGTTGACAGAGTGTTCGGCCTTAACCTCTCCAACAGAACAGACATTACGCCCAGCCAAAAAGACATCCTAAAACAGCGTCAGAAAGCGCGCAATGACAAAGAATGGGCAAAATCAGACCAACTCCGCGACGAACTAAAAGAGCAGGGCATAGAAGTCCGCGACACCGCCCACGGCCAAATCTGGCACCACATATAACCCAGGAGAATCATATGGCACAGATCAAAGAACTACAAACTGACAACTACACTATAAAATCAGGTCACTTGGATGTAGGGAACGGCCACAAAGTTTACTTTGAGCAGTGGGGAAACCCGAAAGCCAAGACGCCTATTATTTGTTTTCATGGCGGTCCCGGCTCACGCTATAAGGCCTATTACAAGACGATCGCTTTTGATCCTAAAGTGCACCAAGTGATTTTTTTTGACCAGCGAGGCTGCGGCAACAGCTTGCCGTACGGAAAACTCGAACACAATACCACTCAAGATATTATAAGCGATGCCTCAAAGATTCTGGCGCATTTGGGCATCAAACGTATGTATGCATATGGCAGGTCGTGGGGTTGTACATTGGCAACCTTGTTTACTATTCAGTTTCCGCACCTTGTGAAAGCTACAATCGTCGGAGGCGTTTACACGGGTTCTCGTGCAGAAACCGACTACGTAGACAACGGCTATTTTAAAAATTTTTACCCCGAAGTCTGGGATCAGCTACAAGACAGCGTGCCAAAAAAGTTTCGCGACAACCCAACAGCTTATCATTACGACAAGCTGGCATACGGAAACACAGAGGAGATAGCCACATCAGCAAAGGCTCTGGAAGACCTTGAGTTGCCGTTACTACGGTTTGATTGGCAGGGCTACCCAGCTACAATACCTTCCATACAGACTGGGGACAAAAAAGAACCCTACGACCACGTGCCGTATCAAATATATGCACACTACCTCTCACAAGGGTGCTTTCTGCCGGATGGGTATATTCTGCAAGAGGCGTCAAAGGTCAAGTCACCATTCGCCATAGTCCAAGGGCGATATGATATGGCTTGCCCATTTAAAACGGCTTATGCCCTACATCAAGCAATCCCACAAAGTAAACTGTACGTAACCCTTGCCGGTCACAGCAGCAATGATCCTGAAAACAGAACAGTTACACGTGCTTTGATAGATATGCTTTTTATTTAGAGAACCCACCTACCTGGCGGGTTTGGTGTGGGACTTAGCATCTGGTGAAGTTTCCAGGTAGTTACGACTCTTAAGATAGTCCAGCATTAACACCCGTAGACAGCCGGCTACCGGGATGGCCACAAGGCCGCCAAGCAGACCGCCAAAGCTCACTCCAACAATGACCGAAGAGAACACAAGCAGGGGAGACATATTGGTAGAGTTGGACTGGATGGTAGGCTGTATAACGTAGTTTTCGATCTGCTGATACAGAAAATAGTAGGCAAGGATGATAGCCGCATCCCACGGAGAGGTGAACAAGGCGACGGCAGTTACAATAGCCGCTCCAATGTAGTGCCCCACCATAGGAATTAACCCGCAGATAAAGACAATCACCATGAGGGCTACGGGGTAACTGATATCCAGCACAAACAGCGGAACCAGGATAAGCAGTGAGGCGGTTGTTGCCAGCAGAACCTGACCATTGACATAGCCGCGCACTACCCGGTACATATCATTCAAAAGATTTTCTGTGTGTTGACGCCGGTCTTTGGGTACAAGGCGCTTAAAGGCCGCAGCCCACACCGGTCCTTCTACCAACATCATAAAGGTCAGCACCAACACCGTAAGGGTAGAAAAAACACTGCTACCAACCCTGGACGCAGTGGAAACGGCCGCACCGCCGACGTTGTCCAGCCTGTCAGAAAGTTCGCCTGAGAATTTATCGACTTGCTCTTCCAGATTATTGCGGCGGATGAATTGTCCCAGGCTGCTGTTTTCATCCCGAACGTCCTCTACCAGACCGGGGGCAGCCCGGAAAAAGCTGCTTGTCTGTCGCACCAGCGGCGGCACAATGCTGGCCAAAAAACCGCCCAATACAACTACAATCAACAAAAACGAAATGCCTGTTGCCGCAGCCCGGTTACCCCGCAGTTTGCCCGGCATCTGTTGAGCAAACCAGTGTACCGGGGCATTGAGCGCCAACGCCAGGAAAAAGGCAAAGAAAATAAGCGAAATAGCATGCGCCGCCTGGCGTAGCATATTCAGAAAAATAAATGACGCAATGACCAGCACCAGTACGCGGATGACCGTTTGGTTAGAGACGCTTAGCTCTACTTTGCTGGTTTTTTCTTTCTGGAGCCATCCAAACATTTTATACCCTCATTTCTTATGACCCATTATGTCATGTAAGCGTGCATTTCGTACACTGAACCCACTTCAAATCCCCCTCCCGACTGTAAATCCTGCCTGGTGACAGGCTTTTCGTACTTGGGAGGAGATTTGAAGTGGGTTCATGCTCATCTGCCAGACTCTGCTTTCTTTCGTACGGCCTCGGTGTAGATTCCCAGCAACTGCCTGCCTACTGCCTGCACGTCGTATTCCATAGCATGAGTTTGTTGCCATTTTTTGGCGCGCTTACGTGCATTTGCATTGAATAGAAAATGTTTCAGCATTTTGGCAAAGGCCTGCGTGTCCGTAGGGTCAACGACCTGGTCCTTATGGGTTCCCATAACCGCCCGGTAGCCCTTGTTGCTTCCGGCAACCACCACACCGGCCCCGGCCGCCATCGCCTCCACCAGCACGATCCCAAAGCTTTCACCGCCCAGGCTGGGCATGACCGCTATATCCGCGCTGGCCAGCAGATCTGGTTTGTCCTCCTCGGGTACAAAGCCAATGAACTGGACATGTTTGCCCAAGCGGTGGTCCTGTACATACTTTTCTAACTTAGGCAACAAGGGTCCCTTGCCGCCAACGATCACCCGCACGGTATGCAGCATATGCTTTTGATGCAGGTGCTCTATTGCTTCCAGCAGGTGCATGCAGCCTTTGCGCTCCACCAACCGCCCCAGATATACGATATTCAGCTTGCCGTCATTATATTTGCGAAGTTTTTTGCCTGCCTGAAAGTGAGCCACCGGCACCGCATTAGGCACCACACCGCCCTTGACCTTAAAACGCTTGCGGGCAAACCGGGCGGCCGGTTCAGAAACACTCACCACCATGTCAAACTTTTTCCGCGAACGGCGCAAGGCCACGGCTAACACCCTGGTGGCAGCTGCTTCAATCCGCGAAAATGGCAAAATATGAAAGGTGCCAACAATCGCTGTGCCGGGCGGAGCATTTTTAATCACTTTTGCCGCCATGAAGGGACTGTAAGGCATTTGTACATGCAGCACGTCAAACTGCTCGGCCGCCAGCAGCCGGCGGATCTTTTTGGCGCTGATGGGCAGAGGAGTAGACATCCGGTTTTGATTGAAGTGTACCTGCACGTTCCGGCTGAGGCTGTGTACGTCCGGCAAATCCGTTCTTTCCGTATGCCCTACCAGGTAATGCACGTCATGGCCATGGCTTCGGAGCCACTGGCCGATGGTGATAACATACTGCTGTACGCCATCGGTTTTGTCCAAACTGTCATCTAAAACAAACCCTATTTTCATGATTTGAGCAGACGCTTATAGAGTGCTTCGTATTTGTCGACGACCAAAGGGTAGTCAAACTGTTTAACGTAGTTCAGGGCCCATTTACGCCACAGGCTAGCCAGCTCGTCATCGTAAAGCAGCAGGGCCAGACGGCGCGCAAACTGGTCGGTGTCCTCTGGGTTTACCAGGGATATAAGACCGCGGCCCTGCATAACTGATGCGTAACCCGGATTGTCACCAGCAACAATCGGCACACCGCTCGCCATGGCCTCCAGCAGCACAATACCAAAGCTTTCACCGTAAACTGCCGGCGAACAGAAGACGCTCGCTTCCCTCAGCAAACGAATCTTTTTGGCCTCTGATACATAGCCAAGAAACTCGACGTTAGTAAGTCCGCGGCTGGCAGCTTGCGCCTCCAACTTATCACGGTCGGGGCCGCTCCCCGCCAGGATGAGTCGACATTCGGGATCATTGAGCCAGGCAAAAGCGTCCAGCAACAGGTTCAGGCCCTTGCGGCGCTCCAGCCGGCCGATGTACAGGATGGTCCGTTTGCCCCGAACGCTCCGTGATCGTTTGGGACGGTATTTCTTTAGATCTATACCATTGGGAATAATTTCTATTGGTTCTGAGGTCAGGCTTTGTACGTACTGAGCTGCCGCATCAGATACAGCCGTCAGCGCATCAAATGTTTTTAAAATGGACTTAGTATAGGGCGTAATGACCCTTTCAATGGTTTTGGTCATAACACCGTCCGGCATGCGGGCGTGGAAGGTCGCGATGTTGACACTTTTACTCTTGCCAAGCAGCTGGCGGGAAAGTACCGGCACCCAGGGCTCATGAAAGTGCAAAATGTCAAACTGGTACTCATCTACAATCCGTTCCAGCTCGTCCGGATTGATGCTGGCAGATATCTGGGCAGTCGTGGAAAAGGGCGACCGCACGTCAGTCCCGGCACCAACCAGGATCGTGCCGGCTGGCGGGTTTTCCCGTGCCTCCCGGGAAAGGGGGGTAATGATGTAAACCTCATGACCCCGTTTTTGCAGTTCCTGCTGGGCAGCAATTACAGATTCCTGGACACCTCCGCCCAAGCATATGTTATAGGGACAGACCAGTCCTATACGCATGCGTAGCTCACATCATTACACAGAAGGTAAGGGTAATACTTATTGGCCATTGATCCTTATTATACCAACAAAGACAGCCCTAGTACCCCACCCCACCTACTCCTACGGGTCTGACCAACTTGCCGAAGGCTTAGGTGGGGTCGGGTACTAAGATTTTTCCAGAAGTGTACGCAGCTTTTTAGGAAACAACGGTGCCGCCGTAGCCATGTCTGCAATCACGCTGGGAGCATGGCCGTCCATACGGGAGCGAAACTCTATAAAGTCGCTAAAAATCACCCGCATATGCTGCTCAACCACATGATTGTTAAAATAGCGGTCCGCCTTGACCGAAACGTGATGCACCGGGATATCGACCCGCCACTGGCAATTGTCCACCTTTAAAAATTCCAGGGAGGTAAACATATGCGTGCGGGCATCGTTGGTATGCCACAAGTGAATCTCGAAATCCATTATCTGATTGAACTTATCCTTTTGCTTCTGGGCTTTTACGGCGCTAAACTTGTGCCTGGCATTACGCGATCGGTGGTACAGACGTCTCAGAAGCGCCGGGCGCAACATGGCATGGCGGAAAAAAATCGCGGGTAGCCGGTAGGAAAAGAACCGAACAGCCGTGCGATACATCCAGTATCGCGGCCTGCTAAACACAAAATCCTCCCGGTGGGCAAAACCCACTACACTGACCAGCAAATCCACGCGCCTGGCAATGTCCGGGTAACGCTGCAGCATACGCGTCACCACTACAAACCCAAAGGACAGGCCGGCTATGCTTATTCGCCGGCGTTTGTAGCGCAGCTTGATAAATGCTGCCAGGTAGTCGGCCAGGGTGTCTATATCCGGTTTTTCGCCAATCTTGTACAGGCTTTGCATGCCGCCAAAACCAGGCAGGTCAGGCATAGTAACCGCACCGTACTGATTCAGGTCCTGCACCACACCCCACCACCGCTCCAGGGTAGAATGATGGCCATAAATAAACAATATTTCGCGGTTTTTGTTTTTTGGCGCAGGCAAGCGCAGCATCCGCCCCTGTAAACCATTCATTTCCAGCGGAACAATGAAGTCAGCGACGTTACGCTCTTTCTTTTCTTTCTTTTTCGGCATCCTCTTAGAACTTTAAAGTATTCACCAGACAAAAGACAAGCATGTAGTAGACCGATATGTTGTACTTTTGTACAAATTATTTTATCGGAAATCGTGACGACCCGGCAATCATTGCCGAACACCGTAGTTTGCGGTAAAATCAATCTGTTAAATGATTCATTGCAGTTTTGTCCAAATTTGCGAGAGAATCAAGATTAGTGGGGCGTGGCCAAGTGGTAAGGCACCAGTTTTTGGTACTGGCATTCGCAGGTTCGATCCCTGCCGCCCCAGCCATGATTTGCCATCAGCGCCCTTCGGGGCGTTTTTGCTTATCCCAGAAACGACATCAAAGGGTTTGCGAAGCGAATACGTCAGTGATTTATCGTTGAAATGGCGTTTGAAAGTACCGATTCTAGCAATTCGCGTTGCAGCTCCGGTTTCGAACTATTATTTCACGTTCATGGTAACGACGAATATCCGGATCACTATCAGGCGAACGAAGATCAAAGACATTAAAAGGAAGACAAGTGGCGGAGACAGCCAGCTTACCAGTTATAGGAGTTGGTGAGTGTGACATCCAATGTCCCAGTTCCAGGCTAAAACTAAAATCTTCTCTGTTACCAAAGTAAACGAAGCTTAAAATACGATGTGCCAGGCGTGTCCTCACGAGACCTTTCGCATCCTCGTTGGCAAAGTACTGAAAATCTCCTTCTGAGTCTTTTCCTTTTACGCCCGTTGCGCGGTATAGGCTCGCATCTGTTGCAGGACCTTGCACGGTGGCATAAAAGATCGCTGGAACGGGATGCTCGGTCGCACAAAGTACATGCTGGTTTGGGACAACATCGCCAGTATCGGTATCTACCTGCAAGGCCGTGGATTTTTGTGGCTCAAGTACCATAAGATCGGGCCGGGGCGAACCATGCAGGAGATAGCCCTCTTCAACATGTTGGCTTAGTATAGCTATAGCCTCGTCGGCTGTAGGAACTTCTAGTGTTTTCACTGATGTAATTTAACAGATATCCCTATGAACTTTCAAACTTTGGCCAATCCACCTAAGCCCATATGGCACCAAATCATTACTAACTGATGCAAAAAAAAGGAGGCTGCAATGAACTTGACAAAGGTGCCAATGATTGTATGGCTGGGGATACGGTTCACGAATAGAACATTTTTCGATAATATCCCAAACGAAACAAGCATTCAGCAGATACGGGAAGTACTTGATGGCTAACGCTGGGGGATGGGACTAGTTTGTTTGTGGACTTGAACACATGGTCAGCAGAAAAGCCACCTGGTAAACACTCGTCTTAAATCAGGTTTGAATAGTCATGTGCGCCCGTCCACCAGGTATCAAACTGGGTGATATAGCTCTGGGTAATCGTAGGGTCGTTCACTAGATCGATGGCGGTCTGGGCCGAGCCGAGATCCTTGACGCTGCCACCGATCTTGTAGACCTCTTTCTTGTCGATGATGATAAACCTGTCGTGTGTGAGCTTTGGGCCGTTTGCTGCCGGTGCGTTGCCTTTGACTTCCGCCCGAGGGAATTGCTGTAGGAACAGTTTAACATCCGACGCAACGGCCGCAGGAGGATTGGGGCTATCACCCAGCAGACGAGCGCTAAGGTTGAGAGAAGACTGCATGAACGGATCGATGATATAGAGAAGCTCGATATTCATGGTCGTCCGATTGGCGCTGAACAGGTAGTCGTCCTTGATGTCGATAGTGCTGGTAGCCCGGCTCAGAATATTCTTGATCTGGGTCCGAGCCGTGAACATTGAGCGCGGCGGTATAAATAGTTCCGTAGGCTGAATATCTACGTCGTGCAGACTTAGAAGCTCAACGATTTGCTGCTGGAGTTCAAACAAACTGTTGGCATGCTGCATGCCAACATAGTCCGAGCGAGGAACTGGCGACCACCGCGTATGCTCCCTACGGCTCTTGTCATACTTCCGATACTGCACACTATCGTGGTCGGCCGTGCCGTTATATGCGTTACTAGCTCGCGTGGTCAGTGTGTTAAGCTCAGCCTGTCTGGCGATACCTTCTTCCAGTAGCGGCTTCATCTTCTCGATTTGTTCGACAATATCTTTTAGCTCGTCATCGCTAACGGCTTGCTCGATTGGTTTGAAATTCGGTTCTTCTGCATCCATACCATAAGTATAAAACAATAAAGTTACTATCGAGTAAGCCTACAGATTGAACTGTGGGCTTTTTTACTTCAAAAAAGTTCGAATCCTTCTCTCCTCCTCTTCCTCAGGGACTGTTACACTTGTAAGATATGCAAATTAAGAACCCGGTTGCAAGAATCATATCTCATCAGATTGAGTCCTACCGCGCAGCATGGGACAAACAGAACCGCACAGCGTTAAAATGCAGACTGCCAAAGTGGGTGGTGCTAGGAGATTCGATGTCGCAAGGTATTGGCGCGTCCACCTACGATCAGGGCTGGGTTGGCCAAGCATCCCGTCTGTTACAGACCGAAGGAAAGGAATATGCAATCATTAATCTATCTCAAAGCGGCGCCAAACTTGAAGATGTACTGAGCAAACAGCTTCCAGCCATGCATGCATTGGGCGTTAAGCCGGCCCTTGTTACGGTGCTCGCTGGCTCAAATGATTTACTTGCGCTAAAGCATCGAAGAAATCTCCCCTCAAACCTAGAAAAGCTGCTGGAGCAATTGCCTGAGGGTACCATCGTAGGCAATATATTTGATCGCCCCGGCACACCTGCGCCCCTCAAGCCGTTATTTACCAGCAAGCGCACGAGCGACCTGATCGCAGAGATTGCCAAACAGCGAAAGCTCGTTGTCTGTCCATTGGGCGAAGCTTTTAGGCCACCTTGGCGCGGGAAACTTGCGCCGGACCGCTTCCACCCGAATGATCGTGGCTACGCAGGTATTGCGGGTGCATTTGTGCGAGCGATTCTTGATGCACTCGATGAAGAAGGTAAAGTGCATCAAGGTTCACTCTCCCCAGCCAAGAACTATTAAATTTGACCAATTATGGCTTCCACGGATTTCGTTGTCTTGGTCAGGATTGTGGCGGGGGCCTTTTCGATAAATTGAGCTTTCCGGACCCCCACATCGACACTACGAACGTGAATCGGCAAGACAGCCCCACTTGTCTTCGTTTGTTTAAGTTTTATTTCAAAAGGCAACCCTTTAGCCTTAGAGGTTATTGGACAGATCACGGCCAAACCGGTACGCTCGGTAAACATGCGTGGCGACAGCACCAGAACCGGACGGCGACCGGGCTGTTCATGACCGACGCGTGGATCTAGTATAAGCCAGATGATGTCGCCGCGGTTGGGAAGGTAAGGAGCTTTACTCATAACGCTCAGCACCCACGCCAGCTCCCCAGTCCGTCTCGCCACCAACCTGAGAGGGCGTGACACCCCTTAAAAGAGACTCCAGCGTAACTTCTTCTGGCTCGTTCACCGGAGTCAGCACGATGGATTTACCTTTTAGAGAAACAATCGGGGGTTGATTAAGCTTCAAATGAGCTGCGTCTACCACTTTCTTCGGCAGCCGTACCGCAGTGCCGTTTCCCCATTTTTGTAATGACTGTGTAATATTATTCTCCTTGTATATACAAGTATATACGTGTGTGAGATCTGCGCTGTCAAATATCACTTTCTTCCATATGAAAAACCAAGAGTCCATCACCAATCTCTTTATTTCTTCCATGGCGTAGGTAGTGTGATTTTGTTTTTCTAGAATCTTTTTGAGTTCTTGGTAGGGTTCTTCCTTCTGGACATTAGGACCTTATATTCGGTGCGGCCTTATTAGTTTTTGTATTTGTGGCTTAAGTATTTCGTAGATGACCAGCAGCGCAATTGCTATGTAGGAAAAGTATACCCACCTGAGCATTGTGTCTGCTCTGTTGTACGTTCGGCCCAATTCCTCGTACCTTTCATCCAGGGCACTTCTGTCTAGATTTATAAGGTCTTTCAGGTAAAGTAACTCCACATCAATAGCCAGTATGTGTACTTCTAGATCTTCTACTTCCTTGGAGTCTGCATCCTTGGACGCCAATATCTCCTCGACACCTCTCCTTAACTCCTCTAATCTGCGATAGTACGAATCATGAATAGACTTACCTTGTTGCAATACAACCTTTTATGAAAACAGTGTTAGGATCTTGTCGAATGTGTCAAAACAATAGTCGGCCTCATCAGACTGCGAATACACTAAACCTGTCTGCATGCCCACTGTCTTGGCAGGTCTAATATCTGCGTTAACTCTGTCGCCAATGTACATGTTTTGCTCTGCGGACAGCTTGGACTTTTCGACCGCCAACCTATAGCCATGCAGATCAGGCTTTCGCTCATGCACCTCGTCGCCGGTAATTATGAAAGTGAACCAGTCCCGATCAACGTTAATCTCGTCAAGGATCTTTGACGTACCCACCAAAGAGTTATTTGTGAAAATCGAGATAGGAAGAATATCCTTAATCTTCTTGAGCGTCTGGTAGATTTCTGGAGTCGGCTGGTAGACAAAATTTTCCTCCAATCGATTGAATCGATTCATCCAAAAATCACCCGAGAGACCAAGCGAGCGAAACACCATAGAATTACTGCCTTGCTCTTCGTAGAGCTTCTCGAACTCAGCTTTTAACGCGGTGTCTAGTTGGCGGCCTGTAATCTCTGCGTAAGTGCTGTACCTGAGTTCGTCATGGGCGGCATTGAATTCGTCCGTATACAAAGCTAACGTGCCGTTAATGTCGAACCATAGATGTTTGATTATTTTTGGTTGGGCTGACATGAGCGTATTATTACATAACACTTCCGAAATAGCAGATCAATGTACCAGCGGCCTAGCTCCAAAAGTCTTGAGTACGTCGCATAACCTCAGCCATGACGTTCGTACTTAAAAACAAGCTTGCCCAAGCTTTTTTTGTTGTTATCCTATCTTTCTTTCTACAAACTTAGCATTGAGATTAGATCCTTAGGATCATCCAGAACAGGGGTGAAGTTGCGTTCATCGCCAATCCCATAACGCTCAGCCAACTCATAGGTAAGTCTGAGGGCCGAATAATCTTCGAGCCCAATCCCGACTGAGTCAAAGAGCGTGATCTCGGCTTCCTTTTCTCGGCCCTGTTTTGCACCAGTTACCAACTGCTCGAGCTCGCAAAGCACTCGCTCTTTTGCTTCGGCTTTGCTGAACCGCTGGATCTCGCCTTCAATAAACGATTGGTCAAAGTACTCAACTACGATTCGACTCCGCCGCAAAATTGGCTCTTCTAGCTCTGTTTTGGCAACAGTATCACCACCCAAAGCGTTGATGTGCATGCCCGGCTTCACCCAGGCATCTTTGATAACATCTACACGGGCTTTACAGGCCGTACAAACCGTTACGATATCCGCACCGGTCACGGCCTCCTCGGCGTTTTGGCAACGCACCAGCTTTAAGGATGTGTCGCGTAGATTGTGCTCGAACTTATCCATGGCTGCCGGATCAATGTCGAAATAGCGCACCTCTGTAATGTCCCTTACGATCTGCAAGGCCCGCACCTGGAATTCGCTCTGAGCCCCATTGCCAATAATGGCCAGGACTTTTGAGTTAGGGCGCGACATCAGCTTTGTTGCAAGCGCCGAGGTGGCCGCCGTTCTCAAAGCCGTCAGTATCGTCATCTCGCTGAACATCAATGGATATCCGGTATCCACGGTGGACAACTGGCCCGTTGCCACCACAGTTTGCAGGCCGCGCAACGGATTTTTTGGATGGCAGTTCACGTACTTGAAACTGTAGAATTGGTCGTCACAGATCGGCATCAGTTCAAGCACACCATCAGGCACATGCATGGCTGGACGTGGCATTTTAGTAAATTTTTCCCAGTTCGCAAAATCGCGCTCCAGGGCTTTCATCAAATCAACCACGTATTCGTTGAAGCCATGCCGCTGAACTAACTCAGCCAGCGCCTCAACAGTTAAAATTTTCATTTGCGATTAATTTCCTTCTTTAAGTTATAACGCCAGGGAACCCCGGCTATCAAAGCGGCAGTGGGCGCAGGAGCTTTGATCGATCATGGCGAAAAAGTTACTTTACAACTGGTGGCATCGTAACACTTATGAAGGATTGTCAAAAGTTTGGGTAACGCCTGTAGCTCATGCCATTACAACTATTTACGATATGTGAAAGCCAAGCCGTTCTGGTTTGTGTGCGACAAGAGGAAAGGCGGAGAGCATGGGATTCCCAACGGTGGACACATTCCCAGCCACGATATCAACCAAGCATAAAAGGTATTGCTATTAGGGTAAACTTAGGGTAAACTCGATAGTATGAAGACTGTAGGCGCAAAAGAATTACGACAACACCTTGATAGTGTGCTTGATCGAGTCTTGGGTGGTGAAGATATCATTGTCAGTCACCGTTTCAAAGGCCCGGTCCGCATCAGTGCCTTGCACACTCCTCCTTCCAGCAAACGCAAGAAGCTGGCAGGGTTACAAGCCTTTGATGCTGCGCCTAAGTCTAGTGTGTCGTTTGATAAGAATAAACCTGTTAAAGAACTTTACAGTGAGTCAATCGCAAAAAAATACGTCGGCTAATGCCGTGTTCCTGGATGCCAACGTTTTGCTCGAAATAATTTTGGGTAGAAATAAAGAAGCTGCTGCTCGAAAATTCATAGAAAGAAACAGCGAAAATCTGTATATCTCTGCATTAACCGCGCACCTTGTCGTACATTTTGGCAAATCCATCGTTGCCCTACCGGTACTTCGTAAGTTTCTTGCGGATTACACGATACTTTCGTTAGATGATGCTGACTTTGAGTGGGCATTTACCAATATTCGTGGGGGAGATTTTGAGGATGCTCTACAAATCGCTGTAGCCGTGCGGAATGGCTGCAATGAGCTGATAACATTTGATAAAAAACTAGTAAGCACCTACCAAGAGCTTCCCTCAATACAGAGTAAGTTACTGAGCTAGAAATCAAGCTTCTAATCTCCAGCAATTTCAGTAAGTCCGCCCGGCAGTAGTATGGACTGCGAGGGAATTTTCACAGTCAGGTCGAAAGGCTCTTTGTATTATAAACAGTATGAAGACAAAACTTTTACTCATTTCATTACTTTCAGTATTTGTAACCGCCTTAGTGGCGCCGGTTGTACGGGCTGTGCCAGCCACAGGGCCGTGGTACCAGCCCAAGCCGGGCGATCAAAACCCTCTGGTAATGGCCCACCAGGGCGGAGAGGGTGAGTACCCGTCTAATACTATGCTGGCTTTTACCAAGGCACACCAGGCTGGCGCTGATGTTCTGGACACTGACATGTTTGCAACCAGCGACGGAGAGTTAGTGCTTTTCCATGACGAGACGTTGGAGCATCGTACTAATTGTACCGGTCCTATTGCGAACAAAAACTTTCAACAACTTTCGCAATGTGATGCAGCCTATTGGTGGACACCCGATGGCGGAGCCACCTATCCACATCGTGGCACAGGTCTTAAGATTCCTAAGTTCCAGGAACTACTAACCGCCTTTCCATCTTCACGCATTGGCATAGAAATAAAACAGACTACTTTGCAGGCAGCTACTACCCTGTGTAATGTCATTACTGCTAACAACGCCCAAGGCAGGGTGCTTGTATCTAGTTCGACCCAGCCCAATATGAACCAATTCCGAGCCGTCTGTCCGACGGTAGCAACATCCGCAACATTTGATGAAGTCGTTGAATTCATCAACTCAACCGGCCCATACGACATACTGTTTTCGTCACTGCAAGTTCCCATGGCACTCGTAAATACGAGTTTTGTGACGAAGGCCCATCAAAACAGCCTCAAGGTATACGCCTGGACTATTGACACTCCTGCACAGACGCAACCCCTTATAGACGCGGGCGTAGACGGCGTAAATACCAGCTATCCCAAGCGTATTAATGACTGGCTGGTGACCCCGCTTAAATCATGCGGTACGCTAGGAATCACCTACAAACTCACCACGCCGCCTACATCTCATTTATGTGTATGGGTAATCCAGTCCTGGATGAATGAAGCCCGTGACAAATACAATCAAGAAAACAACCCCGCCTGGCCATCTGTAGCCACCGACGGCGTGTACAATATAGCCACCAAGGACTTAGTAATTGTGTGGCAATACATATCAAACTCCCAGCCCGGTGGACTCCCGGTAACGGGCGAGGCCAATCCGGCCACCCTTAACCACATGAGCCTTGCCTGCGTAGCCGCAGAAGCCACCTATGCTTACAATTCTTCACTTTGCTAGCACCAATACTATAAGAGTGATGGTGATAAACAAGGAGGATGCATGACAAAAATGACTATTGAGGTAATCTTTGTGCCCGTCACTGACGTTGATCGCGCTAAAGACTTCTACGTAAACAAACTAGGCTTTCATGCCGACCAGGACCAGAAAGTCAAAGAGGGCCTACGCTTTGTGCAGCTTACCCCAGAAGGATCCGCTTGCTCGATTGCCTTTGGTGAAGGAATCACCAAAATGAAACCTGGCACCCAACAGGGCATTATGATGGTAGTGGAGGACGTTCGCGCCCTCAGACAAAAACTGCAAGAAAAAGGCGTAGATATAAGTGATATCGAAAAACAGCCATGGGGAACCTTCGCCTACTTTAAAGACCCGGATGGCAACGGATGGACGCTGCAAGAGTTACCGTACAAACGGGACTAGTTTCTTGCAATACCGAAAGTGTCGGGTTTTTATTTGGGCATAAGATTTGCACCTGAAACTCCAAACAGAGCAAACTCAGCGGCTTGTATTTTCTGATAATTTCATTACGATTAAGGTAATGAGCATGCTTCAAGCTATCGTCAGCTTCCTGATTTTCCTGAATCCTATTGCGCTTTTTCTCTACCTGCTGCCGCTGAAAAAGGAGGTCGGGCTGCGCAAGTTCATCAATATAGTCGCGCGCGCCAGCTTTATTACCTACCTCATTTTCTTTATCTTTGCGGTGTCTGGTGAAAAGTTTTTCCAAGCGTTGGATATCAATTTTGAGGCGTTCCGTGTATTTGGCGGCATTATCGTTGCCAGTTTATCGCTGATTTTTATCATCAATGGTAAAAAGTCGCTTATAGCGACAACAGGCGAGCTGAACAGAATAGCCGCAGAGATTGCACTGCCATTCATGGTTGGCGCCGGAACCATTACGCTGAGTATCCTTGTGGGCCGTCAGCTTGGACCCCTAAAAGGGTCATTCGCTATATTCATCGCCATGCTGCTGACATTTCTGATTATCTGTTTCTTTGCGGTGCTGCGCAATTCACTCAACCGCAAGCTAAAGATCGTATTCGACCAGAATGCGGATATTTTACTGCGCATCAACAGCTTTATCATCGGTGCTATAGCTGTGGACCTGACCGTTATAGGCATAAAAAACCTTTTTGGCTAACCCCTAGAAAACTCCCTTTTGCCGTAATTTTGGCTTGGGAGTTCGAGTCCTACATACTGTATCTGAAAAATAGGTGTCTGGTATGATGGGCTAATGATTAAAGCCATTGTGACAGACTGTTTTGGCGTCTTATATAACGACATCCTGAAAGATATGCTCCATCGGCATAACGTGACCGACTCAAGAATTGTTGCTGCTTGCTTTGCGGCAGCGCAAGCAAGTGACATGGGCGATATCACCCTAGATGCCTTCTTTGAAAAGTTAACGCAGTTTACCAGTATCCCTCCGGAAACGGTCCGCGCCGAAATGTCTGACACATCCCACTTGAATGTCGGATTCACAGAAATCCTCAGAAATCCTTAAGGGCCTTAAACCGACATACAAAATCGGCATGATTACTGACGTTGACGCCGTCTTGCTTGATCCTTTCCTGATGAACAACAACGTGCGGGTTCTATTCGATGAAATCGTTATCTCGTCAGAGGTAAAATGTACGAAACCCCAAAAACAAATCTTTGAGATTATGGTGCAAAAACTGCGTGTAGAACCATCTGAGATTATCTTCATCGACAATTCAGCTATCAATACAGAAGCCGCTGCCAAATTAGGCATGGCAAGCATCCTTTATACCAAAAATGACCTTCTGCAGGAAAGGCTTCACTCGCTTCTCACCTCATCCAGTGCTTCAACGACTACGTTGCCACCGAGGTAAGCAAATCCAAGCTCCTCCAGCTTCCTGCCCACAAGAACGAACCCGGTTAACAAAAGGGCTCCCAGCGCGGGACACCCCCAGCCAAGTTCTCCCCTGCAACTAACTGTTTTTCTTCCAGCCTACTTTTTTTATAATTTCTATGGCCGTATTGTCTATTAGTTTTCCATGGGTTGCTACTTGAAAGTCCATAATCTCTTGGTTGTCGGTACGTCCCTGGTACAGATCGACAAAGCCCCGAAGCCTCTTTTGCCAGTACTCATTAGGTTCACGAGCAGCTACTCTGTCTTTCAATATAGCTGTTGGTGCGGTTAGCTCGCAAACTACAAGTTTTGCCGCCGGCATAGCGTCACGCAACTGCTCCAAATTTTCCTTGTCGGCTATAACCGCAGGAACTATTACTTTTAGGCCGGGAACAGCAGCATAATTTGGCCATATGGCTTTGAGGTTGTTCAGCGAGAAGGAGCGCTCGGGATGTGGGTAAATTTTGGATAAATCGTCGGGGTCAATCACGGCATGAGCTATATCATCAGCCCTCAAATATTCGGCGATAGCTCTCGCTAACGTGGTTTTGCCCGAGCCCGGGGATCCGTGAAGGATAAGTACTTCTATAGTTTTCATAAATTAATGATAGCAAAAACGGAAACCGTACACGATTAGCAATGCAACCAGCAATAAGTGAAGTCTGGAGCACAAGCTGGTGACAGAACGTGATGTATACTTGTGGACTACGTAAAGGAAACCCTCCCTGTTACAATGAGGCTTATGAAAAACGCCTTTATTTTTCATGGCACGGCGGGTAGTCCAGAGGGGAATTGGTTTCCGTGGCTCAAAAAGCAACTTGAAGCCAAAGACATATCTACTTCCGTACCACGCTTTCCTACGCCGGAGGGCGAATCTTTGGCGGCCTGGTTTGAAGTACTGGATGCTCAAGAACAGAAAATTAACGCTGATTCGCTTCTGATCGGACACAGTAAAGGCGGTATGTTCCTGCTCAAAGTGCTTGAAAGACTAAAAGAGCCGGTTGAGATTGCTGTATTTGTATCGGCTCCGGTTGGTGAACGACCTATCTTGTACTATGACGCAGACAAAAAATTCAGTAACTTTAAATTTGATTGGGACAAAATTCGAGGTAAAGCCAAGCATTTTGTGGTCTTTCATTCGGATGATGATCCATATGTCTCACTCGCAAATGGCGAACGCCTGGCAAAGGAACTAGGCGTGGAGCTTACTTTCATTCCAAAAGCTGGACATATCAATGCAGAGAGTGGATATACAGAGTTTCCGGCGATTCTAAAAGCTATTGGATCAGACGAATAATGCAGACAAACACCCTGGCCATCAAAATCAACAAGCCAATCCATGAGGTTTTTGCTTTTTGTGTAACCCCACCCAACTCCAGCCGCTGGATACCTGGCATAGTAGACGAAAAAACAAGCGAGTGGCCGGTTCGCGTTGGGACCGTCTATAGACTACAAAATAAAACTGGCGACTGGTCAGAAGTTGCCGTTGAGGCTATCAAGAGAACGAACTGGTTGAGTTTTCAAAAGGCGCATACCATTGCACATATACCTTTAAAGCAATTGACGGGCAAACAACTGAGCTTACTTATCACGAATGGATGGATAGCGGAGCACTTGAACCATTTAGCCAGGAGACTTTGGAAAAGTTGAAGCAGGTTGTTGAGGAGAGTTGATCGTGGTCGCATATTATAAAGTCGAAATTAGCGCCGAAACCAAAGAGCAAGCTTACGACATCCTGAACCTATTACTTGAAAAGAAGCTTGTAACTGGTGGGCAGATAATCAACGCACCTGCACGGTTTCTCTGGAAGGGTAAAATTAGCGACATGGATTATTACATGGTTACGTCGTTTGCGCTTGAAAAGCATAAAGAAGCCATAATCGCCGAAGTCAAAAAAGTTTCTATCGAAGAAGTCCCGATGGTTACTCTCCTACCCATGGAGGGTAACCCTGAGTTACTTGAATGGATCGAGGAGACGGTAGCATGAAAACTACTCTTTACATGGCCATATCCGCTGACGGCTTCATTTGGGTCACTTCTGGGGTTATCTTTTTTGGCGGTCGGGATTTATTACTTCCGTAAAATCTTCTCCATAGCTTTCCCCTTCGCCAACTCATCGATTAATTTATCCAGGTAGCGAATTTCCTGCATAGTTGGTTCTTCGATGTCTTCCACTCGGACACCACAAATCACTCCTGTAATTAAAGCCCGCGAAGGATTCAGCCTAGGGGCTTCCGCAAAGAAGGTCTCAAAGTCAGTCTGCTTTTCCAGGTGTGCCCCTAACGCTTCCTGGCTATATCCTGTCAGCCAACGAATGATTTCATCAACTTCAGCACCAGTGCGTCCTTTTTTCTCCGCCTTAGCGACATACAGGGGGTAGACACTTGCGAAACTTACTGTATAGATCCGATGGTTTGCCATGATGCCTTGCTTCTATGATTTTCTTTATTTTAGCACGGAGATATTAGCGTGAAGGGATTCGAATTCTTTGGCCACTACGCCCAGCTAAATAGCTGTATACTAATTGCTAAATGTTGCCGTTCTTTTTCTATACTGCCTTTGTCGGGATGTTTATTTCACTCTTTACCACTGCACTACTAGTGCATAAAGGGCGCCATATTCAGAATACTCGAACACTCAGTGAAATTGCTGCGAGTGACAATGCTAAGTTGCTTTTCTTCAGGCTGGGGATACTCCTAAGCGCCAGTTTGTTTACGGCAACCGTCATTCAGTTCATCACACCCCGCGTAAAATTTGGTGAGCTCCAAGCGCTCGCTTACCTGGCAAACTTCACGAGCGTCGTCCTCCTTACACTCGTGCCAGCTAGAGGAGCCCAAGCAAAAACCATCCATACATTTTTTGCCTATAGTATGGCTGCGAGTATGCTGATCTCGGGGGTTTTATTCTCTGTAAATACAACTGGCGTTTACAGAACAATGGAGATAGCAGTCAGTACGCTTCTGGTACTTTCCGGCTTGCTTACGGCATTGGATCATAAGCGATTTGTTTGGCATGAATTAGCCTTTATCCACTTGTCGCATACGACAGTATTGGTGGCCGCGCTTGCGCTCACCCCATAAATCGCGGGTTTGGATCCCTCCGCCCTAAAGAAAAGGGCACTACGAATCGCAGGGATGAGCTCGCGAGGCTGTCATTGGTTGGCGAGTAACCAGATGCGGTAAGTTGATGCTATGCTTGGAGATAGAAGGAAATAATATCTAGTGACTCACAAAATAAGCGAAAGAGTCCTCGTAACAACCGGTGTTACCGGCCAGCTTCTAGCTGTATTAAGCGGTGCATCACTGCTAACTAATTTTGCGGATAAGCGAATTGGAATTATACTCCTGCTCATTGGATTCCTCGGTTCACTACTAAGCTTCTACTATAATTACAGACTGACACGCGGAGCGAGGAGAATTAGGTTATCGGTGAAGACTAGGTTTTCGATGGTAAGCCCCTACGCGCTCCAGCTTAACTCCTCCCTACACGACTTTGATACGGAGAAGCCGAATCCGTATGTCGCTCGATCGAGTCAAGATGTTAATGGACGACTAGCGAGCTTGGATAAACAAGCCGTACTCGCTATGAGGGAGCATAAGCCTATACTTATTGTCGAAGGTGAACGTCTTGCCGGCACTACAAGATTTCTATTCAATAATGCCATTGATTGTTGTAGTGATTCGGAAGTCTTTATGATCGAAGAATGGCGCAGGCATAAGCTTACGGAGATGGTTGAGTTTTGTGAGCAATTTATAAAAAAGAGTGGCGACTACGTACTATGGGTAGAGCGAATAACTCCAGCCCAATTGAAGGAGATAAATCGGTCATTTATCGACGACCTCCCTAGCAATATGCGTGTATTCGCTACACTGGCAACAGAAGATTATAAAGATCGAAAGCTATTTGCCGAGACGACGAATACTATACATAACTATGCGGCGAGAATACGCATAGGAGCTGTTTCTGATCTAGAGCGCAAGACGATTTTAAAAAATACCCGCTACACCGAGCTAGCACCCATGATAAATAACGAGCACGATGATTTGCTCATGGGAGAACTAATGGGGTCGCTCGAACTCATTAAACGGGTCATCGTCAGGGATAATAATCACCTCTCGAGGATGTCTCGGCATAACATGGCGCTGTTGAGTGCCGTTTCCGACTGGGGGCGTCTTGCAATGCCCGATCAACTTAGCCGCAAACTCTTAAAAAGCATGTATGAGGAATACTGGCATGAGGACGAAGAGCCCAAAGCACCCATGCCAGACATGTTTGCCGAGGTACTGAGATGGGCAACAGGGAAACAACTAGGCCTATATAGGCCATTGGTGTATAAACAGATCAATGGCGGCTATTCCCCTCACCCTTTGTTATCAAAGATACTTGAGGAGTCTTTTCACTATTCAGTTTCGAATGTACTTTGGAAATATATCGAAACAAATGCAAGCGTAAAGGAAAAACTCGATAAAGGTCTAGCGGCATATCAAGCTGGTCAGATTTATTGGGCTGACCGTCTATTGTATGCATTTCCATACCATACTATAAGCGGAATCGTATCGACTCTTATAGCTATGCAGCTAGAGACTCAGGGCCACCTAGAGAATGCAGCTCGATGGTTTAAGAAGATCGTGGATGCCGAGACAGATGATGAGAGTCGATATTACCTTGCTGCACACCATCTGGGTCATATCAGACTACAACAACACCGATACGATGAATCGAAAAACTGGTACGAACAAGCCGTACTAAGCCAAGATCCGTATATAGTACTAGCATCTTTGCTGAACCTCGGAAAGTTGTATCAGCACAGATTACATGACGGTCATAAAACAGCGAAGCACTATTATAAAAAGGCCATTAAAAATGGTAGACAAATTCTTGCAAACCTGCCAGAAAAGTCGGCTGCCCCAACATACTACGCATACGTTTCCCGTCAAGATATGGACGATAGTACTGAGCCTCAACGTACTCTACGACCTATCGCCAAGGCGTATCTAGGGCTTGCTGAACTTGATCCTAACCCCAAGAAACGATATGAGTGGCATAGAAAGGCAGCCGAGACCGACGATCCAACTGCAGGAGTGCTCTCGATGATATCGGCGTTCATGCACGACAATGATGAACGATGGCTAGAAAGAGCTTGCCGAGTCAGTGAGGTCGGATCATTGCCGCAGATATACTCGTACGCGCGATACATGTACGCTTCCTACTTAAGCAGTGTGTCCGACGAGGAGAGTAATGAAAAGATCATATCTCTATACGAATTGGCCGCCGAATCGGAGAATATCGAAATTGCCACTGCCTCCCTATTCTCGCTCGCTGGTCGTACTACTGACACACATATGAAGGAAGGCTATTATTTAAGAGCGGTTAAGGCGTATGGCAAAATCGATCATGCTCATGTTCGAGACTATGATGAAGCTACTAAGGACGTATCAATAACTTTGGCGTCGTACCCATTCGCATACGTCGCTAAAAGTATGTGTAACCTCGGCTATGTTTATGCCAATCTGCAACGCCTTGATCTTGCAAGGTATTGGCTTACAAGAGCTACGAAAATGCAAGACCGCGAAGCGATAGCAAAGGCCTTTCTGAGGTTAGGCGACATCGCTAGCGGGCTGAATGGTATTAATAATCCCAGTGCGGATTATATTTCAGCGAGAGAATACTATAGCTGCGCCATTGACATGGGGTACGCCGAGATAACGCCCTATGCAAAATTCTGCCTCGCCATCCTGAGCGGCAAGCGGGACATGATAAGACTCCTCAAAGAAGTTGCAAAAGCCGAGCAAAAAGATATAAGGTTAATTGCAAAACATAAATTGGAGCGGATCCAATGGGAGTCGGACATGGAGAAACTAGCTGTGCAGCAGCAAATTACATGAGCAACCCTGAACATAGGCGTGGTGCCAGCTACTATAGACAAGGTTTGACCTTTACCCTGAGTAGAATAAGTGGGAAGTTCCACGCGTCCTTGCGGCAATGGCGGTTGCGCTGGATGCTCTGCAAAGCAGGTAGCACTCCTAAATAACATAGTTCAAGTCTCTCTCCGCCCCAGCCATAATGAAAAACTTAAAGAGGCCTCAACTGAGGCCTCTTTATTGTTAGCTTAACCTAACAAGGCTGGGTCGGGGCTTGTGGGCCGTTACCGACTCGTCGTACGATCCAATCGCTCGCTGCGCCAAAGAATTTATTGGCATTGGGGTGTAGGTTCAAGTTGTGCGCTGCCACCGGTTGCACCATTGCTTCAAGACAGGCCTCGGAGTCAAAGTGCTGGTCTTCGCGGGCTACAATCTGAGCGCTGTTGTCGCAGGGCAGGTTGAGGCCAGGATTACAATAGGCTTTATCCTTTTCACCGACCGCCAGCAAAACGGGTACATGAATTTGGTTGGTAAAGCCCGGCAAAAGTGGCACAAAGAAAGTATTTAGATCACCGTTAGAGACAGTTCCTTTTAGCTGTTCGTCACGATCGATCACTTTAGACTTGGCGTAGCTGGTATTAAAGAAGAAATCACGTGCGCCAGGTTTGGTTGTAAAGTATCCTCCTACGTCAGTGGCAGTGGCAAACTTGGGGTCGCTACTGGCGGGGTAGAGAAGGTTGCTGAACTCTTCGACTGGCAATGCACCGTCGTGCAGGATGCCTGAGAGGATTACCCCGTCAACGTCCGCATAGGTTGCGGCCTCATACATGGCCACGGCCGAACCGGACGAATGCCCAACCAGGACGACTTTTGAAAACTCCGTGCCACTCAGGCTACCGTCCCGGAGTTTCTGCACAACCTGGTGCAGGGCATGAGCATTTGACTGCACGGTTACCTGGTCGGCCGGTGGACGATCACTTGGGTCGGCGCCGAACGTATTAAACGCGAAGGTTGCGAAGCCCTCATTCGTCTGGTCCAGGACATATGAATACTTTTGCGGTTGGTAGGGAAAGTCCCAATATTCTTTATAAGAGGCGGTGCCGTGCCCTAGAACTTGCACTGTTTTGCCCTCTGGGGAACCGCGGTAGCAAAGTTTGCCATCTATCTGGTAGGTAGCCGGATCACTGGCCGAAAGCGTGACGGCAACGGTCTTGGATTCACAGCGTGGCTTAGAAACCGCTGACGCTCGGCCAGGGGCAAAACCAATGGCCGATACCAGGCTCGCCAGCACCACAAAACTAATGATTCTTTTTACTTTCATACCTAAAACTCCTTATGCTAAATGTGATGTCGACTATACAGAACTTTCGCCTTTTTTCCAGCGACATTCACCCAGCTTTTAAGAAGTTTGGAACAGGTTGTATATCCCCAGCATGGCCTCCGACCGACCAAACACTTAAATCATTGTTGGCTGATCGAGACCAAATAGCTGCTCATTCAGTTCAACTACCTGTCTGGTAACGAGAGTAGCGTACATATATCTATGCTCTGCGTCGTCTGCTATTGCCTGCCATCGGTCAAGGGTTCGCATATCTTGGGCCCTACCTTGAAATGATGTACCGTCGAAAGAACTGCCGAGGGCGTTGTTTGGCACGTAATCTATCCCTAGGTCTTGATTATCAAACCCCCATCTGCTGCCTATTTCGTCACGATATTCTTTTTCTTTAAACCACTTGTCGTATAGCACTCCTGTGAGGTTTGTTTCATCCGAACCAAGCACATGTTGTGCATACTCAATCCATAAATCACGTGCAGCCGCAAAGCCAAGCCGCTGAACGCTACTTGCCCCGCCCTGTTCTTCAATATTACGAATTCTCTGGAATCTACTAGCCATCATGTTGGGAAAGCTTCTTAATATTAATACGTCTGCATTGTTGCCACCTGAGAAGTTTGTGTAATGCTTTTGGCCGCGTCGTTCACTATAAGAGACATCTTCATAGCTAAGAATCACCGTACCTGGCTCGACCCCAGCGATCTCCTGATTGATGTGACTCATTTCCTTATGTGGCTTGGGTCGGCCACCAGCCACATTGTTAAAATGAATGACCGGTTGGTCCACGCTGGTTTTCAGGCCCTCTGCAAGCCAATGGATAACCGCATGATTACCAGATCTTTTTAAGCCAAAAAAGTGAACAAACCTCGGATCTGGTACAAGGTCTGCTGGGGATTCTAGTGAAAGTGATGGCCTGGAAATCATCCATATACTATACTACTAAATTCCCTATAAGTCAAAATAAGGTTGCACCTGGAAGTGTGAGCGAATTGATCTAGTTTCGGCGCGACAAGAAGAAAATCGGTTAGCAAAGGGTTCCCGGTGTCGTACATATCCCCAGCCAGTTTTTTATAATTTCTCTTACTTCTATCTTCTATAGAAACTTTTTAGACCACTCGGCCATGGCGTCCAGGGCTGGCGTAACTGCCAGACCTTTTTTGGTGATTGTGTACTCTGTTCGGGGTGGGTATTCGTTGTACTCTTTTTTAAGTATAAGTCCGGCATTTTCAAGCGCGTTTAACCGAAGGGTGAGTGTTCGGGAGCTTATGCCATCTGCCTCTTGGCACTCCTTATAACGCATTGAACCATTTTGCTTCAAATGATGCAGTATAAGCATCGACCACTTGTCGCCGATGAGGTTTAGCGCTTTCGTTAAGCTTTCGACGTCCTCTTTTTTAGAATCCATACTTTATTCTTTACTATGACACTTTACTTTTGAAAGTAACGCAGGTATGCTTATTCAGGCAGCTATACTTTCCTAATGGAAGTATAGCACTTATACCATAATTTTACAAGGAGCAGCAATGGGAACGCAATACGCAAAAGTAGCTAGCGACGAACTACTAAACACTACCGTAGAAGCACTACAGGGCAACGGATTTTCCGTGAACGTGGTTGAAAATGCAGATGAAGCCAAGAAGGCCGTCCTGAAGCTTATACCAAAAGGTTCGGAGGTTTTTACCAACACCTCAGTTACGCTGGATGAAGCCGGCATCGCTGAAGTTCTAAACGGTTCGGACTATGTTTCTGCCCGGAATAAAATGCTGGCCCTGTACGGCGACCCCAAGAAGAAAAAAGAAATGAAGCGAATCGCAGGCACACCGGAATTCGCAATCGGCAGTGCCCACGCAATCACCCAGGACGGTAAAATCCTGGTAGCCTCGGCCAGCGGCAGCCAAATCCCGGCCGAAGCCTATGGTTCTGAAAACGTCATATTTGTTGTCGGCGCCCAAAAGCTGGTCAAAGACCTTGATGAAGGCATAAAACGCATCGAAGAGTACGTTGTACCGCTGGAAGATGAACGGGCCATGGCAGCCTATGGTACGCATACTGCACTCGCCAAGCTGCTGGTGCTCATGCTGGATTCGCCTGAACGCGTAACCGTGATTATCATAAAGGACAAAATCGGCTTCTAAAAGTACCCCAATAATTGCAAGCATTGGTTAAGTTTTGACCTTGGTCAATGAGCAAGTAGCTTCCTTATCCTTCATCATTCAAAGTCCGGACCAGGAATCCTTCGCGCCCATGCTAAATCGCTAAACTGGCTATGCTATAATTTCAGTATAGTAAGTGAGGGGCATTGTATGGGATATGAAAAATACTTAACAGTTCTTAATAAACGTTTTCGCGTCATGGGACCGCTTGTAGCAGTCATGGCCGTTGTCTTGAGCAATGTCCCGGTAGCTTACGCTGCACCCAGCGTCACGATCACACTGCCGGTCAATAACGCCACAGTCTTAGGCACACAAAGTGTCCAGGCTCAGGCAAGCAGCGGTACGCTTGGGGTGCGATTCAAGCTGGACGGTGTTAACATCGGCCCCGAAGACCTTTTTGCTCCCTATAGCTACAACTGGAATACCACCACAACCACTAATGGCCCTCACGCGTTGACAGCACACGCCCGCCGGGTAGGCAGCACCATCACATCCGCACCAGTCACGGTGAATGTCCAAAATCCGCCCATTCCCGGCACTGTTTCCGTACTGGGCGACAGCGTGTCGCAGCAAGCTTTTCAGCCCAATGGGGACGGGGTAAACGTCTATACTGCCAATGCCCCGGCGCCGGACAAAAGGGACATCTTTGTCTACATGGGCTGGGCTGTCCCAAATGTACAGCCTCATGCCACGGATATGGCAAAGATAAGGTGGCCGGAGAAGCTTATCGCCGCCGTTGGGCTTAACGATGCAACCACCTTGTGGGGTTCAGACGGATGGACGGTGGATGATGTCAGCCGTTTCCGCACCCTCATCAATACGCCTCACGTCAATTCCTGCGTGGCCATCGTGCTGCCCGGCTATGGAGTAGGAGCTAACCCAGCCTGGGCAGCGCAAATCGACGAGGCGCGTGTGGACCTGGCCGCCCTGGCCACCGAGCGACCGCACACCATCACTGTCGACTGGCAACCAGTCATAAACCAGCACCCGGAATATATAGACGAAGACGGCATCCACCTGCTGACGCCTTACACTACATGGATCGAGGATCTCATCGCCGCCGGGGAAGGGCGACTCAGCCCCGTAGACCCGGTAGCCTCCGCAGCCCGCCAGGAATTCTACTGGTCTGCTGCTGCTCAGTGCACCTTGTGATTAGCCCAGAGAGTCGCCACAACTTGCCTCCATCTCTTTCGTTCCTCGGCACTCAATCTGGTGTGCGCAATGGTTTCTTCCATGGTAGTTGTAGCCTACTGGCTAACTGGTTTATGTTGCTTTGATTATTCGAGAGCAGTGGGTGGTTCAGTGGTGGTTAGTTTACTTCCTGTTGTTTTCTAATATAATGTGGACTATGAAAACACGATTATTGGCAGGTTTGGTTACTTTGTCGTTGCTAGGAGGATGCGCAGATAGCGTTGACGGACGACCTGACTTTACGGGCGAAGGCGACGGATATTCGGCCATTGGTATTGTGCGTGGTGTTAATACCAAGGAAGGCAGCGTTACAGTCAGAGTCATCGAAGTCCGCGAGGCAAATGGCGAAGCCGAAGACAGGCTCAAAGAACACCAAGAAGTAGATTTTTATACTGAATACAACGGCGAGGTAGATGGCGACGATACCACTGACTGCGTAGACATAGCTAGCGACCCCGAGATAACAGGACCAGACGGGAGCAATCAGGAGCTAAGGGATCTTCCAGGCCTGGAGGTTTGGATAGAAGGGAGAACTGTAGACACAATACGGGGAGGGGGAGCTTGTGATGGATCTCCGTCAACGGAACAAAGGGAAATTTTGTTGGATATTCGTGTGTTAGGGCCAGCAAGTGAATCAGCCTTAGGTCGTTTCCGTTAGCACTGAGAGCCAGCCATGCCCTTCACTAAGGTGGTGGACTCGCGGTCAATAGACCTCTTTTATGACACAACAGGCTGCGGCTTGGCGACAACAACCGCGTCCGGTCGGCGAGTATCAAACTCCTAGATTCTAATCCGAATCGCAACACTACCACTTTCGCTTAAACACCGCTTCCGGGGTCTTGTAGCCCAGTCGTTTCCTTGGCCTAGTATTAATTCTGTGTACTGCCGCGTCAAGCGCTTCCTGG
>Ga0193742_1000413_pt1 | contig 29570 bp, 27 predicted proteins | sample L2c1metaG_FD_165511 | JGI IMG/M metagenome (GOLD analysis project Ga0193742, IMG submission 165511) | Soil microbial communities from a riparian zone of the East river system, Colorado, United States - L2c1 | ecosystem: Environmental > Terrestrial > Soil > Riparian zone | place: USA: East River... | reverse complement strand
GGCTCCTCGACCGGCTCGGAGGGAATAGTCTCGGACTGCGGCTCAGATGCAGGATCATCTTCGGGAAGCTCGTCGTCCAGCGGATCGTCGACCGGGTCGGGGCTTCCATCCGCCTGCGGAAGATGGGTGTGGCGCTCGGACTCGAGTTCAGCTGGAGTCTCCGGGGCGTGATGCTCCGGCTGATCGAGATCCGGAGACTCCTGTTTCACAGACTGAGACTCCTGCTCTGCAGACTGAGGGTGCGCCGCCGACTCCATCGGAATCTCCTCCTGCTCGGCGAGCTCGCCGGCCATCTTCTCGAACTCCTCGATCGAGGGCAGCTCGTTGATGTCCCTCAGTCCGAAGCGCATCAGGAAGTCCTTGGTGGTCTTGTAGAGGATGGGCCGGCCGATGACCTGCTTGCGCCCCGCGGTGGTGACGAGCTTGCGCGTCATCAACGAGCCGAGAACGCCGCCCGAATCGACCCCGCGGATCTCGGAGACCTCGGGAGCTGTGACGGGCTGCTTGTAGGCGACGACGGCAAGGGTTTCGAGCGCCTGCAGCGAGAGCTTCAGCGGCGGTTTGAGCGACTTCACGAAGCCGCGAACCGCATCGTGATACTCGGGCTTGGTGGCGAGACGATAACCGCTGGCCACCTCACGGATCTCGAGGCCGCGATCGCCATTGCTGTAATCGGCGATGAGCTGATCGAGAATGGAGCGGAAGTACTCGCGCAGACGCCGCGTCCTCTCCTTCTCCTCCTTGTTCTCGCGAGCGGAACGCTGGTCCGAGGTCTCTCCGGGGGTCTCTTCAGCGCCCGTCTCCGAGGCCGTGGCCGATTCGGGAGCTGCTTCAGCTGACTCAGGATCGGCGATCACCTCGTCGTTCAGGCCATCGACATCCGTGTCGATCTCTCCCGCCGGGTCGCCCTCCTCGAGGCTCTCCTCGTCGCTAAGCGCCAGCGCTTGTTGTGCCTGCGCAATCTGGTCCAGCTCCGTCTGCGCCTCCTGGCCGAGAAGACCCATCAGCTGGGCCAGGGTAACCGGTTCTTCCGATGCGTAGATGACAGCTTCGATCTTTGCTTTGAGGCTCATTGCCTTTGAGTGTATAAGAACGCCCCACCCCGATGAACGCAGGAGAAGCCGACATTCGGGACGCGTTTTGCACAGAGCGGCAGTACAGCAAATAAAAGAAAAAGGGGCAGAGTGTTCTCTGCCCCTCCCTGTCCACCTGAACCTGCGGAGGATTTATTTAGCAACCATGTTGAAGAGCCAGTACAGCCCGCCCGACAAAATTGCCGCGGCCGGAAGCGTGAAGACCCAGGCCAGTGCGATATCGCGCAACGTCGAGACCTGCAGGCCGCTCTTGTTCGCCGCCATGGTTCCGGCTACGCCCGAAGACAGGACATGCGTTGTACTGACCGGAAGCCCATACCCGTCGGCAGCGAGAATGGTCACCATCGCAACCAGCTCCGCCGAGGCTCCCTGCGCGTAGGTCAGATGGGTCTTGCCGATCTTCTCTCCCACCGTGACGACGATGCGCTTCCAGCCCACCATGGTTCCAAGTCCCAGCGCCAGGGCTACGGCCACCTTCACCCAGGTAGGAATGAACTTCGTCGAGCGATCGAGGAAGCCCTTGTAGTTGGCAAAGATCTTATTGTCCTCATCCGAAAGCTTGGGACCATACTTCGGAAGCAAACGCAGCGTCTCGCTGACCAGGTACATCTGGTTGCGAACGTTCGCCTGCATGCTGGAGGGAACTTTACTGAGAGCACCATAGCGAGAGACCTCGTTCTGGATATCATTGACAGTCTGACGCAGCGCTAACATCGTTGTGGGCTTGAAGGTGTGTGCGGATACGAAATCCTCCAAATCCGTCCCCGCATCCGCGACAACGACGTTCGGATCGACATAGTGCGACAGACTGCCGGAGACGCTCTGTGACACCGCGGTAAAGGTCTGAACCTGCGAGGCGGTCACGGCGTGGTTGAGTGCGTAGGCCGTAGGAACGGTTCCCACCAGGATCAACATGATGAGGCCCATGCCCTTCTGGCCGTCGTTCGATCCATGGGCGAAGCTGACGCCCGTGCAGGTAAGAACCAGCAGAGCGCGGATGTAGAACGGCGGAGGCTCGGTTCCCTTGGGAGCCTCATAAAGACGAGGATCGCGCAACAGAGCCTTGAAGAGCCAGAACAGGAGAGCCGCGCCGGCAAAGCCGACTATGGGAGAGATCAGGAGAGCTTTGAAGACCTTCGTGACCTGCTCCCAATCCACGCCGCTCACGCCGCTCTTACCGTGCAGAAGCTGATTGGTGATTCCGACGCCGATGATCGATCCGATCATCGTGTGCGAGCTCGAGGCCGGAAGTCCGCGCCACCAGGTGGCCAGATTCCAGAGGATGGCTGCGACCAGCAACGCAAACACCATGGCAAAGCCGGATCCCTTGCTGACTTTCAGGATGAGCTCTACCGGAAGCAGAGTGATGATGGAATAGGCCACCGCACCCGAACTGGTGAGCACACCGACGAAGTTCCACAATCCCGACCAGACGACCGCGATGTGCGGCTCGAGAGAGTGAGTGTAGATCACGGTCGCGACAGCGTTTGCGGTGTCGTGAAAGCCATTGACGAACTCAAAGCCGAGCGCGATCAGAAGAGCAAGTCCAAGAAGAAGATAGGGGAAGATCGAACCCGTATGGACGATCGAAAGATCCTCCCACAGGCGGCTAATGATATAGCCCAGTCCGCCAAGCAGCAGAACTCCGAAGATGATTCCGCCGATCTTGCCAGGCGATGATTTCTTTAGTTTCTCGTCGAGAAGAGAGCCGGAGGGGAGAGTGGCTGGTGTTGCCATACGATCGTCACCTATAAAGATTTTTTTGGCTTAGGTGAGGTTGAAGATAGGCGTGGTGTGCGAATAAGAGGTTAATGGAGCGTAAAGATCCCGGCTTTTCTGCCATGAAGTGCCGCTTCCACGACGAATAAAGATGAAATGTGCAATAAATTTCACACTACCTGCCTCAAGATGAGGCACTCATTCCTCACTGCTCAGACATATTCCTAAAAGCTATTGAAACAGCAGAACATTTCCTTTGGCCGTTGATGTGCTTTGCAAATGAAGAACAAAGTCCTGTACCTCTTTGCAGTTGCCTTGGTTTCTCTCCCCTCCGTGTGCAAAGCCGACGGTTTAGCCCCCTTCGGAAATAGCCGGCGCTTATAACCTAGTGGCTCTTGGTACGGTCGACTCACATGGCAATACCGGCATCGCCGGCAATGTCTCCACAGGCAGACGTTACCGGACGGCTCGCTGCTGCCGGAATGGTCACGGCCGGAACGACGGTTGGAAGCAATCTCTACGCCGATCCCTGGGGATCGCAGGCTTCCTTCGACCTGGTCTCGACCGGCGGCCTGAACGCGGGCGAGCAGTTCAACATCAACAGCCACGGCAATGTCTATGCCCTAGGCTCCAATGGAAGCTTCAACTTCAATGGCGGCGGACACCGCGTCACCAGTGGATCTTCGGGCATTGACTTCAATAGCCTGCGGACGAGCCTCGATAGCAAATCCCTTGCTCTGGCGACGCTGACAGCGAATGGCCAGGTCCTGGGAACGAACCACTCCTCGGTCAACCCCTCTTTCTTTGTCCTCAAGGGAACGAGCTCGACTCTGAATATCTTCAATATCACCGCCGCCGAGTTCGCGGATACGAATCATCCCCTCGACATCCTCGCCCCGCAAGGCTCAACCATCCTCATCAACGTCGACGGCCAGCAGGTCAAGCTCGGCCGGAATCTACTACAACGATCAGCAGAACTCCGGGGACAGCAGCCTGAACACGAACATCCTGTTCAACTTCTCTGACGCCACCTCGGTCACCATCGACGGCCAGCTCACTGCCTTCGTGCTGGCTCCGTTTGCAATTCTGTCGGGGAATGCGCACATGGCCGGAACCTTCATTGCAGCGGCAATCGGGCGCACCGGAGAGGTCCATAACCAGGAGTTCACCGGAACTCTGCCGCCGAACGATCCGATCGCTCCGGCACCTGAGCCAGCGTCGCTCGCGCTGCTGGGAACAGGAATCACCATGCTGGCCGGATTGTCCGCCGGCGCTCCAGGGGCTAACGCCTCTTGTTTGTCGGTTGGGCAATTCGAAACCCAAGGTCTCGCTTCTGAGGCCCGGGTTTGCAGGACATCCGTTTGAGAGTATCGATCGAGAGCCTATGATTCAGGCAGTCGAAACTATGCGATCGAAAATCCTTGCCGCTCGATGTCGTGGGTTCGATCCGGCAGAGACGCTTCTGTAGCCACCCGCTTCCATTCAGGCGGCAGCAGGTGCGGGTGAGGGATCTCGCTGTCGAGCCACCGGTCCGGCACAAGGACGATCTTTTCCGGATTCGAGTTGAGCCAGGCTCCCCACCAGGAGAAGGTGCTGTTTGCCCTGATGTTGTGTTGGCAAGCCGACATCAGACGCAGATCTTCATGGGCATCCGTCTGCCCGTTGTGATCGACAAAGAGATAGCGCTCCCCCGCTGGAAGATTCTCACGGCAGTAAGCGATGTCATCCGAGAAGACGAAAAAAGTGGGATCTTCGACCTTCTCATGAATCGCCTCGATCGCATTCTGGTAGTAAGTCATGGGCAGAGCGTCGCGCCCACCATAGATCTTCGTGTAATCGCCGCGGCGCACATGAAGCGAGACCGGAGAGTTACAGCTACGAATCTGAACGCTTACTTCGAGGTTTTTGCCGCTCGGAGCTTCGCGCAGCGTCAGGTCCGTCCTCAATTGCTGCTCGACGGCAGCTGGATACTGGTGGGCCTGAAAGTATCCGTTGAGGTAGACCCTCTTCATCCCGTGGTCGGCCGGAAGTTCTTTGATGAAGATCCAGTCCGTCTCGAAGGGAGGACTGTAGAGGCTGGTCCGGGTCGCCCAGCGCGCCATTCCGGCCAGGGGACGCTTGCTCCACGCAGTGGAACAGAGAAGATTGTCGATGGAGGAGAGGGAGCGAACCTGCGCAGAGATGTTGAACCGCGAGAGCAGGAAGGGGAGTGGTTGACCGAAAGAGACGGCACGCTCTTCAGGCTCGCGAATAATCTCCAGCGTTCCCGTGTACCGGTGAGCGAAGTAAAGCCCGGCGGCATACTGAAACAGTTGATTTCCAAGGCCAGATTTCTGCCGAAGCAAGATTCTCATAGTGAGTAGTCGTACCGGAGAGACAGGTCACTTCACCAAAAACTCTACAGATACGTTAGTTCTGTAGTTTGTGTTGCTTTAGTTTCAGCGAGCTGGTCGTAAGCCAAATTGCAGAAGCCTGCAAGCCTTTTTGAGTCAGAGGTAAAAGGAAATCTAATCTCCCTCAGGGTCGCAATGGACGACAAATCACGATCCGGGATTCAGTTTTCTGTTCCCTGCTCTAACGCCAATCGTCGCGCGCTGCCTGTTGATCGGCGAAGACTTGATCAAAGTTGTCGGTCTTCTTGATGAGGATGTCGCCCTGCGTGAGCGGCTGGTGCAGGAGCACCGCCTGCAGGCGCACCAGCTCGAGCATCGCGAGAAACATGCAGATCAGAGCCCGCTCCGTATGGGTGGCGTGCAGCAGGCGACGCAGCGAGACGGGCTTGTCCTCCATCACCAGGCGACGCTTCACATAGTCGATCATCTGCGCCACCGTGACCGATTCCTCATCGACGTCGAGGACCGGACGCTTACGCAGACGGCCAAGGACGTCCTGGAAGACGCGGACCAGGTCGACGGTGTCGGCAGCGATCTCGCGCTCGGCGTCAGCGGAGTCGCGGAAGTCGCGCATGCCGGGGTTGCTCCAGGTCGCCTCCTCGATCTGCTGCTTCTGCATCAGCATCTGCGCGGCAGCCTTGAAACGCTCATGCTCGAGCAGCCGCTCGACCAGCTCACGGCGCGGATCCTCGGAATCGGAGCCCGTAACGTCCGAAGGATCGCGCGGAAGAAGCATCTTCGACTTGATATGGATCAGCAGCGAGGCCATGTAGATGAACTCACCCGCCGCGTCGACATCAGTCTGCTTCAGATGGTGCGTGTATTCCAGGAACTGCTCGGTGATGCGAGCGATGGGAATATCGTAGATGTCGATGTTCTGCTTGCGGATAAGGTCGAGCAGAAGATCGAACGGACCGTCGTAGACCAGCCCCACGGTGACGGAGAAGGGCGACTGCGAGGCCTCATCCTTCCCCTTGTCTCTCTCTTTCGCGGTGGCACGCTTCGGCTCTGGAGCAGGCGCGGGAACGGGATGCTTCAGAGCGAACGGCTCTTGCGGAACGGGCTGGAGATCTGAGTCCGTCTCAGTCGGCACGGTGGACTCGGCTTCAGCAGGCTGCGTGACTGCCTCGGTCTGCGTGGTCTCGTCCGGCTGGTCAGCCGATTCTTCGGGTTGGAAGGTTTCATCGGTCATAGTTGTCGAAGACCTACGGCATCACGGACTTCCTGCATCGTTTGATTGGCACGAGCAGCTGCGCGTACACCTCCCTGCCTGAGAATCTCCTCTACTTCAACGAAATGGGACTCGTAGTAGCGGCGGCGCTCCTGGATCGGGGCGAGGTGCTCGATCACAGCATCGGCGAGCCAGCTCTTGCACTCGATGCAGCCGATCCCCGCGGTCGTACAACCCTCACGAGCAGTCTGCTGCGTCTCTTCGCTCGAGAAGACCTTGTGCAGATCGAAGACCGGGCAAACGTCGGGGTTGCCGGGGTCTTCGCGGCGGATGCGAGCCGGATCCGTCACCATGGTCTTGAGCTTCGCCCGCACCTCCGGCTCCGGGTCCGAGAGCAGGATCGTGTTGCGATAGCTCTTGGACATCTTGCGGCCATCGGTTCCAGGCAGCTTCGGCGAGGGCGTCAGCAACACATCAGGCTCCGGAAGAATCTCGTGACGCCCAAATCCCGTGAGCTTCTTCGTCTGCTGGGCAGCCTGGTAGAGCTCATACGCAGAGAAGGCCGACTTCATCTTGTCGCCGGCCAGCTTGCGGGCCTTCTCTTCGATCGCCCCCTTCTCCCACGGGGCAGCGTCAGGAGCCAGATAAAAATCGCCAGGGAAAAACTGGTTGAAGCGGCGCGCCACCTCACGCGTCAACTCGACGTGAGCGATCTGGTCGGCTCCTACGGGAACGTACCTCGGTTTGTAGAGCAGGATGTCTGCGGACTGAAGCAGTGGATATCCCAAAAATCCATAGGTCGCCAGGTCTTTTTCCTTCAGCTGCTCCTGCTGGTCCTTATAGGTGGGAACACGTTCGAGCCAGCTCAGAGGAGTAATCATGCCGAGCAAGACATTCAGTTCGAAATGCGCCTTCACATCACTTTGGACGAATAACGTCGCGACTAAAGGATCGAGACCCGCGGCCAGAAAGTCGAGAACGACGTCACGGATATTTTCCGCGAGTTTGCTAGTCTCCGCATAGTCCGTCGTCAGCGCATGATAATCCGCGATGAAGAAGTAGCACTCGTACTCGTGCTGCAGCTTCACCCAGTTGTAGAGCGCGCCCATGTAGTTGCCAAGGTGCAGCTTTCCAGTAGGCCGCATGCCGCTGAGGATGCGTGGGCGTGATGTGGAGGCAGGGGTGGAATCGGTCATGAGGCTCAAATAGAGATGATACGGGAAACGCCTTTCTAGAGCGCCGCCAGGATGCGGTCAAAGGTCGACTGCAGCGGATAGAGGAAGATCCGGAAGATAAATCCCCCGGCCACCAGCATGAAGATCCATAGAGCGAACATTCCCATGCGGTCATAGACCTGCAGCGCGCCGTAGGGAAGGAAGTGGCGCAGAATGCGGCTGCCGTCGAGCGGTGGGAACGGGACCAGGTTGAAGACGAACAGCAGAAGGTTGATCAGGATGATGAAGTAAAGCAGAAGCGCGACCGGAAAGAGCGCCGGAAGGTTTTCTGTCGAAACTCCGGGATAGTGCATCGCCAGCGCCATCGCAGTGAAGATCGCGACCGATCCGCCCGGTACAGCATGCTTGATGATCAGCAGAAGCACGAGGGCGATCGTCGCCAGCAGAAGATTGCTGGCAGGACCGGCAAGCGTCACCAGGATGTCGTCGCGCTTGTAGTTCTTGAAGTTGCGCGCAGTAACCGGGGTCGGCTTTGCCCAGCCGATCAACGGCCAGTGATACACCAGCGCAATCAAAGGCATCAGCACGGATCCGAAGGGATCCAGGTGCTTTAGGGGGTTCAAGGTGACGCGGCCCAGCATACGGGCCGTGGGATCGCCCAGCCGCCACGCCGTCCAGGCATGCGCGCATTCGTGCACGCTGAAGGCGAGGACCAGCGCAACCACCTGGAAGAGGATTAAAACTACGTCCTGGTTCATTCCTTTAGCTTAGAGGAAGTTCGCCCTGGCGAAAAACCAGGGCCTTGCTTGACCGCCGCACGTCGTGTCGGAAATGTGGCTGGACAGGGCGAAACCGATTCGAACGCACACGGTTCTGAAAGGGCGCAACGCCCCCAAGTGCTTCCATGGAACGCAAAGAAATGCCTCTGCGGCTAAAACTAAGCGGGAGCATCCTTCTTGCGCTTGGTCTTCGCGGGAATCCCCACCGAAACCACGTTCGCCTCAACGGGTTTGGTTGCCAGCGCCATCGCTCCCAGCATCGCGTTCTCACCAATATTCGCCCCCGCCAGCACGGTCGAGTGATACGTCAGCCGCGCGCGCGGACCGATCTCGGTGGGCTTGTTGGTCACGTCCGACTGCTTGTTGATGTCATGCGTGTGCGAATAGATATTGGCGTAGTCGGAGACACTCGAACCCTGTCGCAGGATGATCTGGCCGCGATCATCGAGCAGCACGTTCCGGTGAATGGTGCAGTTGTCCTCAATCGTCAGGTTGTAGCCGAAGCTGAATTCGACATTCTGGAAGATCTTCACGCCCTTGCCGATGGACTTGAAGATATGGTGCCCGAGCATGCAGCGGAAGCGGAAGCCCAGCCAGTGGTTGAGGCCCAGCGGCGAACGGTCGAACATCTGCCAGAACCAGATGAGCGGTTTGCGGATGGCATATTTTTCGGCATCGATATCGCCATAGTACTCAGGCTCCAGCGTCACGTTGCGCGAATCGAAATTCTCCGAAAGCGTATAGGTTGCGAGTTCACTATTCAGCGTGACCGGAGTGCGGCCGCCATGCGGTTTGCCGAGATAGATCTGGTAGAGCTCGTCGCGCACAATCTCGGCGCGGCGATCGACCGAATGGTGGCGATTGAACTCTTCGTTGAGCTGTGCCAGCCAGCGGCGGAACGTCGCTTCGGCTTCTGGAGTGGGCTTCAATTCGCGATAGGTGTACTCAGGCATGATTCTCTCTTTCAAAAAGAACTCTTCGGCTGGGCCGCTGGGTTATTCGATGGCAAAGACCGCATAGACGGTCGCTGATTTTTCAATCTCCCGTGCGTTGATCGCCAGGGGCTGAACCTTTTCCATAGCCATCGGCGCGGCCGCCATGGCCCGCATCATGGGGCGCGGACTGCTGGGCTGGACCTCGTTGCTCGCGTAGAGAAGACTGCCCAGCTTCGCATTGAGGCTGGTCGCCATCTGCTCGGCCTGGGCATGGGCGCGTTTCAGCGCCTTGGCGGCTGCCTCGGCCTCCGGGGCGTTCTCGTCCTTGAAGCCCCAGTCGATCTGGCCGGATTGGTTCGCTCCAGCCTTCACCGCCAGGTCCAGCGTCTTCGCGGCATCGGCGGCGGGCTCCTTCACGGTCCAGCTCTGCTGCACCTGAAACTGGCGCTGCGCCTTCTGCGCCTCGGTCAGCTTATCGATCTGGTAGTTCTGCACCGGCGTAATCTGCTGGCTCTCACTCTGGATCGACTCCTTCGGGATCCCCGCATCCGTCAATGCCTTAACAATCGCGTTCGAGACGCGCGATCCGTTTGCGTAGGCCGTGTTGCTGTCCGGGCCGTAGGCGATGAAGCCGATATGCAGCGTCGCCTGGTCCGCGATGGCAGTCACCTTATCGGTCGCGGTAATGGCGATGGTGCGGTTCTCCTTATTGACCTGGATCGTCTGGGTGAGGCTCGGAGCGGCTGAGGCAACCAGGGCAACGGCGAGTGTGGTGATGCGGAATCGAATCATGCTTGTTCTCCTGTCCTCATGCCTCTTCTCCTGTCTTCCTCAGAAGGTCGGCGAGGGTTTCTTTGTGCTTTGGCTTAGCGGTGCGCTGCTGCTTCGGATCGGGCAACACACGCTCGGGCGGCGGCGTTCCCACGCGCTCGCGGGCGTTGGCCTTGACGGCCTTCACGGTAGAAAAAACCTGCTTCTTCGCTTTGCGCATCCCGTGCATCCCGGGCCGCGCCCGGAACATCTGCGAGGCCCTCTGCGATTATGCAATACTCTTGTACTCAAGGTCCGGTAACCGCCGGATCAGACGAGGGATGCGGCCCTAAAAAAGTTCAACCGCGGACCCATGAGGTGCAGGATGGAAGAACGGGATTTTTTTGATGAGCGCCCAGAGCAGCGGACCCACACCATGACTTGTCCCCATTGCGGACAGCCGGGGGAGTACGAGTTGAGCTGGATCGTACGCAGGAAGAAAACTCAACTCCCGCGCGGAGCCGACGAGCGCGATCGTGCCCGCTTTGCCAAGGCGCAAAGCTACATGGTGCGCCGCGACGATATGGTCGGGTGCAAAAACGTTCGCTGCCGCAAGCGGTTCGACGTGGCAGGAATTCAATCGGTCGCATTCATCTAGGTCATAAAAACAGGACTCGAACGCCTTTCGTCGACTTCCCGCACATCCCTTTTTTCGAGAACTCGGCAGATCCGAATCAAGGAGCAACCGGCAAAGACTGCCTTGATATTTAATTTCCGGTCTGCCGCTTTACGATTGAACGATCATTCAATTATGCTTCGGCCTGCTGGACGAGGACCTTGTAGAGCTGCGTGCCGGTGGAACCAGGAAGCTGAACCGAAAGCTATGCTTTAATGGAAAAGAAGTTGCCGCCACACGGCGGTGCTTCCTCGATCCGCAAGAACACGCAGGGAGACGATAAGAGAGTCATGGCTAACACGCTGCTGCCCATCGAAGAACGGAACCTGACCCCCGACGAGGTCGAACTCCTGGACCGGCGCCGCCGTCGCGGCCAGCTCTTCCTGGTGATCGGCGGCCAGTGCCTCATCGTCTTCACGCTGGTGACGCTGTGGGCCGGACAGGACTTCACGCTCTCCCCGGGATGGTCGCACCCCATGGTCTACTGGGATGCCATCACGGGCACGCTTGCCATGTTCTTTCTTCTGAATGGGATTCGCCTGCGCCGTGGCATGAACGAGTTCCTAAGCTACTAAAGGTTCTCTCGAACGGCCTCGGAAGATTGTTCGGATAAGCGGGCGAAGCGTCTCTGACGCCTGGCCCGCGGACAGGCTCGGATGGTGAGAGGGGCGCTTCAAGCGGCGGTGGCATCTCGCGATCTCGCGGGTGTGATTCTCTTTTTCCAGCAAGCTGGTTTTCATCCAACGCGAATTCTCTTCGCCGAGCCCGGGCACTTCTCGACGCTGGAATCCGTTCTGCTCGTCGTTGCCATCCTGGCCTCTGCAGCTCTCTTCTTCTGGCGCTTCGGCCCCATCCTCCGCAACATCCTTCGATCAAAAAAAGACGCGAACTTCTCGCTCTTCCCCCTCGGCCGCCGGGTATGGGACTTCTTCTGGGAGGTCCTCTGCCAGGCAAAGGTTATCCGCCAGCGGCCGCTTCCGGGACTCGCCCACGCCTTCGTCTTCTGGGGCTTTCTGGCCTTCGCCCTGGTCAGCCTGAACCACCTCGCCAACGGCTTTGGCCTGGGATTTCTTCCTCCGACCACCCTCATCGGAGGGTTTTATTTTCTCTTTGCCGCAGTCTGGGCGCTGCTGGTCGCAATCTCGATCGCCGGGCTTTTTGTCCGCCGCTTTTTCGTGCGTCCCGTCTGGCTGGGCAAGAAGGTCTCCTACGAGTCCGGCTTCATCGCCTTCCTGATCTTCCTGCTGATGGCCACCTACCTCGCCGCCTACTTCGTTGCGGACGGTGGAGCGGCGGTAAAGATGCTCTGGTGGGCTCATACCCTGGCGCTGCTGGTCTTCCTTCCACTGATCCCGCATACCAAACACCTGCATCTGGTACTCAGCCCGGTAACCGTCTTTCTGAAGAATGACGGTTTCTCTAAAATCCCTCCTCTTCAGGGGGATGAGGACTTCGGCCTGGTCGCAGGCAAGGACGTGACCCAGCTGATCTCGCTCCAGACGTATAGCTGCGTCGAGTGTGGCCGCTGTACTGAGCACTGCCCCGCGGCGACAACGGGCAAGGTGCTCAATCCGAAGGAGATCATCCTGGGGATGCGGAGCTACCTCAACGAGTTTGGCCCGGCCTCGGAGACGCCTCTGCTGACCGAGGCCCGCATCGCCTCGCCTGATAATCCTCCCGAAAAGTACCTCAGCATGGAGGCGGCCTTCCAATGCACCACCTGCGGAAGCTGCGAGTATCAGTGCCCGGTCGGCATCCAGCATCTCCCTGTAATTGTTGGGCTTAGGCGCGGAGCGACTAACACCGGCGCATGGGAGGACAACTACGGCACCAAGCTCTTCCTCGCGCTCGAAAAGAACGGCAACGCGCTGGGCCTGAGCGCGACCGAGCGCGAAAAATTTATCCAGAAGCAGGCCTTCCCCCTCTTCGACGGCACCCAGGAGTACTGCCTGTGGCTCGGCTGCATGGGAGGCTACGACCCCAAGGGCCGCGAGATCATCGCCGACTTCGCCCGCGTGATGCAGTACCTCGGAACGACCTTCGGCGTTCTGAAGAAAGAAAAATGCACCGGAGACCCGGCGCGTCGACTCGGCAACGATCTCGTCTTCCAGACATTGGCCGAGAGCGGCCTGAAGGCGTTCGAGACCGCCAAGGTGAAAAAGATCGTCGCCATCTGCCCGCATTGTGTCCGCACCATCGCCACCGACTGGCGAGAGTTCGGAGTCGCACCTGAGATCGAGCACCACTCCGAGTTCATGGCGCGCCACAAGGACAAGCTGCCGAAGCAGACGGGCGACAGCATCGTCTACCACGATCCCTGCTACCTCGGCCGCTACCAGAACGTCTACGACGAGCCCCGCGCAGTCGTCGAGCAAGCTGGTTCCCTCGTCGAAGCTCCGCGATCGCACGAACGCAGCTTCTGCTGCGGAGCCGGCGGAGGTCTCGCGTTTCTCGGCGAAGAGCAGGGCGAGCGCGTCAGTCACGTCCGCGCGAAGGAGCTGGCGGGCACGGGCGCACAGATCGTCGGGACCGCCTGCCCGTTCTGCAACACGATGTTCCGCGATGCTCTGACGGCAGTAAGTGACGCTCCGCCGCAGCTTCTCGACATCGCCCAGCTGACCGCCCGCGCCTTGCCCGCATCGCAGACACAGAGCCCGTCTCAATCTTAAGAAACGGATTCCGTCAGATTGTTTTAGGAGGAGCGCAGTGAAGATTGTCGTAGCCATCAAGCAGGTTCCCGAACGGGATGCTCCGGTCCACGTCGCCGCAGACGGCAAGTGGATCGATGAGAGCGACCTGAATTACACCATCAACGAGCCCGACGCCTACGCGCTCGAAGAGGCACTCCAGCTCAAGGAGAAGAACGGCACCGGAGAGGTCGTCGTTGTCTGCGCCGGCCCCGAGCGCGTTCAGAGCACCTTGCGCGAGGCGCTCGCCAAGGGGGCCGATCGCGCCATCCATATCGAGGCCGACGATCTGGGTTCGCGCGACACGCTGGGCATCGCCCAGATTCTCGCCGACGCGGTCAAAGCTGAATCCCCTGACCTGATCCTTACCGGCCTGCAGTCCGACGACCTGGGCCTGGGACAGACCGGCGTCGTGTTGGCCGAGCTGCTCGGCATCCCGCATGCGACGATCATCATGCAGGTCGAGCCCGCAGGGTCTGGCCTCAAGGTCAAGCGCGAGCTCGAGGACGGATGGTTCCAGCACGTTGAGATGCCCCTGCCTGCCCTGCTCACCATCCAGTCCGGCGGCAACAAGCTGCGCTACGCGACGCTGATGGGGATTAAAAAAGCAAAGTCCAAGGAGCTCAAGACCGTCGCCGCAGCAGCTGTCTCCGGATCGCCTGCGATCACGCTCGAGCGAGTCTATCTGCCCGAGAAACAGAAGAAGACCGAGATGTTGACCGGATCCCCGGCTGAGGTCGCCGCCAAGGTCGTTGAGAAACTGAAGTTCGAAGTGAGGGTGTTATGAGCGGAGTTCTGGTTGTGATGGAGCAGCGTGGCGGCACATGGAACCGCATGAGCTTCGAGGCTCTCGCCGCGGGTCAGCAGCTCGCCGCAAAGCTGGGGGGGGAGTGCTCCGCTGCAGTAGTCGGAGCAGGGGTGGAAGGACTGGCATCGGAGATCGCCGCGAAGAAACTGGCAAAGGCGTACACGGTGCAGCATGATCTGCTCGGTGCCTACACGGCAGACGGCTATGTGGCAGCGCTGGAACAACTCATGAAAGAGGCCAGCCCGAACTACGTTCTCTTGCCCCACACCTACCAGGTTCGCGACTTCGCGCCTGCACTGGCGACGCGCTTCAAACAGGTGCTGATCAGCGACGTCATTGCTATCCACGACGGTCCGGTCTTCGTGCGCCAGCTCCTGCAGGGCAAGCTCAACGCCGACTACAGACATACGGCCTCCGGACCCTGTTTCGTCTCGGTGCAGGCGGGAACTTTTCGCGCCGATGCGGTCGAAGAGGGCACGGCGACGGCGGAGATCTTCTCTCCGCAGCTCTCCTCCGATCAGCTTCGCAGCAAGCCCGGCGAGCCCTTCCGGGAATCGGCCCAGACGGTCGATCTCAGCGCAGCTCCGGTCATCGTCTCGGTGGGGCGAGGCATCGGCGAGCAGGACAACCTCGGCATCGTCGAAGAATTAGCCGCGGCGCTGGGAGCCGAGCTGGCCGCCTCCCGGCCGATCTGCGATAACGGCTGGCTCCCGATGGAGCGGCAGGTGGGAAGCTCGGGCCAGACGGTCTCGCCGAAGCTGTACATCGCGGTGGGAATCTCCGGAGCGATTCAGCATCTGGTCGGGATGAAAGGGTCCAAGGCGATCATTGCAATTAACAAGGACGAGAATGCGCCCATCTTTGAAGTCGCCGATTTCGGTGTCGTCGGCGATCTCTTTGAGATCGTTCCCGAACTGACGAAGGCTATCCAGGCGGCGAAGGCCTGAGCTTTCGCCGCAGATGCCGTCTCCGTACGCTCTGCTGTCAGCTTTTATCGCCATCTCCCTTCTCCGGATATGCCTTCTCTCGCCGTCTATATACTGAGTACTAAGAGCTCTGTTTCATTTGCTCCTCTTTCCGGCTTGATGCATCGAAATGTATGGAAGAAGAGGGCCATGGCAACCATCTCACCATCTCTGCCGGTCAACGATGAATCTGCGCTGCCGGCAACCATCGACCCTTCCAGGCAGGATCGTCTGCGAGACCGCTTTGGCCGCGCGATCACCGATCTGCGTCTGTCGGTCACAGACCGCTGCAATTATCGCTGCGTCTACTGCCGCACCGGAAATGAAGGAGCGCAGTACAGCGAGCTTGCGATCGAAGACTATCTCCGCATGGCGCGGATTCTGGTCTCGCTGGGAGTGGAGAAGATCCGTCTGACCGGAGGGGAACCGCTGCTGCGCAAGGGTCTGATCGAGATGGTGCGCGAGCTGTCCACCCTGCGAACGGCATTCGATCTCAAGGGGAGTCCGACGGCCTCCGGGCAGCCGATCGATCTTGCCGTCACCACCAATGGGCATCTGCTGGAGCCTCTGGCTGGACCACTGAAGGAGGCGGGGCTGGGACGCATCACCGTAAGTATGGATGCCGTTGAGCCCGAGACCTTCGCCGCGATCACCCGCGTTCCTCATAGCTTTGAGCGCGTACTCGCGGGTGTCCGCAAGGCGGCGGCTGTCGGCCTTGGACCGGTCAAGATCAACTGTGTACTGTTGCGCGGCTTCAACGATCACCAGATCGAGGCCTTCGCCGAGTTCTCGCGCAGCGAAGGCGTCATCGTGCGCTTCATCGAGTTCATGCCGCTCGAAGAAGACCGCAGCTGGAAGCCCGAGACCGTCGTTCCGATGGATGAGCTCGTCGCTCGCCTCAACGCCTTCCGCCCACTCGTAGAGCTGCCGCAAAACACATCGAGCGAGACGGCGCGCAGGTTCACCTTCGAAGACGGCATCGGAGAGATCGGCATCATCGCCCCGGTCTCGCGGCCCTTTTGCGGCCATTGCAGCCGCATCCGGATTACCTCGGACGGCAAGCTCCGCACCTGCCTGTTTTCACAGAGCGATCATGATCTCTATCGCCGGATGCTGCAGGATGGAACGGATCAGGAGCTTCGAACGTATATCCGCCAGGTCGTGCTTCACAAGGAAGAGCGCCATCACATCGGTGAACCAGGATTCGAGAAGCCTTCTCGAAACATGGTTCACATCGGTGGTTAAGATCTTTTTTACGAAAGACCTGATAGAAGAACTTTTGAGGTCCCCCGACGTTATAGAGGAGAGGAAGCCTCAGGGGGGCTGGAAGATTTGTTTGAGTTCAGAGGATCTTTGTTGAAAGAACGGCGCCAGTTCGAAGTCATAGACAGCCGTCAGATGGATCACCTCCGGGTGTTCCACGATGTGGCACGCGCGTTGACCGCCAGCCTCGAACTGGAAGAGATTCTCAGCGCCATCATGAACAAGATGGCGCAGTTCTTCGGCCCCGAGCGATGGTCGATGCTGATGGTCGACGAGAAGACCAATCAACTCTTCTATGCGATCGCCGTGGGCGAGAATTCAGAGAGTCTTCGCGGACTGCGCGTACCCATGGGAGAGGGCGTTGCGGGATGGGTCGCCTCCACAGGGAATCCGTTGATCGTGCCGGACGTTAAGCTGGACCCGCAATGGGCCGCGTTCTCCGCGAAACATCCCGACCTCAACATCCAGTCGATCGCTTGCGTTCCCGTGCGCTCGGGCGACAAGACGCTTGGCGTCATCCAGCTCCTTAACAGCAAACTCGACCTGCTGTCTGAGTACTCCATCTCCTTCCTGCGTATTCTCTGCGACTATGCTGCGATCGCCATCCAGAACGCACGCTCGATGACGCTCATCCAGGAGCTCACGATTACCGATGACTGCACGGGCCTCTTCAATGCGCGGCATCTTTACTCGATGCTTGAAGAAGAGGTATCCAAGCGCAAGGAGTTCAGCCTGCTCTTCGTCGATCTCGATCGTTTCAAATCGGTGAACGATACGCACGGCCATCTGATCGGAAGCCGGCTGCTGGCGGAGGTCGGCGGCCTCATGCGGCGATCCCTTGGGCCGGCCAACTCGGCCTTCCGCTACGGCGGCGACGAGTTCGTGGCGCTGCTGCCCGGCATGGGCAAGGCAGCAGGCACGAACGCCACCCTGGCACTCCACGAAGACCTCAGGCGCGCTCGCTTTCTGGAGGGAGCGGGTCTGTCGCTGAACCTCTCAGGCAGCTTCGGCCTTGCCACCTTTCCCGAGGACGGCAGCACCGTTCAGACCATCCTTCGCTCCGCAGACGAGATGATGTACGAGGCCAAGACGACACGCGATAATGTGGCCGTCGCGGGACGGGGATTGGTGATGGCTCGGCCCAAGTTATCTACTTCGGCAGGGTCGGGGCGCTGAGTTTTATTGAGCTTTTACTGATCCGGACGGCGCGGAGAGAGTGCGAACGGACGCTTCGGCTGCGGGAGAATCGCATCGCGGTTCGCAGGTGCCGTGGGATGAACTCCGAAGTCCCACACCCCCAGATTGATCTCGTGATCCGAGAGCACCTCCATCAAGGCATATTCCCCGAAGGGGAGTGACTGGCGCGGAGTGAGCTTCATCCAGTGGCCGCCAGGCAGCACCTCCGCCGTGGTCTCGACTACATCTGCGTCTCTCTGAACGCTCCCCAGCAGGCTGATCTTGAAGGAGGAGACGACGCGCGATCCGGTGCGCACGTCGGCGCGTACGACGACATAACGGCTCGCCGTGGGATCCCCGGGGCGTGCATCCTTCATTGCGGTCGAGGCTCCGTGAGTGTCGACGGTGAGAGGAGTGTTGCCGTCCGGTGCAATCGCCTCACCGAGCCGTATGTAGATCACCGGCGAATCGACGTGGAGCTGCACCATCGAACGCTCTCCCTTCAACTGCACGAGCTGGTGCGAGCTCGACACAGGATTGACCGCGGCCTTCAGAATGTTGTGCGCGGTGTTGTGATTAAGCTCGCCGTCGGACTGCGGCAGGGGCACCAGCTGCGGCTGTCCACGGAAGGTATCGAAAGCAAGCAAGTTATCGAGATCCGGCAGTCTCAGTTCGGGCGCGACCTCCGGCGTCATCGCGGCGCGGTCGGCCTCTTCCTTCAGCAACTCGGGATCGATCGCAGGAGCAGCCCCAGGATTTTGCGAATCCCCCTCAGCGGTCTGCGAGTGACGGGCCTCCCAGCGCTTGGTCGCATCGAAGTCGACCAGGCCGGCAGGAATCTCCTCCTCTGCGCCACCGCGCTCAGCCGAGACATAGCGGACACGGTCACCGACGACCCGGTAGCTCATCACGATCTGATAGCTTCCGTCCTTTAGGATCAGGCGTATACGGTGCGGCGTGCTCGCGTCCGCCGAAGGCAGAGGCTTCGGCTGCGATTGCGCCACGAGGCCGCTGCCTCCGGCACTGGACACCGCCAAGAGAAGTAAAGTAAAGAGGAACTTTATGCGTATTCGCTTCGTCTTATCCATAAAGATCTGATTCCACAGTTTAGTGCCAGCCTTAGATTAGACGGGCTTCTAATGCGAAGAGCATGGCGGCGCGGATTTTGGCTTTGCGTGCCGATTGTGCTAAACAGAAGAGATAGACCTTCCTTAATGCGAACTCTCTTCCAACTCGGACTGCGGGAACACCGGCCTCTCTGGCTTCAGGTGTTGGCGCTGGTCTGCGTGTTTGTTGTCTGCGCCATGAGCACGGCTCAGGTCTCGCACACGCACGCCGAGTTCTCTGCGCTGAAGCAGCCGGGCGGCCACCATAACGGTCCGGCCCCTGACGATCACTGCCCCCTGTGCGTGGCCATGCATTCGGCACTCGCCGCACCTCAGTACTTCACGCCGGAGCCGACGCTCTCTATCCAGCGTCTGGACTCTATCGCGGCCGAAGCGGAGCGCATCTTCCGCTGGCGCTTCGAGATGGCCAGCCGGCCTCCACCTGCGCAGGACTACGCCTAGTCGCGCAGGTACTCGACGTTCTGGAAGGGCCGTTTCAAAACCCTCGAACCCATCGCTACCTGTTACCGCAGACGACGTTATTTTCCGAACGTCATGTTTCGAAGTACAACAGGAGTTTTCTCTCATGTGCAGGCTCGTCTCTCCACGGATTCTCTCCGTTCTGTTCCTCGTCTTTTTCTCATTTCTCCCATCTGTGCACGCCTATCAAAGCAGCTCCGGCACCGTCTCAGGCGCCATCACCGATCTCAGCGGAGCGGTCGTCTCCGGTGCCAAAGTCCAGCTTGATAATCATGTAAGCGGCTATACGCGCACCGCGACCACCGATGCCTCCGGCCAGTTCCGTTTTTATAACGTCCCCTTCAACCCCTACCGCATCACCGTCACAGCAGAGGGATTCGGCAACGCGTCGAAGGCCGTCGATGTAAATTCGATCGTTCCGGTCGTCGCGCCAATCCAGCTGGACATCGCAGGAAACTCCACCACGGTCTCGGTCGAAAGCGGTTCTGACCTCATCGAAAACGACTCCACCTTTCACACCGACGTCGATCGCGCGGTGATCGACAAGTTGCCGATCGAGAGCCAGTCTTCATCGCTGAGCTCGATCGTTACCCTTTCCGCTCCCGGCGTCGCGGCAGACTCGAACGGCCTCTTCCACGGTCTCGGCGACCACGCCGAAAACTCCTTCTCGGTCGACGGCCAGCCCATCACCGATCAACAGAGCAAGGTCTTTTCCAATCAGCTTCCCGCCGACGCCGTGCAGTCGCTTGAGGTGATCGGAGGCGCTCCGACCGCCGAGTACGGCGATAAGACCAGCCTTATCATCAAGGCCACCACGCGCTCCGGGCAGGGAGTGACCTCGCCCCACGGCAGCATCGCCTTTGACTACGGCACCTTCGGCACCGCCAGCATCGACGGCAACATCGCCTATGGCGGCCAACGCTGGGGAAACTTCCTTGCGGTCAACGGCATGAACTCCGGACGCTTCCTTGATGGCCCCGAGTTTCAGACCCTGCACGACAAGGGCAATCAGCAGAACATCTTCGACCGCGTCGACTTCCAACTCACCGAGGCCGACTCCCTGCACACCAACCTGCAGTACACGCGCTCCTGGTTCCAGACTCCGAACTCGTTTGACACGATGAGCGTCTTCGACCAGAACAACAATCCAGTCGGAGAAGCCGATCAGCGCTCCAAGATCGAGACCTTCAACATCGCTCCCACCTGGACGCACCTGATCAACCAGAACACGGTGTTCAACTTCGGCGCCTACATCCGCCGCGACGGTTATAACTACATCCCCAGCAACAATCCTCTGGCCGACCTTGGTCCCATCCAGCAGGAGACGGTGCAGCAGTATCGCACTCTCACCAACACCGGCCTCCGCTCCGATGTGTCGTGGGTCAAGGGCATCCATAACGTAAAGGTCGGCGCGGTCTACCAGCAGACCTTCCTTCGCGAAAACCTGACCACCGGCCTCGTCGATCCCGGCCTCAACGCTCCCTGCGTCGATGCCGACGGCAACCCGGTCAACGGCTTCAACGATCCCGCGCAGTGCGGCGCCGCCGGACTCGCGGCCAACAGCGCCTTCAACCCCGTCCTTCTGCCCTACGACCTCACCCGCGACGGCGGCCAGTACACCTGGCACGGACGCACCGACATCAAGCAGCTCGCACTCTACGCGCAGGATCAGATCACCAAGGGACCCTGGCTGCTCAACATCGGCATCCGCGGCGACTTCTACAACGGCCTTGCGGTGCAGAAGCAGGCGGAGCCCCGCGTGGGCATCTCCTACAACATCAAGGCCACCAACACGGTGCTTCGCATCTCCTACTCCCGAGCGCAGGAGACTCCCTTCAACGAGAACCTCGTGCTCTCCACCAACGGCTGCTACGATCCGGTCATCCAGGGCATCTTCCAGACGCTCGGCAGTTGCACCCCCGCGCCCTTCAACCCGGGCTTCCGCAATGAGTTTCACGCCGGCCTGCAGCAGGCCTTCGGCAAGCACCTCGTCCTCAGCGGAGAGTACATCTGGAAGTACACGCATAACGCCTATGACTTCTCGGTCTTCGGCGCGACTCCCATCACCTTCCCCATCGAGTGGAAGAACTCGAAGATCCCCGGCTTCGCCCTCCGCGCCAACGTCCCGGAGACGCACGGCATCAGCGCCTTCGTGGTGATGTCCTCGGTGGCGGCCCGCTTCTTCAACCCTCAGGTCGGCGGCGTTGGCGCAACGCCGGGAACCCCTGGATCAAATCTTCCCTTCCGCATCGACCACGACGAGCGCTTCAACGAGACCACGCACCTGCAATACACGCTTCCCTTCCGCAAGAGCACCTGGTTTGGCTTCAACTGGCGTTACGATAGCGGCCTGGTCGCGGGAGCAACCCCCTGCTACAACACCACCGATCCCAACAGCGGCTGCGGAGACTTCTCCTTCGACGCCAACGGCAATCCGCTTATGATCAACGGCCAACCTGCAATCAGTCTCAGCAGCCTGACCAAAGACGAGCAGTTCCAGGCGGGTCTGATCTGCAATGGCGTCGCCGCAACTCCGACCCAGGCGCTGCCCGGGCTCTGCCCGGCTGCCGGACTCACCTCGAGCCTGCTGCACATCCCCGCGCCCGGCACCGAAAACGACGATCACAATCCGCCCCGTGTGCAGCCACGCAGCCTCTTCGACGTCGCTCTTGGCGAAGACAACCTCTTCCACGGAGATAAGCGCAAGGTCGCGGTGCGCCTGACCGCCGTGAACGTGACCAACAAGTACGCCCTCTATAACTTCCTCTCGACGTTCTCGGGAACGCACTATGTCACCCCACGCGCGATCACGGGAGAGATCAGCTACACCTTCTAATCAATCTCTCACCTGAGAAGGGCGCGGCGGCCGTTTGCTCTCGCGCCCCCTCTTTCCTGCCCTAAAAAGATCCGTCCTGGGGCGCGGATGTAGGAGTCAACGAGTGTAAATCTGACTTTATGCGGGGCGGAGGCAGCGGAAGGCCGTGAAGAAGGTTTTCACTCAGTGGCATTCCGCTCATTCGAACTCACGGCATTGGCAGAGCCCCGCTCGCTTTGGATTCAGCGGGTATCCAAGCCTTCTTGCTTTGAGGCCTTCGCCTTGAGATTGTTCCAATCCCTCGCTTCTGGGCCCGTTTCTCGATTTATCCTCTCACTCCCGTAGCTCTTGGGATCGAGATAGGTGATTTGGCCGCCAAGAAGCTTAGCATCGAGCAGAATCTTGGCGTTCTGCTCCATTGCAATAACTGCGATCACAACCCCCTGAACCGTTGGAGCCACCACCGTGCTGCCGTGCCCGCGCATCAATACCACCGGCCCTTGCCCCAGCGTTCTGGCAAGATCCCGGCCGCTCTGGAGCGAAGCTACAAGGTTATTCTCGACGAGTTTGCTGCTGCTGGTGTCATAGACCGGAACCGGATCACTGCTCATCATCTGCGCGGCATTGATCACCGGCCTTAGCGGCACGCCGCTGACGCTGAAGGTGATCATGTAAGGTGTATGGCTGTGAACGACAGACATCACATCGGGCCGTGCCCGATAGATGGCACAGTGGATGAACCGCTCTTGGTAGAGTAAAACTTGAGTGCCGCCGATCGGATTGCAGTCGAGATCAAGCTCGACGATGTCAGCTGCGGTTACCCGGGAGGGCGCAAGCGATCTTGATATCAGCAGTCGATTGGGATCGCTCGGAGAGCGGACGCTGACATGGCCATAGCTTCCGAATACACCCTCATGCGCAAGTATTTTGTTGGCCGTCACCAACTCGTCAACAGCGGTTCTCACCTTGGGATCGGCGGACTGCCAGGGTGGCGTCTGGGCGATCGCCCCAGCAGATACGGACGACAGCATCACCGAGATTGTATAGAGGAGAGACTTTTTCATTCGCGCCACCTTAAAGGTTAAAGTGCTCTCGGGCCTTGATGTCGTAGGACATCAGGAAAGCCGGATCAGATTATCTCAGCTTCGCTTGCCTCATATTCACAAGAATATTCCACCTGCTCAATGCGTAGCGTCATAACAGTCTCTAGAAAAGGAATCGAAGATCGATGCGTATCCGAACTCTCTCCTCGCACACCCACCTGCGTCGTCACGCAGATCTGGCGGGCGCCGCGGCCTCAGGGGTATGCCTGATCCACTGCCTGCTTACGCCTGTTGTCCTCAGCCTCTTTCCCAGCCTTATCTCGTATCTGCCCGGGGATGCGTGGTTCCATCGTGTGCTTGCAGCTGGAATTGTTCTGCTGGGAGCGGCCGCGTTTGTGCCCGGTTACCGTCTGCATCGCCAGAGGCCGCTGCTGGTGCTCATCGGTGTCGGGATAGCGCTTATCCTTACGGTCGCCTGGTCCGGCGAGACGCTGGGCCGCGCCACCGAACTCGGCCTCAGTGTCTCCGGCTCGGTGATGCTCGTGACGGCACACCTGCTCAACCGCAGCTTCTGCAGACAGTGTCATACCTGTGAGGAGTCGGAGAGCTGCCACACCACAGGCGTCTAGCGTGTGAGGAGAGCGCCCTACGCGGGCGGCGGTCACTTCGTGACGTGTTTACCGGCTTCGCCGTGGGCTTCCCGTTAGTCGGCAGAAAGATTTTTGATCGCGACCAACGGGAGCGCCACCCGAAGGGATATACGCGTCACGAAGTGACCGCCCGCCCGCGCAGGGCGACCGCGCGGCAGCGCACGTCTCTCCTCGGGAAAAAAGAGATCAGCCGCGCCAGATCGGCAACGTCTCGGGAACCGACACACGAAGCTCCTGGAGCAGCCCATGGTGCGGGCTGTAACTGCAGACCGGATCGATCGCGTCCGGATCACCCGTGAGCATAAACGCCTGGCAGCGGCAGCCGCCGAAGTCGCGCTCTTTTCGCGGACACGACAGGCACGTATCGGACATCCACGCATCACCGCGAAAACGCTGAAACGCTGAGGAGGACTGCCAGATCCACGCGAGATCGTGCTCGCGAACATTGTCGAACTCGAGCCCCGGGATGATCGCGGCCGAGTGGCACGGCAGCACCTGGCCCGCGGGATCGATCAACATCATCTGCCGCCCCCAGCCACCGACGCATGCTTTGGGAAAGCTGCCGAAGTAATCCGGAAAGACTGCTTCAAGATGAATCTTTCCTTTGAGTCGCTGCTTCGCCGCATCGACGATCGGTAGCGAACGCTGCACCTGCTCCTCGGTCGGCATCAGCAGTGAGCGATTCTTCAGCGCCCAGCCGTAGTACTGTACATGCGCAATCTCAAGCCGGTCGGGATGCAGATCCTCGGCGAGCGCGATGAATTCTTCCAGCCCATCAAGATTCATGCGATGCACAACCAGATTGATCGTGAATGCGAGCGGAAACCGCTTCAACACCGGAACCAGCGCCAGCTTGATCGCATGAGCTTTCGTGCCTGCGATGTGATTGGCCGAGGTCTCTTCGAGATCCTGAAAGCTTAGCTGCAGATGTTCGAGACCCGCTTCCACCAGCGTTGCCAAACGCTCTTCGGTAAGGCCGACTCCCGAGGTGATCATGTTGACGTAAAGCCCTGCCTCGCGTCCTGCACGGATCAGCTCCGGCAGGTCTTTGCGGGCAAGAGGCTCGCCACCGGTGAGATGAAGATGCAGAACCCCCAGCTTCGCCGCCTGCTCGAAGACGCGCGACCAGTCCGCGGTCGAAAGCTCAGTCTCCGCACGCTGCATCTCAATCGGATTCGAGCAGTACAGGCAGTGCAAAGGGCACCGGTGTGTCAGCTCCGCAATCAAGGACAGCGGAGAACTGACAATCAACGGATTGGTCTGCGTTGCACTCAAGCCCTGATCACTCCACGCTGCTCCAGGCGATTCAGCAGATCGAGAACATCCGCCCCTACCTCGCCCGCATCGGCGCCTTCAAACTGTTGCAGAAGATCTGTAACAACTTCCGTTACGGTCTTCGTTCCATCAAGCTTCGTCAGAATATCGCGCGTTGGCCCGGTGAGGTTCAACGTACCCTCGGGGATCAGCAACACGCTCTCCGTAGGATGGAGGCGGCAGCCGGGAGCCAGTCGCGGGGTCGAATTCAAATCCATCGCAAACCTCTTTCAGTCGCAGCCTTTTTAGGGTGTATCGACCTATTCACCTGAGGAGAAGAGAGCGCTGCCGCGCCCACTTCGTGGGGAGTATACCGGCTTCGCCGTGGGCCTCCCGTTGGTCGGCATGAAGATTTTTGATCGCGACCAGCGGGAGCGCCAACCGAAGGAGTATACGAGTCACGAAGTGACCGCCCTCCGCGTAGGAGGCCCGGCCGGCAGGCCATCCTCTTTCCTCCCAAAAAACGCGGATTTGAATAGGTCGATACACCCTGGTAGCAGCCTTTCATTCGCAGCCCGGCACAAACGCACCGGGAGGAATATTCCCCGGCGTCACATAGGCATAGTCGATCGCATCGAGCTGCGCCCAAAGAATCGCGCACTTGGCCTCGAGCGCACCGATCACCTGTTCCTGCTCGTTGCGAGTCCTCGCGTGAGTTGCAACATAGTCCAGCGCAAAGTCAGCGTCCTCAGGCGCCTGCGTAAGTCGCCCCTCAAAGTACGCCAAGCCGGGCGTCAGGTAAGGATAGTGAATCCGCAACTGATCCATGCGCAGCGAGATCAGGTCGCGTGAGAACAGCTCCGTCAAGGACGAAGCCACTGCGATCAGCAACGAGTGATCCCGCACCAGCGCGAGATAAGCATCGACCGCATAACGGACCCCGGCGAGAACTCCCGTACACGGAACCACCTGCTCCCGGCTCACACCCGAGGCCTGTGCAAGCTGAATCCACTTTTCGACTCCTCCGTAACCATCCTTGTCGCCGTCGTGATCGAGAATCCTCTTTCGCCACGCACGACGAAACGCCGGATCATCGCTCTTCGCAAGAATCAGCGAGTCTTTAATCGGGATGCGGCTCTGGTAGTAGTAGCGGTTCAGCGTCCACGCCTGCAGCTGACCGCGCGTCAGCTCTCCACGGTGCATGCGCAGGTGAAAGGGATGTTGATGGTGATAGCGGCGTGCGCCGACATCCTCGAGCCGCGCTTGCAGCTCCTGCCTCGTGAGCAGGGTGGTCTCGCCATCCAGGGTCGTCGTCATCGTTGATCCAGTTGCCATCCGTCGTGTGCCACTTTCCATCCTGCCGCAATTGCAGCCCCATACTCCGCGCTGCGCTCATCGAGGATGGGGTTGGTGTTGTTGATATGGACGAAGATCCTGCGCGGAAAGTCTACGTCGGCCAGCAGTGCGATCGTTCCATCCTCCCCGCTCAAAGGCACATGCCCGATCGACCGCGCTAGCGGAGTCCCCGCATGCGTACGGCTTAGCTCCGCATCGCTCCAGAAGGTTCCATCGACCAGAATCGTGTCGCAGGTGCGATAGATCTCGCGCAGCTCGTCTGTAATCTCCGGAACGGAAGGCGTATACGCTATACGGCGGCCATCACATTCCAGCACGAGCCCAAGGCTCGCCTGCCCTGGCATACCGTTATCCAGCTCGCGCGCATAGAACGGCAGTCCACCAGCCAGTGGAACCGGCGTACACCGAATCCCCGAGTCTCCCAACGCAAACGGCTGGTCCGCGACGATCTCAATCCACGTAAGTTGACGGGGAACACGTTCAAGCATCCGGAAGAAGCTGTTCGCCTCCAGCGTCCGCCGCACCAGCGCAGTCGCGTAAATCACCAGCGGCTGAAACTCACGAAGCAGAAGAACGCCCAGCACCTGATCGAGATCGGCCGTAGTCAACACGATCCCCTTGATCGGCGTGTTGCGCCGGCCATTTTTCGAAGAAGGTTGAAGCTCGGGATAGCCTTCGATCTGGAAGCGAAGATCAGGCGAGGCGTTCAACAGAAACCACTCCTCTCCGTCACTGGAGACGATGGCCTGTAACTGCAACCGCGGCTTTACATATTCAGGTGCGCTCCGGCAAAGATCGCAGAGCCCGCAGGCACAGTTCCACTGGGGAACGCCGCCACCGGCAGCGGTCCCCAGCATCTTGAAAACAAACATTCTTTAGCGTTCTGCGGGGGCGTAGCAGTTGATCTCGCAGGCAAGGTTGACTTCTTGGAAATCAGGACGGGTCCAGGTCTTCATTCGGGGTTCTCCTGTTGCTGGGATAAAAAAATCTAGCGGGCTCGATCGCTTCCCTCACCCACCGGGATTGTACCTGACTTAAAGGACGACTGTGAACCGAGGCTGTTAGCCGCGTGACCGGTAAACGCCCTACTTTCTTCGCCAGCGAACCCCGTCTTTCGAGTCCTCGATGAGAATGCCCTTGGCCAGCAAATCGTTGCGGATGGCATCCGCCCGGGCGAAGTTACGCGACTTCTTGGCCTGCGTGCGCTCCGCTACAAGGCCGTCAATCTCGCCATCCGACAGCGACAGGTTCGACACCAGCTCCGGCGCAGCCTCGCCCAGCCGGCCTTCGGCCTCGGCCCACTTCAGCGCGGCACGGGTGATCTCTGCATCGTTATCCTTCAGCACCGCGAAGACGCCATCGAAGAGATTGAGCACCCGCAGAATCTCGCCAACGTTGCCGGCCCGAAGCGTACCCGCATCGGCGGCAGAGTTCGCCGCCCGCACCAGATCGAAGATCGCCGCACGCGCCTCGGCGGTATTCAAATCATTCGCCAAAGAAGCCGTGTACCCCTGCTCAGCCTTCGCTGTCGCCGCTGCCACATTCTCATCGAGCCCTTCGGCGAACCCGCCCTTCAGCATGCGCTGATGAAAGGTGCGCAGACGGTCGATCGCATTCGTCGACTCCGTCAGCGACTCGAAGGTGAAGTTCATCTGATGCCGGTACGGTACCGAGATCAGCAGAAAGCGAATCGCCGCTGCGCGATACCCCTTCAGCAGAAGATCGCGCAGCGTGTAGAAGTTCCCCTCCGACTTCGACATCTTGCGCCCCTCCACCAGCAGGAAGCGCACATGCATCCAGTGCCGTACAAACGCCTCTCCCGAAGCCGACTCCGACTGCGCGATCTCGTTCTCGTGATGCGGAAACATCAGGTCTTCGCCGCCGCAGTGCAGGTCCAGCGACTTGCCGAGATACTTCATCGCCATCGCCGAGCACTCGATGTGCCAGCCCGGCCTTCCGCAGCCCAGAGCCGTCGTCCAGCTCTGCTCGCCCGGCTTGCACGCCTTCCACAGCGCAAAGTCGCGCGCGGCGTCCTTCTCGTACTCGTCTACATCCACACGAGCGCCGTCCTCGATGCCCTCGAAGTCCTTCCGAGAAAGCTTGCCGTACTCCGGAAAACGCGCGATGCGGAAGTACCAGCTGCCATCCTCGGTCTGGTAAGCGATGTCCTCCGACGCGAGTTTCTCGATCAGCGTCACCATGTCGGGAATGCAAGCGGTCGCACGAGCCACGATCTCTGGCCGCTCGATACCCAGCGCATCCGAATCCTCAAAGAACGCGCGTTCGTACTTCTCCGTGTACTCAGCGATCGGTTTGCCGGCAGCCGAGGCGTTGCGGATGATCTTGTCGTCAACGTCCGTGATGTTCATCACGAACTTCACCGCCATGCCCTGCTGACGCAGAAAACGCCGCAGCACGTCCACATGCAGGAAGGTGCGGAAGTTGCCGATGTGGCCGTAGTCGTAGACCGTCGGCCCGCAGCAGTACATTCGCAGTTCGGGCGCGCCCACCGGTTCCAGAGTCTCGACCTTGCCGCCCAGGGTGTTGAAGAGTTCCATCGTTGCCACGTGCGCTTATGTCCTGTCGCAGCCGAGCACGCAGCGCGGTGCAGACCTCTCCCTTTTGAGATTCCTTGTCGATTCTAGCCGATGACCGCGCTGCCGCGCGGCGCCCTGCGCGGGCGGCGGTCACTTCGTGACTTGTGCTGGGGCTTCGCCGTGGGTCTCCCGTTGGTCGGCGTGAAGATTTTCGTTCGCGACCAACGGAAGCGCCACCCGAAGGGATACACATGTCACGAAGTGACCGCCCCGCACGCAGCGGGCCCGCGCGGCAGCGCTCTCTCCTAGCTCCCGCCCAGTCGAAGCTGCGGAGTAGCCCCCAGGATCTCCGGCGCAAACTCGCCCGCCACAAACTTCGGCCACGCCGCAGCAGCAATCATCGCGGCATTATCCGTCGAAAGCGCCAGCGAGGGAAACGCCACCGGCAACCCACGCCTGTCCGCCTCCGCCTGAAACCTCCGCCGCAACTCGCTGTTCGCAGCCACACCGCCCGAGACCACGATCCCCCGCGCGCCATACGTCTCCGCCGCAGCGAAGGTCTGGCGAAGCAGATTTCCCACCACCGCATATTGGAAGGAAGCGATCAAATCCAGCGTCTGCGCATCGCACAGCGCGGCGGCCTCGTCCGATCCCGTCTTCCATTCCGGATGCTCCGCCAGCGCCCTGCGCCGTGCCTCCACGCTCTCGCGCATGTGATTCGTCTCGATATAACACAGG
>Ga0193742_1000412_pt1 | contig 29609 bp, 28 predicted proteins | sample L2c1metaG_FD_165511 | JGI IMG/M metagenome (GOLD analysis project Ga0193742, IMG submission 165511) | Soil microbial communities from a riparian zone of the East river system, Colorado, United States - L2c1 | ecosystem: Environmental > Terrestrial > Soil > Riparian zone | place: USA: East River... | reverse complement strand
CGCGGAGTTGGGCGAGGCGCGGGGTGCCGTCGACGGTGTGGAAGTCGGGGTGGTCGGCCGGCTCGAAGCGGAGGCCCGCGGCGTAGTCCAGCTCGGCCGGGGGCGGCGGGAGCTGGCGTGCCGGCCGGTAGGACGCGACCGGCAGGTGGCCGATCGGGAACATGTGGATCCAGAAGAGCGCCAGCGCCTGGTCCTGCTCGCCGCGCGCCGGGGGCGGGGCGCCGGGTGGGCCGGCCATGGGTTTGCGCTGCGGCGCGGGGTCCTGCGCGGGGACGAACGCCGGCCGGGCCGCCGCCGGGGCGGCCGGCTGGTGTGCCGCCGGGACCGGCGCGCCAGCCACCACGGGCGCCGCGGGTGCCGGGCCGCCCGCGAACGGCACGCCGCCACCGATGCCCGGCGCACCACCGAAAGCCGGTGCGCCGCCGTAGTTCGGGGCCGCCGGGCCGGGGCCGGCCAGCGGCGGCGGGCCCGCGGCGGGCGGCAGGTTCGCGGGCGCCGCCGACGGCTCCAGCCCACCCGCGAAACCCGCCTGCACGGTCTGTCCGGTGGGTGGGGTGGGGATGTCGTCGGGGAACAGATCACTGGGCACGGGGCCGGTGATGTCCGCGTCGGACCCGATGAGGTCCGGCCGGTCGCCGGGAAGCAGGTCGCCCGGCCGGCCGGGGATGCCGTCGCCGGGAAGCATGTCGCCGAGGTGTCCGGGGCGCAGGTCGGTGACGTCGCCGGCGGTGTCCCCGACCAGGTTCGTCGCGCCGTGGGCGGTGTCGCCGACCGCGTGGGTGAGGCCGCCCACCGTGTCGCCGAGGCCGCTGCCGGGATGGCTGCCGCCCAACAGGTTTGTCGCACCCTGCGCCGTATCGCCCACCAGGTTTGTCGCGCCGCTCAACAGGTCGCCGCCCGCGGTGTGTTGCCCCGGGGCCAGATTCTGGGCGCCTGCCACGGCATCCGTGGTGATGCCGGCCAGCAGACCCGGGCTGTGGGTGCCCGGGTTCGGGTTCACCGGGTTGTGCACCGACGCCATGTCCACACCCGACGCGGGCTGCACCGCGCTCACGAGCTGCGACTCGATGTGGGCGACGTTCGCGGCCGTGCCCCGCACAGCCGTGTCCAGCCCGGCCAGCGCGAGGGGATGGCCGGCGGCGGCAGCGGAGTGCGCGGCGTCGGCGTTCTGCGCCAACCCGACCAGGTTGCGGACGATCTCGACCTTCGCCGTACCCACCTGCGCGGCCGCGTGCTCAAGCCGGTCGGCAGCGTCCGTGCAGCCGCGGACGGTCGCGGTCAGGTGGCCGGAATCCGGCTCGACAAAGGACTTCCACTCCGCCGACGCCGTCTCCGCCGCACCACTGGAGACGGTCGACAGCGCCGACCGGGCGGTGGTGTCGGCGTCCGTGGTGAGCGTCGACATGCTCGTCGCGGCGTCGCGCCAGGCCTGGGCCGAGCGGGCCATCTTGTCCTCGTCGGCCTCCGGCCAGACGACGCCCGCCTGCGCGGCGACGTCGGCAAGCTCGGGCGGCAGCTCGATGCCCATTACTGCTCCGCGGCGTTCACATGCGACACACCGGCGTCGTCGCCGCCCTGATAGGTGACGGCCGTGTCACCCAGGCGGGTACCGACCGAGCCGATCTGTGACGGGAGTCCGGCCAGGCGACCGACGGTGTCGTCCGCGGCCGTCGCGTGGACCGACGCGAAACTCTCCCCGACGGCGTCCGCGCCCCAGCACTGTCCTTCCGACGCCAGGGCATCCGCGAGGTTCCGGTGGATGGCGCCCATCCGGGTCACCAGCCCGTCGAACTGCCCCGCCCGCGCGGCGAGCTGATCAGCGTCGACCTCGAAGCCGTCAGCGTTCATGGCGCGCACCCCCGGGTTGCATCCAGGACTTGTCCTCGAAAGTCTCGTCCGGTTCAACGGCATCCGCACGCGTCGGCTTGAGCTCCTCGGCCGACAGATCGGCGGTGCCGCGCAACAACGCCTCCGGATCGGTGTCCGGGGGCAGCACCGGCGCGAGCACCTCGGAGGCGGCGCGGGTCACCCGCGCGGCCGCGGCGGCGGTGGTGGCGACAATGGTCGCCGCGAGGTCGGCGGGGCGCAGCTCCCGGTACGCGGAGTCGGCGATGATCAGGCCGATGAGCGTGCCCTGCGCGGACACGGTGACAGCGACGAGACCGTTGTCGCTGGTCACGGTCGCGTGGACGCTCGAAAGCCGGCGCTGGACGTCACCCAACTGCTCACGACTGCGTCGATAGCCCGCGAGCAGATCCTCGACCTGTGCTCTGTGGTCAGCCACCACGGCCACCTCCGCCGGGGCATTGGTCGTCGGTCTCGCGTTGGACGCGTGCTCTCGCCCAGCGGTTCCCGTGAATTTTCACAGGGCGGCGCGCACCGCGCCATGCACAGCTCTGGCCAACGCCCCACCGATAGTCGAACGGGGTCCGCCGAACGGCTCGGCCGGCCCGTCGAGCGGGCACAGCACGGCGACCGCGTCGGTCGGGGTGCCGGTGCCGGGCACGCCGGCCTCGAGTAACGCCTGCGCTTTCGCCTCCGCGACCGTCGCGACCGCGTTGACCAGCGCGGCCGGGGACAGCCGGACCGGCAGCCAGCAGACCGCGTTGATCGTGCCGACCGGCTCGTGCGCGGCGGCCGGCCCGGCGGCCCAGGTCGGGTGCGCGCCGATGCCGGTGGTGACCGACACCGCGACGCCGCCGTCGGCCCGGTGCACGACCTCGCGGACGTCGACCGCCGTCAGGAAACCCATGCCCACCCCGGGTTCCAGGCCGGCGGCGGCGGCGATCTCGGCGAGATGCGCGTCCGGGTCGAGGCGGTCGTAACCGTTGGGGACGGTCGCGTTCACGACCCAGCGCCGCTCGCCCCAACCGCCGCCGAGCGTGCCGGAGGACAGCGCGAGCCACGGCGTCGGGCACCGCCACACCAGGACGGGCGCGCCCGCCACGTCGACCAGCTCCGGGATCACGTCAGCTCCTTGCGGACCAGGGCGCGCCGCGTGCCTCTGCGCGCCACCAAGGAGAAACCCGCGGCGCGGAACATGTCCAGGGTGCCGTGGTAGAGGTCGCCGGACACCTTCCGCGCGCCCTCGGTGTCCACCGGATGCCCCTCGACGACCCGCGCGCCACGCTCGCGGGCGAAGTCGACGCCCGCGTCGAGGAGGGTCCGCGCGAGGCCGCGGCCGCGGGCGTCGCGGTGGACGAAGAAACACGTCACCGACCACGCGTCCGGGACGTCGGACGCGGTGACCTTCGACCGGTCCAGCCGCGGGTAGGTCGTCCTCGGCGCGACCGCGACCCAGCCGAGCGGCCGGTCGTCGTCCAGCGCCAGCACCCCGAGCGGCTCGGCGGCCCGCACCTTCTCGTACAGGAACGCCTTGTTGCCCGCGCCCCAGTTGGCGTCCACCTCCGCGGCGCCGCGCATGAACCACACGCACCAGCAGCCGCCGACCGTCTTGTTGGCGGCGAACAGGGTCTCCAGCGACGGCCAGGTGTCGCGGGTCAGCTCGACCAGTTCCACGCCTCAGCCCCGCAGCGCGCGGACCACCCGCGACGGGCTCGGCCGGCCCAACCTCGTCGCCATCCACGCGCTGGTGTCGGCGAGGCGGTCCAGGTCGACGCCCGTGTCGACGCCGAGGCCGTCGAGCAGCCACACAAGGTCCTCGGTGGCGAGGTTGCCGGTCGCCGACTCGGCGTACGGGCAGCCGCCGAGGCCACCGGCGGACGAGTCGACCGTGGTGACGCCGTGGCGCAGCGCCTCGAGCGTGTTGGTGAGCGCCTGGCCGTAGGTGTCGTGGAAGTGCACGGCGAGCGCGCCGACCGGGGTGCCGGCGGCGACGAACGCGTCGATCAGCGCGGCGGTCTGGCCCGCGGTGGCGACACCGATCGTGTCGCCGAGGGAGAGCTGGGTGCAGCCCATGCCGAGCAGCCGCTGACCGACCGACACGACCGCTGCCGGATCGACGGAGCCCTCCCACGGGTCGCCGAAGCACATCGACACGTACCCGCGGACGTCGAGGCCCTCGGCGACGGCGCGGGTCACGACCGGCTCGAACATCGTGAACTGCCCGTCGAGGGTGCGGTTGAGGTTGCGGTTGGCGAACGTCTCGGTGGCGCTGCCGAAGATCGCGATGTGGCGGACCCCGGCGTCGAGCGCCCGGTCCAGCCCGCGCTCGTTGGGCACGAGCACCGGGTACCGGACGCCGTCGCGCCGCTTGAGCCCGGCCAGCAGCTCGGCGGCGTCGGCCAGCTGCGGCACCCACTTGGGGTGCACGAAACTGGTGGTCTCCACCGTGGTGAGGCCCGCGTCGGCCAGCCGGTCGAGGAACTCGAGCTTCACCTTGACCGGGACGACCGCGTCCTCGTTCTGCAGCCCGTCGCGCGCGCCGACCTCCCAGATCGTCACGCGATCAGGGAGTCCGGGCGCGGGCACCCGGGTCGGCAGCCCGAGGTCCCGTGCGGTCACCGGCGGCGCTGGTCGCCCTGCGGCGGGTACGGCTCCGTCTGCGGCGGGGCCTGCTGGAAGCCGCCGCCCTGCTGGACGAAGTCGTCGTGCGGGTTGTCGTTGACCTCGCGGTAGAGCATGGTGTGGACCTTCTCCACCTGCGGGATGTCGTCGAACTCCAGCGGCTCCTGCGACGCGGACTCGATGATCAGCGTGCCGCAGCCGAAGATCCGGTCGACGAGGCCGTGCTCGAACCGGACGCTGTTGATGCGGCCGAGCGGGATGTCGATGCCGGTCCGGTTGATCACGCCCTCACGCGCCATGACCCGGTCGGTCGTGACGATGAAGTGCGTGGTGCGCCAGCGCACGAACGGGATGAAGAACAGCCACACCAGGATGATCAGCGCGACCGCGCCGATCGCGATGAGGCCGATCATGCTCCAGGACTCGTCCTTGACGAGGATCCCCAGCCAGATGGCGACGCCGAGCGTCACGATCAGTACCAGATAGGGGACGAGCAGCATCTTCCAGTGCGAGTGCTTGTGCAGGATGACGCGTTCGCCGTCACTGAGCAGATCTTCCGGGTAAGCCACGGCGTCCTCCCGATAAAGCGCCTCGCCGATGGTGTCGCGGTAACCGTACCGGCGTCGCGCCGCTCGGCGTGTGCTGACCCGCAAAGATGTCTTCTAAGTCGCCTTGAGGTGCACCACGTCGGCCGCGGAGACGGATTTCGGGGTGCCGTCGTCGAGCTTGATCATCAGTTGGCCGCCGGCGTCGACGTCCACCGCGACGCCCGTGATCGAGCTGCCGTCGGGCAGTTCGGCACGCACCCGCTGGCCGATCGTGCCGCAGACCTCGCGGTAGCCGGTGAGCACGCCGGAGCGCTCGACGTCGCCGTCGCTGAGCCGCCAGGCCGCCTCCAGCTCGACGAACGCGCGCAGGAAGCTCGCGGCGAGCTCGGTGCGGTCGGTGGTCTTGGCGCCGACGTCGGCGAGCGAGCCCGCGCGCAGGCCGCCGGCGCCCGGCTCGACGCCGTCGGGCAGCGGGGTGACGTTGAGGCCGATGCCGACCACGGCCGCCTGGCCGGCGTCGTCGGACGCGACCTCGGAGAGCACGCCGGCCGCCTTCGTGCGGTCGGTGCCGTCACCGCCGATGAGGAGATCGTTGGGCCACTTGAGAACCGCGTCGACCTCGGCGGTCTGCCGGGCGGCGTGCATCAGCGCGAGACCGGCGACCATGCCGAGGGTGCCCAGGCGCGCGGGCGGCACGTTCGCGGGGCGGACCAGGACGCTCAGGTAGACGCCGGAGCCGGCGGGCGACACCCACTCGCGGGACCTTCTGCCCCGGCCCGCGGTCTGCTCCTCCGCGATCAGCACGGTGCGGTCCGCGGCGCCGTCGCCCGCGGCGGCGATCAGGTCGGCGTTGGTGGAGCCGGTGCTCGACACCACGTCAAGGGCCGCGTAGGGACCGTTCGGCGCCACGAGCTGCTCGCGGAGGGCCAGCACGTCCAACTTGTTCTCGGTCACACCGGTCAACCTACCGGGGCGAGGGGTCCTCCTCGGGACAGCTCGGCCCGACCTGTGGCGATCGTCTGGTGATCGTCGACCGTGACAGAAGCAACGCCTCGGTTGTCGGTGCCAGTAGTTAGGCTCCGGCCAGGAGGCCTGATTGATGAGCAGCGCGACCGAGCCGCTCGGCCAGGTGCCGACCGGTGCGACCGACATCCACACGACCGAGGGCAAGCTCGCCGACCTGTACCGGCGCGGCGACGAGGCGGTCCACGCCGGGTCCGAGCGGGCGGTGGCGAAGCAGCACGCCAAGGGCAAGAAGACCGCCCGGGAGCGGATCGACGCGCTGTTGGACCCCGGCTCGTTCGTGGAGCTCGACGAGCTGGCGCGGCACCGGTCGACCAACTTCGGGCTGGAGAGCAACCGCCCGTACGGCGACGGCGTGGTCACCGGGCACGGCACGATCGACGGCCGGCCGGTGTGCGTGTTCAGCCAGGACGTCACGGTGTTCGGCGGCGCGCTGGGCGAGGTGTACGGGGAGAAGATCGTCAAGGTGATGGACCTGGCGATGAAGACCGGACGGCCGATCGTCGGCATCAACGAGGGCGGCGGCGCGCGCATCCAGGAGGGCGTGGTCTCGCTCGGCCTGTACGGCGAGATCTTCATCCGCAACACGCGGGCGTCCGGCGTGGTCCCGCAGATCTCGCTGATCATGGGGGCGAACGCGGGCGGGCACGTGTACTCGCCGGCGCTGACCGACTTCGTGGTGATGGTCGACAAGACGTCGCACATGTTCATCACGGGCCCGGACGTGATCAAGACGGTGACGGGCGAGGACGTCGGCTTCGAGGAGCTGGGCGGCGCGCGGACCCACAACACCAAGTCGGGCAACGCGCACTACCTGGGCGCCGACGAGGACGACGCGATCTCCTACGTCAAGGAGCTGCTGTCGTTCCTGCCGTCGAACAACATGTCGGACGCGCCGGTGTACTCGGGGTTCGCCGAGGAAGGCTCGGTGGCGTCGAATGTGTCCGACGTCGACCGCGAGCTGGACACGCTCATGCCGGACTCGCCGAACCAGCCGTACGACATGCACGAGGTCATCACCCGGGTGCTCGACGACGGCGAGTTCCTCGAGGTGCAGGCTCTTTTCGCCCCCAACATCCTGGTCGGCTTCGGGCGCGTCGAGGGCCACGCCGTCGGGATCGTGGCGAACCAGCCGACGCAGTTCGCCGGCTGCCTGGACATCGACGCGTCGGAGAAGGCCGCTCGTTTCGTCCGGACCTGCGACGCGTTCAACGTGCCGGTGCTGACGTTCGTCGACGTGCCGGGCTTCCTGCCGGGCACCGACCAGGAGTGGAACGGCATCATCCGGCGCGGCGCCAAGCTGATCTACGCGTACGCCGAGGCCACCGTCCCGAAGGTCACGGTGATCACGCGCAAGGCGTACGGCGGCGCGTACGACGTGATGGGGTCCAAGCACCTCGGCGCGGACATGAACCTGGCGTGGCCGTCGGCGCAGATCGCGGTGATGGGCGCACAGGGCGCGGCGAACATCGTGCACCGGAAGACGCTGGCTCGCGCCGTCGAGGCCGGCGAGGACGTGGACGCGCTGCGGGCGCGGTTGCAGATGGAGTACGAGGACGCGCTGTGCAACCCGTACGTGGCGGCCGAGCGCGGGTATGTGGACGCGGTGATCCCGCCCTCGCACACGCGTGGTCACGTGGCGCGTGCGCTGCGGCTGCTGCGGGACAAGCGGGAGACCTTGCCGCCCAAGAAGCACGGGAACATCCCGCTGTGAACGAGCCTGTGGTGTTGCGGGTGGTCCGTGGGGAGCCCTCCGACGAGGAGTTGGCCGCGCTGGTGGCTGTCGTGTCGTCGGTACGGGCGCCGGCCGCCGAGCCGGACCGGCCACGATCAGCGTGGTCGGACCGGCGAGTGCTGGTTCGGGAGCCGTTGGCACACGGCCCCGGCGCGTGGCGAGCCTCCAACTTCGCCCGCTGAACCCCCGCGAGTCCCCCGTTCAAACACACCGAGTCGCCGTTTCGCGCACAGCCAACCCTGCACGACAGGCTGAGGCCGGCGAGTCGCACGTTCAGGACCCGCGAGTTGCAGGTTCGGGACCGGCGAGTTGCAGGTTCGAGACCCGCGAGTCGCAGTTTCGAGACCGGTGAGTCTCCCGTTCAGTGCAGTCTCGAACCGACGCTCGCCGGCCCCGAACGTGCAATTGGCGGGTTCTCAAACCGCGACTCGCGGGTCTTGAACCTGCAACTCGCGGGTCCTGAAACTGCAACTCGCGGGTCCTGAACGTGCGACTCGCGGCGTTTGCTGCCCTGCGCGCTATGGCCGGGCTGCTCGGAACGGCGACTCAGTGGGTCTGAACGGGGGACTCGGTGTGTTTGAACGGGGGACTCGCGGGGTTACTCGCGGTCGCGGCGGTTCGCGATCACTATGCCCGGGACGATCAGCGCCAGGTAGATCCCGACGCCGTAGGCGACCTCGCGTACCCGCTGCTCCCCCTCCGGCCCGGTCAGCAGCACCCCCGCGCACACCAGGCCCACCACGACGACGGTCCCGACGACGACCTTCGCGAACAGCTTGTACGAGCACCAGTGCGTGCAGCCGCCGGCGATGCGGTGCCGGCACAGGCGGTTGCCGCTCGCGCTCTTGGGCAGCTGAACTGCGCGGTCAGAGTGTCGCACCGCAGAAAGTGCACCTGTTCGGGTTGCTCACCTCGGGGCAGTGCCTCCCGTCCGGTGAGTAGGGGCACTCCGGGCGCCCCCCTGTCGACTGCATGTGCACATCCTCACCTTCCCGCCGCCACCAGGACAAGCACCCGATGCGGTGGCTGACACACTGCATCCCATGCGTAGCCCGTGGACCGCCATGTGGGCGCTCTGCGCGTGCTTTTTCATGATCATGCTCGATTCGACCATCGTCACGGTGGCCATTCCGGCGATGTTGGGTGGATTGCACGCGAACCTGAACGAAGTGGTCTGGGTCAACAGCGTCTACCTCCTCGCGAACACGGTTCCACTACTCATCACGGGCCGGCTGGGCGACCGGTTCGGACCCAAGCGGGTTCTGGTCGCCGGACTGGTCGTCTTCACCCTCGCCTCCGCATGGAGCGGGCTCGCCACGTCGGCCGGCGAGCTCATCGCGGCGCGGGCGGTGCAGGGGCTCGGGGCCGCGCTGATGACCCCGCAGACGCTGTCGTTCATCACGCGGCTGTTCCCGCCGGAGAAGCGCGGCGTGCCGATCAGTGTCTGGGGCGCCGTCGCCGGGGTCGCGACGCTGGCCGGGCCGGTGCTCGGCGGGTTGCTCGTCGAGCACGTCGGCTGGCAGTGGATCTTTTTGATCAACATTCCGATCGGGGTCATCAGTCTGGTGATCGCGGTGCGGGCGCTGCCGGACTGGCAGCCCCGGCGCCGCATGCGGTTCGACGCCGTCGGCACGGCGCTGTGCGCCGGCGGGCTGCTCGCGCTCGTGTTCGGGGTGCAGAACGGCCAGCACTACCACTGGGGCGCGGTGTTCGGGCCCGTCACGATCGTCCACATCCTGGTCATCGGGGTGGTGCTGCTCGGCGCGTTCGGGTGGCGGCAGGCCACGCTGCGCCGGCCGGACGTCGAACCGCTGGTGCCGAACTCGCTGTTCCGCAACCCGACCTTCACCTACGCCAACCTCACGCACGCGGCCATGGGCTTCGCCATGACCGGGATGTTCCTCCCGCTGGTGCTCTACCTGCAGACGGTGCTCGGGCTGACGGCACTCGCGTCCAGCGTGCTCGCCATGCCGATGGCCGTCGCCGCCGCGCTGGCCGCCGGGGCGTCCGGGGCGCTGTGGAACCGCGTCGGCGCGCGGAACCTCATCATGGCCGGGTTCGCCACGCTCGCGGTCGCCGTCGGGTACCTCGCCTGGCTGGCCGAGCCGGACACCGTGCCGGCCACGCTGATCCCCGGCCTCGTCGTCGCGGGGCTCGGGATCGGGTTCGTGTTCTCACCGCTGACGACCGCCGCCACGGCCGGCATGCCGAGCGAGCTGATCGGCGCGGCCTCCGGGGTGTTCAACACGTCCCGGCAGGTCGGCGGGGTCCTCGGCAGCGCGGCCACCGGGCTCGTGCTGCAGCTCGGGGTCGCGTACGCGGTGCCAGACGCGGCCCGCCAGTACGCGGAGCGGCTGCCGCTGCGCTACCGCGAGGAGTTCGTGGCCAGGGTGACCGACGCGGCCAACACCGCGAGCCAGTTCGACACCGACGCGCCGCCGGTGCCGTCGAACCTCGAGCCGAACGTCGCGGACGCGGTGGTCCGGATCGTCACCGACGTCTTCCACGTCGGGTTCACGGCCGCCTCGAAAGCCAGCCTCATGCTGCCGATCGCGGTGCTGCTGCTGGGGCTCGTGGCGGCCGCCGGGATCCGGCTGCCGCGCCGCGCGGCGGACCGCGCGTCCTACGCCGTCGAGCGCGAGTCCTAGGGCGCGTCTGACGGATCGCGGTCGATGCGGTTCGTGATCCAAGTGGTCAGACATGCCCTAGAGTCCGCCCGTGCAGTTCGTCCTCGCCTCGCAGTCCCCCGCCCGCCTCGGCGTCCTCCGCGCGGCCGGCGTCGACCCCGTCGTCCAGGTGTCCGGTGTGGACGAGGACGCGGTCGCCGCCGCGCTCGGGCCCGACGCCGACCCGGAGCACGTCGTCGCCGCGCTCGCCGAGGCCAAGGCCAGGGCGGTCGCCGACGACCACGCCGACGCGGTGGTCGTCGGCTGCGACTCGATGCTCGCCCACGACGGCGAGCTCGTCGGCAAGCCCGGCACCGTCGAACGCGCCCGCGAGCGGTGGGCGCGGATGGCCGGCGGCCAGGGCGTGCTGCTCACCGGGCACGCCGTGCTGCTGGTCCGCGACGGCGTCGTCACGGCGGTCGCGGCCGGCACCGCCAGCACCACCATCCGGTTCGGCCGGCCCAGCGAGCACGAGCTCGAGGCGTACCTCGCGACCGGCGAGCCGCTGGGCGTCGCGGGCGGGTTCACGCTCGACGGCTTCGGCGGCTGGTTCGTCGACGGCATCGACGGCGACCCGTCCAGCGTGATCGGGATCAGCCTGCCGCTGACCCGGCGGCTGCTGGTCGAGGTCGGCGTGTCCGTCGTCGACCTCTGGAAGCGCTAACAGGTCTGGAGCGTCGCGTCCGACAGGTCCACGTTGGGGAAGCCGGGCATCGAGTCCAGCCGCGTGTAGTTCCTGGTGCAGCCGAGCAGCACGCTCGACACCGAGTAGACCTCCGCGTACACCCGCGTGCCGGAGCAGTCCGCGGTCGTCGCCCGGTCGCAGCGGTGCTGCACGGCCACCACCTCGGGTCCGACGTCCGGGGTGAGGTCCGCGAGCGCGAGGTAGCCGGCGTCCGACACGAACGCCGTCTGCAGCGCGTTCCACTTGCCCGACCGGCCGACCACGACCTGGCCCTCGGTGGCGCCGCCGCTGACCGTGCCGCGCAGCACGCACGCGGCCAGCGTCCCGGAGAAGCACTGCAGCGAATCGCCGGTCAGCGTCGCGCCCCGGTCGGTGATCGTCGCCTCGATCACGTCGCTCGACCCGGCGCCGCCGATCCGCAGCCGCCCGGACCGGCCGCCCGCGTCCGCGACCAGTTCGACGACCGTGCCACCGATCGGCACGTTCGCGAGCACCTGGCACGGCTCGACGAGACACCCGACCCGTCCCGGTCCGGACGAGGTGGTCACCGGCGGGTCCGTGGACTCCGCGTGGCCGGCCGCGTCGCGGTCCCGCACCACCGCCGCGGCGACCAGCGCACCCCCCGCCACCAGCGCGGCCAGCACCACGGCCAGCACCACCGCCCATGGTCTCCCGGACCGTGCCACGTCACCTCACCCCTGTCGACCAGCGTGACCTTGCTCTCGGCTCCACGTGTACGGGCAATCCGTAGACTCCCCCACCAGTAACCAGTGTGCAGCCTCCGGTCACCGGCTGGAACGGACGAGGAGTACAGGGCGTGCCCCAGCTCAGCAAGATCCTGGTCGCCAACCGAGGTGAGATCGCCGTGCGGGTCATCCGCGCGTGCAAGGACGCTGGGCTGCCGAGCGTTGCCGTGTACGCCGACCCCGACCGCGACGCGATGTTCACGCGGCTCGCCGACGAGGCCTTCTCCCTGGGCGGCTCGACCGCCGCCGACAGCTACCTCAACGTCGACAAGCTGTTGGACGTCGCGGCCCGCGCCGGCGCGGACGCCGTCCACCCCGGCTACGGCTTCCTGTCCGAGAACGCCGACTTCGCGCAGGCCGTCGTCGACGCGGGACTGACCTGGATCGGCCCGAGCCCGCAGGCCATCCGCGACCTGGGCGACAAGGTCACCGCCCGGCACATCGCCACGCGCGCTGGCGCGCCGCTCGTGCCCGGCACGAAGGAGCCGGTCGGCGGGCCGCAGGAGATCATCGCGTTCGCCGAGGAGCACGGGCTGCCGGTGGCGATCAAGGCCGCGTTCGGCGGCGGCGGGCGTGGCCTCAAGGTCGCGCGCACGCTGGAGGAGATCCCCGAGCTGTTCGACTCGGCGGTGCGCGAGGCGGTGGCCGCGTTCGGCCGCGGCGAGTGCTTCGTCGAGCGCTACCTCGACCAGCCCCGGCACGTCGAGGCGCAGGTCCTCGCCGACCAGCACGGCAACGTGATCGTGGTCGGCACCCGCGACTGCTCGCTGCAGCGGCGACACCAGAAGCTGGTCGAGGAGGCGCCCGCGCCGTTCCTCACCGACGCGCAGCGCGCCCAGATCCACACGTCGGCGAAGGCCATCTGCGCCGAGGCCGGCTACTCCGGCGCCGGCACCGTGGAGTACCTGGTCGGCAAGGACGGCACGATCTCGTTCCTCGAGGTCAACACACGGCTGCAGGTCGAGCACCCGGTGTCGGAGGAGACGGCGGGCATCGACCTGGTGCGCGAGCAGTTCCGGATCGCGGCCGGCGAGAAGCTGCGGTTCGCCGAGGACCCCGAGCCGCGCGGCCACTCGATCGAGTTCCGCATCAACGGCGAGGACGCCGGCCGCAACTTCCTGCCCGCGCCGGGAGTGGTGACGCGGTTCGTGCCGCCGGACGGCCCCGGCGTGCGCGTCGACACGGGTGTCGAGTCGGGCACCGTGATCGGCGGGCAGTTCGACTCGCTGCTGGCGAAGGTGATCGTCACCGGCGCCACGCGCGAGGAGGCCCTCGAGCGGTCGCGGCGCGCGCTGGACGAGATGGTCGTGGAGGGCATGGCGACCGTGCTGCCGTTCCACCGGGTGATCGTGCGGGACGCGGCGTTCGCCGTCGACTTCTCCGTGCACACCCGCTGGATCGAGACCGAGTTCGACAACCGGATCGAGCCGTTCGTCTCCTCCGGGGAGCTGCCGGAGGAGGAACCTCGGCAGAACGTGGTCGTCGAGGTCGGCGGGCGACGGCTGGAGGTGTCGCTGCCGGGCGGTTTCGCGGCGGCGGCCCCGGCCGGCGGGCGCGCCGCGTCGAAGCCGCGCAAGCGGGCGGGCGGGAAGTCTGCGGCCGGGGTGTCCGGCGACGCCGTCGCCGCGCCCATGCAGGGCACGATCGTGAAGATCGCGGTCGAGGACGGGCAGACCGTCGAGGCGGGTGACCTGATCGTGGTGCTCGAGGCCATGAAGATGGAGAACCCGGTGACCGCACACAAGGCCGGCACGGTGACGGGGCTGGCGGTGTCGAGCGGGGAGACGGTCACGCAGGGCAGCGTGCTCTGCGAACTGAAGGACTAGCGCGCCTTTCACGGCAGGGCATTCGGGGCTGGTTTGGCCTCCGGCCTGAGAGTCTCCTCAGCTCACGACAAACGTCACGGCTGCTTACGTGATTACAGTCGTACGATCGAGGTGTGAGCGAGTACCAGTCGTCGGACATCCGGATCAGTGACACCGAGCGCGAGGACGCCCTCGGCAAGCTCGGCGAGCACATGAGTGAGGGCCGCCTGGATCTCGACGAGTACGGCGAGCGCAGCGCGAAAGTTGCTACCGCGAAGACTCGTGGCGAGCTTCTCGATCTGTTCGGGGACCTGCCGGAGCCGAAGCCGGCCTTCGGGCAGCCGGTGCCGGCCGTCGCGCGGGCACTCGAGCGCCGGCCGAGGACGCTTGCCGAGCGGGTCGCGCCGGTGGCGGTCCCGGTGGCGGCCATCCTCGTCGTCGGCGGGCTGCTTGTGCTGCTCAAGGTGGGCTTCTTCGTGCCGTTGCTGTTCATCTTCCTGTTCATGAACGGCCGCTTTCGGGGTGGCCCCGGCCACCGCGACCGCCGCGACGCCATGCGTGAAGGCCAGCGGGACATGCGCGACCACTACCGCGGGATGGGCCGCCGGTGGCGGGACGAGCGGGGCTGAACAACCGACCGCAGGCGCCACCCCCGAAAGTAGGCCGCCAATCGGCGGATTGCTCCTTCTTACCCACATTGCCAGACTCCTGAAAAAGATCTCACGAAAATCAGGTGAACCATCGAATCCGATCATCCGTATTGGATATGGTTGGCCGACCACAGGGATCTGGTTGGGAGGGCGGCGAAGTGGCAGGCAAGCACGGGGGTGGGGGACACCAGGACGGCCACAGCGGGCCGGAGAACGACTTCCTCGCGGTCGACCCAGAAGCGGTGCCGGCGCTGCGCAGCGCCTTCACCACCGCGCTCGACAAGGTCGATCGCCAGCTCGAGCTCGCGGACAAGGAGCTGCGCGTCTCCGCGTGGGCCAAGGATCCGGTGAGCCAGGGCGCGACCACGCTGTTCAACGACCGCTCGGTGGAGACCGCCGAGTCCGCCGTCGACACGCTCCGTGCCTACCGCACGCAGCTCGACGTCGCGGTGCGCAACCTGGACAAGACCGCTGAGCAGTACGAGACGGTGGACCGGGAAAGCGTCACCGGTGTCGCGAAGAACGACGAGGGCTGACGGACAAGGGGCGAGGGGTTACAGCATGACCGAACCGACCGATCAGCCTGCCGACGGCGCGCGGTGGCGGGGGTACTCCCACAAGGAGCTCTACCTCATGCTGCACGACGGGCCGGGCGCCGCCGCGTCCGCGGAGCCGTCCCGCCGCTGGGCTGCGATCTCCTCGACCCTCACCGAGATCGGCCAGGACCTGCAGAAGGCGCTCGACGCCACCAACGTGGCCTGGTCCGGGCGCGCCGCGGGCGCCGCCTACGACCGGCTGGTGACGACCGTCGGCTGGGCGGCCGAGACCGGCGAGAGCGCCGCGGTGATGCGGACCTCCGTCGAGGACCAGGGCGACCACATCGCCAAGGCGCGGGCCGACATGCCCAAGCCGGAGGACGTGCCGGCCGCCAACCCGGACCCGACGACCGCGGCCGCAGTGCAGGTCGTCCAGGCACAGACCGACCTCGAGCCGGCCGAGGCGACCGCGTCGTCCGCGGCAGAGCGGGCCGTCGAGGTCATGGCCGCCTACGAGGTCAACACCGACACCACGGCCGCGGCGCTGGCGTCCTTCGTGACGCCCAAGGAACTGCTGCCCCAGGAGGACATCCACCACCACCGGGGCGGCGGGTTGCTCGGCATCCTCCCGACCGTCGCGGCCGGACTGCTCGGGATTCAACCGCAGGACAACGACCGCCACGACAACAACCGGGGCCACGGCCGCGGCTGGAACTCGCCGTCGACGTCTGGCTCGTCGGCCGGGTGGGACGGCCCGCGGCGCGAGATGGGGCCGGCCGCGTCCGCGCCGGGGAAGATGAGCGGCGTCGCCATGGAGCCGATGCTCTCGCCCGGCGTCAGCTCGCGGTCCCAGGAGCGGAGCTCGTCGGCGCGCGGCAGTGGCAACGGGAACGGCAACGCGCCGGGCGGCGGCAACACGCCGGGCGCCGGGCCGAAGTCCGGCGCGGCCGGGCTGCCGACGACGACGCACGAGCTGCAGCAGGCGGCCGCGGCGAGCCAGGCGGCCGTCAACCCGGCGACGACCGGCGCGCCGATGGCGCCCGGGGCAGGCGCGCCGATCGGCGGCTCGCACGACAAGATGGCGCTGCGCCGGTTCGGCATGGAAGCGATCGGCTCCAGCCAGTGGTTCGCCGACGGCGACGAGCCGGTGGTCGGGCAGAGCTCCAAGCGCCGCTTCGACCTGCGGGACACGGGCGACGTGACCGAGTCGGTGTCGATCCTCGACGAGGAGCACAAGCTGCCGCCCACCGTCATCGGCGACGGGCCTGCCCGATAATCACCGCATGACCATCGGTTCGGAAACGACGGAGACGACTGATCCGGTCACGATCAGCGCGCTCGAGTTCGACGTGCTGTGGGAGCACCTCGGCATGGAGTACCCGACCATGCCGCTGGTGCTGAAGGTGCCGTCGCCGGGCCGGACCGACGACGAGCGCGCCGCGATCGTGCGGCGCGTGTGGACCGGGCTCGAGCAGCGCGGCCTCGGGGGGCCGGTCAGCGTGAACCCGACCCTGGCACGCCTTCTGCCGCTGCTGCAACGGCCCGACCGCGAGCTCGACGGGCGGCTGTGGCTGGGCGGGGACGTGCGGGTGCTCGCCGCGGCGAGCGGTGCGGACGCCGTGCTCGCGATCCTGGCCGACGGCTCGCTGACGTTGTACGGCGCCGACGCCACCGGGCTGCCCCGGTTCGCGCTGTCGATGCTGCCGGCCGCCCCCGCCGGACCGGGCCGGTCCATCACGCTGCCCACCGCGGACTTCGAGGCCGCGGCCAAGGAGGCGACCAAGCAGGCGGAGCTGTCGCCCGCGCTGCGCTCCCGCGGCGTGCGCGGCGACGACGCGGACACGCTCGCCGACATGATCGGCGACATGGTCGCCCGCGGCCAGTACGGCGCCGCGGCACGCGACCGCTGGGGCCGCCGCGTCCGCACGCCGCGCGTGATCAGCTTCTTCGACACGGCGGCCGGCCGCTACCTGCAGGTGCGCCGCGAGCAGGACGGCGCGGAGCCGTGGACGACCATCTCGCCCGCCGACAGCCGCCGGATGCGCCAGCACCTGACGGAGCTGTACGAGGAAAGCTGACGGCGGCTCAGTCCAGGTCGTCGTGTCGCATCAGCCTGCGGCCCGCCTCGATGATCGAGCCGGACAGCGACGGGTAGACCGAGAACGTGTGCGTCAGGTGCTCAACGGTCAGCTGGTTCTGCACGGCCAGCGCGATCGGCAGGATCAGCTCGCTCGCCATCGGCGCCACCACGACACCGCCGACCACCACACCGGTCGCCGGGCGGCAGAACAGCTTCACGAACCCGCGGTGCAGGCCCTCCATCTTGGCGCGCGCGTTGGTCGCCAGCGGCAGCATGATCGTCCGCGCCGGCACCTCGCCGGAGTCGATGGACTGCTGGCTGATGCCGACGGTCGCGATCTCCGGGTGCGTGAACACGTTCGCCGCGACCGTCTTCAGCTTGATCGGCGCGACGCCCTCGCCCAGCGCGTGCCACATGGCGATACGGCCCTGCATGGCCGCGACCGAGGCGAGCATCAGCAGCCCGGTGCAGTCCCCCGCCGCGTACACGCCGGGCACGCTCGTGCGGGACACCCGGTCGACCGAGACGAACCCGCCCTGCGCGGTCTTCAGACCCACCTTGTCGAGGCCGAGGTCCGCGGTGTTGGGCACCGACCCGACGGTCATGAGCGCGTGGCTGGCTTCGACGGTCTGCCCGTCGGCCAGGTGCACGACAACGCCCTTGGCGACGCGCTCGACCCGCTCCGCGCGCGCGTGCTTGACCACGGTGGTGCCCCGGGACGCGTACACGTCCTCCAGCACGGCGGCGGCGTCCGCGTCCTCGTGCGGCAGCACCCGGTCGCGGCTGGAGATCAGCGTGACCCGCACACCCATCTCGGTGTAGGCCGACACGAACTCCGCGCCGGTGACGCCGGAGCCGACGACCACCAGGTGCTCCGGCAGCTCCGGCAGGTCGTAGATCTGACGCCAGTCGAGGATCCGCTCGCCGTCGGGCACCGCGCCGGGCAACACGCGCGGGGTGGCGCCGGTCGCGATCAGCACGACGTCGGCGTCCAGCACCTCCTTGGTGCCGTCGTGCGCGATCGCCGAGATGCGGTGCGCGGCGAGGCCCGGCGTGTCGTCGCAGAAGCGGGCGATGCCGTGCAGGACCCGAACCCCCTCGCGCTGCACGCGGTTGCGCACGTCGGCCGACTGGGCCAGCGCGAGGCCCCTCACCCGACCGTGTACGACCGGCAGGTCGACCGGCGGCAGCTGGCTGTCCGTGCGGATGCCCAGCTCATCGGCGTTGTGGAACGCCGACCTGGCGCCCGCGGAGGCGATGAAGGTCTTGGAGGGCACACAGTCGAACAGCACGCACGCGCCGCCGAGTCCGTCGCGTTCGACGATCGTGACGTCGGCGCCGTGCTGGGCGGCCACCAGCGCGGCCTCGTAGCCGGCCGGGCCGCCGCCCATGATCACGATCCGGGTCACCGGAGCTCCCCTCGAGTGTGGTGAGGCAGTCGAGGCAAACGGTACGCGGGGCGGCGCGCCGGGAGGATGGCGCGCCCAGGTGACAGCGCATGATCCCCGGTATCGCTACGCTGTCGACGTGCCGCTCTACGCCGCGTACGGATCCAACATGGATCCCGCCCAGATGATGGAGCGAGCGCCGCATTCCCCGATGGCGGGAACCGGCTGGCTCGTCGGTTGGCGCATGACCTTCGGCGGGGAGGACCTCGGCTGGGAGGGCGCGCTCGCCACGATCGTCGAGGACCGCGCCTCGCAGGTGTTCGTGGTGCTCTACGACGTGACACCCGAGGACGAGACCCGCCTGGACCGCTGGGAAGGGTCCGAGCTCGGGCTGCACTCGAAGATCCGCCTGCGGGTGCAGACGCTCGAGGGTTCCGTGCTCGCCTGGCTGTACGTGCTGGACGCCTACGAGGGCGGGCTGCCGTCCGCGCGCTACCTCAGCGTGGTGTCCGACGCGGCCGAGTCGGCCGGCGCGCCCGCCGACTACGTGGCCGATATACGCATCCGGCCGTGCCGCGGCATCGGGCCGTAGGCGCTCACATCGTTTTCACAGGCTGACCGCAGCCACCGCACAGCCCCGCTCCCGAGGCTCTCTGCGGCAAGGGCATTCCGCCCTGCCGAGAGCTGAGGGAGTCGCGCGGTGGGTAGACGCAGGCTGCTGGTCCTGGGGATCGTCGCGGTGCTCGCCGCCGGCGGCGGTGTCGCGTGGTGGCTGCTGCGGCCGGCCGCAGAGGAAGCCGCGACGCCGGTCGTCATGCCGGTCACCTCGTCCACGCAGCGCCAGACGGTGTCCGCGACCGGGACCGTCGAGCCCGCGGAGCAGGCCGACCTGAGCTTCGCGGTGAGCGGCGAGGTCACCGAGGTTCTGGTCGCAGAGGGCGACGTGGTCACCGCGGGGCAGGCGCTCGCGGCCGTCGACGACTCGCTGCTGGCCGCCCAGCTCGACGCCGCCGAGTCCGAGCTGGACGCCGCGCAGGCGCGCCTCGGCGATATTGACACCGACACCGACACCGCCTCCGACACCGACGAGGCGGCCGCCCAGGCCGCCGTGACGTCGGCCGAGAGCAAGCTGACCGCCGCGCAGGAGGCCGTCGACCAGGCCACGCTGACCGCCACCATCGGCGGCACGGTCGTCGCGGTCGGGCTGGCGGTCGGCGACCGGGTGGGCGGCGAAACGCCGGCCCAGGGCGAAGACACGGAAACCGTGGGCATCACCGTCGTGTCGACGAACCGGTTCGTGGTGTCGGCGAAGGTCGGCAGCGCAGACGTCGACCAGGTCAAGGCGGGCCTCGACGCGGACATCACGCCGGTCGGCGGCGCCGGGACCGTGGCCGGCACCGTCACGTCCGTCGGGCTGGTCGCGTCGGCCGACGACACCGGCGCCGCGACGTTCCCCGTGACCGTCGACGTGACCGGCGAGCGGGACGACGTCTACGCGGGCTCGTCGGCGACCGTCGAGATCGTCGTGTCCGAGCGGACCGGCGTGCTCACCGTGCCGAGCCTCGCGCTGCACACCGAGGGCGACACCACCTACGTGTACAAGGTGGCCGACGGCGCCAGGGCGCGGGCCGACGTGCGGGTCGGCGAGTCGTTCGGGCAGGTCACGGAGGTCGTGTCCGGGCTCGCGGAGGGCGACGAGGTCGAGGTCGCCACGCCGGCGCCGGGCGGCGGGCGGGTCCCCGGCGGTGGCGGCGGCGGTGGCGGCGGCAGGCCGGGCGACGTGATCATCCAGGACGGCGGCGGCATGAAGCCGGGCGGATTCCAGAGCGGTGGCCGGTGATGGCGATCATCGAGATGGTGGGCGTCCACAAGACCTACGCGACCGGCACGCTCGAGGTCGAGGCCCTGCGCGGGGTGTCGACGTCGATCGGCAAGGGCGAGTATGTCGCGATCGTCGGACCGTCCGGGTCCGGCAAGTCCACGCTCATGCACATCATCGGCTGCCTCGACCTGCCCACCTCCGGTGGTTACCGCCTCGCCGGCGAGGACGTCTCGACGCTGTCCGAGGTCGCGCTCGCCGACATCCGCAACCGGCGCATCGGGTTCGTGTTCCAGCAGTTCAACCTGCTGCCGAGCCTGTCGGCGTGCCGCAACGTCGAGCTGCCGCTCGCCTACGCCGGGGTGCCGGCGGCGGCGCGGCGGGCCCGCGCGGAGGAGTCGCTCGCCAGGGTCGGCCTCTCCGACCGGCTCGCGCACCGGCCGGGCGAGCTGTCCGGCGGGCAGCAGCAGCGGGTGGCCGTGGCGCGGGCGCTGGTGACCGACCCGGCGCTGCTGCTGGCCGACGAGCCGACCGGCAACCTCGACTCGACGGCCACCGCCGACATGCTCGGCCTGTTCGACGAGCTGCACGCGATGGGCCGCACGATCGTGCTGATCACCCACGACGCCGAGGTGGCGGCGCGGGCGCAGCGCACGGTGCTGATCCGCGACGGCGTGCTGTCATGAACTGGCGGGACACCTTCCGCAGCGGCCTGGAGGCCATCCGCACCCACCGGCTGCGTTCCGGGCTCACCATGCTGGGCATCGTCATCGGCATCTCGTCGGTGATCCTCACGGTCGGGCTCGGGCTCGGCGCGCAGGACGCGGTGCGCGCGCAGATCGACGCGCTCGGCCGCAACCTGCTGATCGTGTCGCCGGGCAGCGCCACCTCCGCCGACGGTGTGCGCGGCGGGTTCGGGTCGGCGTCCACGCTGACCGCCGCGGACGCGGCCGCGCTCGCCGACGACTCGGTCGCGCCGGACGTCGCGGCGGTCGCCCCGGTGACGACGTCGTCGGCGACACTGACCGCGGGCACCACGAACTGGACGTCGAGCGTCGTCGGCACGACCCCGTCCTGGCTGCCGGTGCGCAACCGCGAGCTGCTCACCGGCCGGTTCCTCACGGCGAACGACACCGGCGTCGTGGTGCTCGGGCCCGACACCGCGGCGGAGCTGTTCGCCGGCCGTGGCGCGGTCGGCCAGCGGGTCACCGTGGCCGGACGGCCGATGACCGTCGTCGGGGTGCTGGCGTCGACCGGCGGCAGCGACGACGACCTCGCCGTGCTGCCGATCGGGACGGCGGCGGCGGTGACCGGGTCGGCGACGGGCTCGGTCTCGACGATCTACGTGCAGGCCGCGTCGGAGGACACGCTCAGCGCGGCGCACCAGGAGGTCGACGCGCTGCTGCGGAACCTGCACGGCGTCAAGGAGGCGGACTTCTCGATCGCGTCGCAGGAGTCGCTGCTGGAGACCGCGAACGCGACGAACCGCACGCTGACCATCCTGCTCGGCGGAGTCGCCGCGATCTCGCTGCTGGTCGGCGGCATCGGGGTCATGAACATCATGCTGGTGGCGGTCACCGAGCGGATCCGCGAGATCGGTCTGCGCAAGGCGCTCGGCGCGACCCCGGCCGCGATCCGGCGGCAGTTCCTCGTGGAGGCGGGCGTGCTCGGGGCGTGCGGCGGGCTGCTCGGGGTCGCGCTCGGCGTCGCCGGCGCGTTCGCGCTGCCCAACCTGATCGACCAGCCGGTGTCGCTGTCGATGCTCGCGATCGTCGCCGCCATCGGTGTCTCGCTGGCCATCGGCCTCGGCTTCGGGGTGTACCCGGCGAGCCGCGCCGCGCGGCTCACGCCCATCGACGCGCTGCGCAGTGAGTGAAGGAGTCCGATGAAGGTCCTGAGCTGGGTGGCGGCGGCCGCGGTCGTGGTCGCCGCCGGTTCGGCGGGCGCGCTCGCGTTCGCCGGCGCGGAGTCGGGCGGCCGGTACCGGGTCGCCACGGCGTCGGTCGGCGACGTGTCCCAGACGGTGGCGACGAGCGGCACGGTCGACCGCGTGAACCGGGCCGACCTGTCGTTCGGCGCCGACGGGACGGTCGCGTCGGTGGCCGTCGCGCAGGGCGACCAGGTGAGCGCCGGGCAGGAGCTGGCCGTGCTGGACGACGGGGAGCTGCAGGCCGCGGTGGACGAGGCGGCCGCGGCGCTGGCGTCGGCGAAGGCGACGTTGTCGACCGCTGCCGATTCGGCCGCCGCGGCCGCTGATTCGGGCTCTTCTCCCGCTTCGGACGCGGTCGCCGAGGCGCGGGCGGCGGTGTCGGACGCGCTGCGGACGGCACAGGAGGCGCTGGCCGCGCGGACGGCGGCGTGCGCGACGCCGGGCGAGGAGTGCACGGCGGCGCTGGCGGCGGCGATGTCCGCGCAGGACGCCGTCTCGGCCGCGCAGGACACGCTCCAGCAGCGGCTCGACGAGCCGGCCGCAGCGCCCCCTCGGGACCAGGGCAGCGTCGCCGACGCGCAGGCGGCCGTCGACAAGGCGCAGGCGGACCTGGTGGCGGCGCAGCAGGCACTGACCGGCACGACGCTGGTGGCGCCGGTCGCGGGCACGGTCGCGTCGGTCTCGACAGCCGTCGGCGGCGCCGTGACCGCAGGGGAGGCGGTCGTCGTGGTGATCGGCGAGGGGGCCGCGGTGGTGGCGGCGACGGTGCCCGTCGAACGGGTCGCCGCGCTGGCGGTCGGTCAACCGGCGACGGTGACCCCGAGCGGCACGTCGGCGACGGTGTCCGGCACGGTCACCCGGATCGGCGCACTCCCCGACCCCGACGCCGAGTCCGTCGGCTACCCGGTGACGATCACGGTCGCCGACCCGCCACCGACCATGGCGGCCGGCAGCTCGGCGACGGCGGCGATCGTGGTCGCCACCGCGGCGGACGTGCTGACCGTGCCGACCTCCGCCGTGCACGACGGCACGGTGTCAGTGCTGGAGGGCGACCAGTCGGTGCCGGTCCCGGTGACGGTGGGCGCGGTGGGCCCGACCCGCACGGAGATCAAGTCCGGTCTCCGGGTGGGCGACCAGGTCGTGCTGGCGGACCTCGACGAGCCGCTGCCGACCGGTGACACGCAGCAGCAGGGCCCGACCCGGATGCGCGGGCCGGGTGGCGGGAACATGCCCGGCGGCGGAATGCGCATGGCACCGCCGAAGTAGCCGGGCGGCCACGCCAATGCCGTGACGGCGCGTTCGGGACGTTCAGCGTCCCGAACGCGCCTTTTACGGCACATACAGCGCGCGCCGGCTCAGTCGTCGGCTTCTACCCAGTCGAAGGTGCGGGTCACGGCCTTCTTCCACTGGGCGAAGGTCTTCTCGCGGGCCGCGTCGTCCATCGACGGGGTCCACTCCTTGTCCTTGGCCCAGTTGTTGCGGATGTCGTCCTCGCCGGCCCAGAACCCGACCGCCAGGCCCGCGGCGTACGCGGCACCCAGGGCGGTCGTCTCCGCGACCACCGGCCGAATGACCGGCACGCCGAGGATGTCGGCCTGGAACTGCATCAGCAGCTCGTTGCCGACCATGCCGCCGTCGACCTTCAGCGACTTCAGCGGCACCCCGGAGTCCGCGTTCATGGCGTCGATGACCTCGCGCGACTGGAACGCCGTCGCCTCCAGCACGGCCCTCGCCAGGTGCCCCTTGTTGACGTACCTGGTGAGCCCGACGATCGCGCCGCGGGCGTCCGAGCGCCAGTACGGCGCGAAGAGCCCCGAGAACGCGGGCACGAAGTAGCAGCCGCCGTTGTCCTCGACGGACCGCGCGTGCTCCTCGATCTCCGGCGCGGCCGCGATCATGCCGAGGTTGTCGCGGAGCCACTGGACCAGCGAGCCGGTGACCGCGATCGACCCCTCCAGCGCGTACACCGGGGCCTGGTCGCCGATCTTGTAGCAGACCGTCGTCAGCAGCCCGTTCTCCGACGCGACCTGCTCGGTGCCGGTGTTGAGCAGCACGAAGTTACCGGTGCCGTAGGTGTTCTTCGCCTCGCCGACGGACAGGCACGCCTGCCCGAACGTCGCCGCCTGCTGGTCGCCGAGGATGCCCGCGATCGGCACGCCCGCGAGCGCGCCCTTCTCCCGGACCTTGCCGTACTCCTCGGACGAGGACCGGATCTCCGGCAGCATCGACACCGGGATCTTCATGTCCGCCGCGATCGACTCGTCCCACGCGAGCGAGGACAGGTCCATCAGCAGCGTGCGGGACGCGTTGGTCGGGTCGGTGACGTGCACGCCGCCGTCCGGGCCACCGGTCATGTTCCACAGCAGCCAGGTGTCCATGTTGCCGAACAGCAGCTCGCCGGCCTGCGCCCGCTCGCGCGCGCCGTCCACGTTGTCGAGGATCCAGCGAACCTTCGGGCCGGAGAAGTACGTCGCGAGCGGCAGGCCGGTCTTCGCCTTGTACCGGTCCTGGCCGCCGCCCAGCGCCTCCAGCTCGGCGCAGATCTTGTCGGTCCGCGTGTCCTGCCAGACGATCGCGTTGTACACCGGCTTGCCGGTGGCCTTGTCCCACACCACCGCGGTCTCGCGCTGGTTGGTGATGCCGACGGCGACGATGTCCGAAGCGTGCAGGTCGGCCTTCGCGAGCGCGCCGGCCGCCACCTCCCTGGTGTTGCGCCAGACCTCTTCCGGGTCGTGCTCGACCCAGCCCGCTCTGGGGAAGATCTGCTCGTGCTCCTTCTGGTCGACCGCCACCACCTCGCCGGCGTGGCTGAAGATCATGCAGCGGGTCGACGTGGTGCCCTGGTCGATCGCCGCGACGTAGCTAGTCATGGATGTGCCTCTCTGGTTCAGGTCGCGACCGGCAGGATCTGGTACAGCAGGCCGGCGAGCACGCCACCGACGATCGGGCCCACGACCGGCACCCAGGCGTAGTTCCAGTCCGGGCTGCCCTTGCCCTTGATCGGCAGCAACGCGTAGGCGATGCGGGGCCCGAGGTCACGGGCCGGGTTGATGGCGTATCCGGTCGGGCCACCGAGCGAGGCGCCGATGCTGATCACGACGAACGCGACCGCCGCGTAGCCGAGCGCCGAGTTGCCGAAGTTCGGCACGTCGCCGCTCACCTTGGCGCCGGGGCTCAGCAGGATCCAGAACACCAGCACGAACGTGCCGATGACCTCGGTGACCACGTTCCACGCGTAGTTCGGCACGGTCGGCCCGGTGCAGAAGATGCCTCGAGTATTCGCCGGCTCGTCGTGGGTGTCGAACTGCAGTTTGTAGGCCGCCCACGCCAGCGTGGCGCCGATGATCGCGCCGACCATCTGGCCAAGCAGGTAGGCGGGCACGTCCGCCCATGCCGTCTTGTCCGCGGCGACCAGGCCGAGGGTGACCGCGGGGTTGAGGTGTGCGCCGGACGGTGCCGCGATGCTCGCCCCGACGAACACCGCGAAACCCCAGCCGATATTGATCAACAGCCAGCCGCCGCCGGTGCCGAGTGTCTTCTTCAGCACCACGTTCGCGACCACGCCCGCGCCGAGCAGAATCAGCCCGGCGGTGCCCAGCATCTCCCAGAGAAAAATCTCGCCGAAGTTCAGATCCACGACCACTCCTTCACGCTGAAGTGGTAGGCGTCCACGGCCTGAGGGGGCGGCGCCGGTGCCTACCCTGAGCGAGGCACGACGCTACGGGGCGCAAGGTCAACTTGTCCAGACAACGAATACCGGGTTCGGCCGGTAGCGTTGTTCGCGTCGGGGCACGTCGAGGCGAGGAGGGGCCGTGACCGAACAGACCGGCCGAAGCTCCACATCGGACACGATCGGTGGACGGCTGGGCACGGCCGACCGCGAGGAGGCCTGGCGACGGCTGAGTTCGGAGACGTTCGACCTGGTCGTGATAGGTGGCGGGGTCGTCGGCGCCGGCACCGCCCTGGACGCCGCGACGCGCGGGCTGCGGGTGGCGCTCGTCGAGGCGCGGGACCTCGCGTCCGGCACGTCGAGCCGGTCGTCGAAGCTGTTCCACGGCGGGCTGCGCTATCTGGAGCAACTCGAGTTCGGCCTGGTGCGCGAGGCGCTGCGGGAGCGGGAGCTGATGCTCACCCGGCTCGCGCCGCACCTGGTGAAGCCGGTGAGCTTCCTGTACCCGCTGACGCGCCGGATCTGGGAGCGGCCGTACACGGCGGCGGGCCTGTTCCTGTACGACTCGATGGGCGGCGCGCGGTCCGTGCCGGGGCAGAAGCACCTGTCGCGCGCGGGCGCGCTGCGGATGGTGCCGGCGCTGAAGCGGTCGTCCCTCATCGGGGGCATCCGCTACTTCGACGCGCAGGCCGACGACGCCCGCCACACGATGACCGTCGCGCGCACCGCCGTGCACTACGGCGCGGTCGTGCGGACGTCCACCCAGGTGGTGGGCTTCCTCCGCGAGGCGGACCGGGTGTCCGGCGTGCGGATCCACGACGTCGAGAACGGCGCGGAGACCGAGGTCCAGGCCAACGCGGTGATCAACTGCACGGGTGTCTGGACCGATGAGCTGCAGCGCCTGTCGGGGTCACGCGGGCGCTTCCGGGTGCGGGCGTCGAAGGGCGTCCACATCGTGGTGCCGCGCGACCGGATCGTGTCCGAGTCGGGGCTGATCCTGCGGACGGAGAAGTCGGTCCTGTTCGTCATCCCGTGGCGCAACCACTGGATCATCGGCACCACGGACACCGACTGGAACCTGGACCTGGCCCACCCGGCCGCGACGAAGCACGACATCGACTACCTCCTCGAGCACGTGAACTCGGTGCTGGCGACACCGCTCACGCACGACGACATCGAGGGCGTGTACGCGGGCCTGCGGCCGTTGCTGGCCGGGGAGAGCGAGGAGACGTCGAAGCTGTCGCGGGAGCACGCGGTGGCGCGGGTGTCCCCCGGCCTGGTGGCGATCGCCGGTGGCAAGTACACGACCTACCGGGTGATGGCGGCGGACGCGGTGGACGCCGCGTCGGCCGATCTGCCGGGCCGGCTGCAGCCGTCGATCACCGACAAGGTCCCCCTTCTGGGTGCCGACGGTTACCACGCGCTGGTGAACCAGGTGGACCAGCTCGGTGCCCGGCACGGGCTGCACCCCTATCGGGTGCGACACCTGCTGGACCGGTACGGCTCACTGGTCCACGAGGTGCTCGAGCTGGCCAACGGTCGACCCGAACTGCTGAAACCGTTGACGACGGCGCCGGACTACCTGCAGGTGGAGATCGTGTACGCGGCGTCGCACGAGGGCGCGCTGCACGTGGAGGACACGCTGGCCCGCAGGACCCGCATCTCGATCGAGTACCCGCACCGGGGCGTCGACTGCGCGGAGCAGGTGGCGGGCCTGATGGGCGAGGTGCTGGGCTGGTCGGCGGAGACGGTCGCCCGCGAGGTGGAGATCTACACGGCCCGCGTGAAGGCGGAACGGGACTCCCAGACCCAGCCGGACGACCTGGCGGCGGACGCGAGCCGAGCGATGGCCCCCGAGGCGCGCCCGGCGCTGCGGGAACCAACGCCGACGCCGTAACCCCTGAACGGCGCGTTCGGGACGTTGAGCGTCTCGAACGCGCCTTTCCGGGCAGCTAAGCCAATGCGGCCAGAGCGGTGTGAGTGAGAACCCGCACCCCGGTGAGCAGCGCCCGCTCGTCCAACCGGAAGGTCGGCTGGTGCAGGTCAGGCTGCGGGCCCTCACCGGACCACACGCCCAACCGGGCGAACGACCCCGTGACGTGCTCGAGGTACCACCCGAAGTCCTCGCCACCGGACGACTGCTTCGTCCCGGTCAGCGCCTGCTCGCCGAGCGCGGCCTCGACGCCGGCACGGAGCACGGCCTCGCTCTCCTCGTCGTTCACCACGGGCGGCACGCCGCGCCGGTGTTCCAGCTCGAAGCCGACCCCGGTGGGCGCGAGGAGCGACTGCACCAGCCCGGCCACCAGCGGCTCCAGGTCGGCCCACACCTCGTGGTCGCCGGTACGCAGGGTGCCGCGCAGCATCCCGTCCTGGGGGACGGCGTTCGGCGCCTCGCCGGCGTGGACGGCGCCCCACACCAGCACGGTGCCGGAACGCGGGTCGACGCGGCGGGACAGCAGCGCCGGCAGGCCGGTGATGACCGTGCCGAGCGCGTGCACGAGGTCGGCCGTCAGGTGCGGGCGCGACGTGTGCCCGCCGGGCGACGTGAGGCGCAGTTCGAGCAGGTCGGTGGCCGACGTGATGGCGCCGACGCGGGAGCCGACGCTGCCGACGCGCAGCCTCGGGTCGCAGTGCAGGCCGAAGATCGAGTCGACGCCGTCGAGGCCGCCCGCGGCGATGACGTCGAGCGCGCCGCCCGGCATGACCTCCTCGGCCGGCTGGAACACCAGCCGCACCCGGCCGGGCAGCTCCGGCGCGGACGCCAGCGCGAGACCGGCGCCGACCAGCATCGACGTGTGCGCGTCGTGACCGCAGGCGTGCGCGGCCCCGGCGACACCGGACGAGTAGGGCAGCCCGGTCAGCTCGGTGAGGGGCAGCGCGTCCATGTCGGCGCGCAGCGCGACGCAGCGGTCGCCCTCGCCGATGTCGCAGATGAGCCCCGTGCCGCTGTCGAACACCTTCGGCCGCAGGCCGGCCGCCGACAGCAGGCCGGACACCAGCTCGGTGGTGTTGTACTCGTGCCTGGACAGCTCGGGGTTGGCGTGGATGTGCCGGTACCACGCGAGCACGTCCAGGGCGTTGCGCGTGAGCCACTCGTCGAGCCACGCCGGGCCGCGCCCGGTTCCGATGTCCTCCACAGTGGGCATACTGACGCCCTCGTCAGTGATCAGCACGCCGGCCCCGTCCGCGGCAGCGCCGCCGTCCCTCGGTACGTCGGACCGCGAGTCAACCACTGTCACGCGGTCCTCCAAGGTCCCGTGAGATTCCTCATGATTGGGCAATCCTGCACCATTCGCGGTTGAGGATCGAACGAGGTTCCCTGGTCAACCTGGTAACGGTACCGCCAGTGCGCCGAACGGCCGAGCCGCTTCAGCCTGGCTAAACGATCTCCGTCGACCAGCGGCGGATCAGCCTTCCGCCTTCTTCCGCTTCTTGCGACGGACGCTGCGACCCCAGATCACGATGCCGACCAGCACCACCGACGTGATGCCCATGACCAGCTTGCGCTGGGTCTCCTTGCGGTCAGCCTCGGTCTCCGCGGGAGTGAGATCGACGGTCGGCGCCGACGGCTCGGTGGACGGTCCGGTCGGCTGTCGCAGGACCAGGCCGAACTCCCGGTCGGTGGGGACCGCCGCCGCGTAGGCAGCCGGGAGCAGCGCCACGAGCACGCCCAGAAGGGTGACGACGAGTAGTCGGGTGACGCTACGCATACGACCAGACTATCGAGTCAGCAAGCGACATGAAGGACCCCTTCATGTCGTTGAGTGCCATGAAGGGGTGGCATCGGTTACTCGGCGAACTTCTCCAGTATCCGTTCCGCCGCCAGCGTTGGGGTCAGCTCGCCGTCCGCGACCTGGTGTT
>Ga0193742_1000411_pt1 | contig 29639 bp, 30 predicted proteins | sample L2c1metaG_FD_165511 | JGI IMG/M metagenome (GOLD analysis project Ga0193742, IMG submission 165511) | Soil microbial communities from a riparian zone of the East river system, Colorado, United States - L2c1 | ecosystem: Environmental > Terrestrial > Soil > Riparian zone | place: USA: East River... | reverse complement strand
ATAAAATACGACAGGAAAGCGCACCTAGCAGGGGATCCTAAAAGAAAAGGATAAGGCCCTGCTAAAGTGGGATGCATGTCTATATACCAAAAATCGGAGTGGAAATAATAAAATGATGAAAAATAATGAAATGATGAAAAAGATGGAGAATGGTGAAACAATGATAGGAATGCTACGTCACGTGATCATCGAACTTTGGTATCGGAGCCACGAGTGCCTTCTGTCTTGGACTAGCGACGATGAGGAGGAATATACAGAGGTGACGGAGAAATATCGGAGGAGACGTCGGATGATGTGGAGCGTCCCCTAACAGGTGGTCTCCATGATAACTGTGGTGGTGGTCCCTGTGATAGCCTGGAGGACATGTAGAATGACCTGGTAAATCTTCTGAGCTGCATCCCACATGATCCAGAAGATCTACACCAATAACCGATCCCAACACCCAAACAATGTCTCATCTTCAACTGCTCCTGTAATCCCAGAGCGTAGGAGGTTGAAAAGAGAGTGATAGAGAGTGTGCAGGGTAACATAGGTAGTGATTAGGATTATATCAGTGATTATTGAGGAAAGAATGAGATTTCGCATGGTGCTGAGAAAGCTGATAAGGTGGGGGTTGACTGCCAAGTCCTGAGTTAGACATATAATGAAGTAGATATGACAGACACTCACATATACCCAGGCAGATGCAGATATATGTTCCAAAGAACAGGATAAAAGTACTGGGGGAATACCTTCCCATGCCCCAGAATAAGCCCAGAGGATAGTAAATCCACATCACAACAGTAAGGGCAGTTAAACTAGGTGCCCAGAGTCCTAGCCTCAAGAGTGGTCCAATGTGAGAAAAGCCTAGGCATGTAAATGCTAGTATAGGATATAGTATTATAGTTGCCAACTCTCGCACTAGAGAGGTGAGGTTACACAGAGGCATAGTTGTCAAAAGGAGAAACCGGAAATTGTGAGTGTGTCACGGTATGTCACAGTAGGATGCTCGAAGTTCAAGTCCAATTTATTAGGTATCAGTTAACAAATCTGTTTGGAACCAGTCTATCCTTGGTTACAATATTGGGATCTCAATTACTTGCTCTAAATGAACAAGGCAACAGGATCTTTATGTAGAATACATGATGATCTGATGAGTAAGTTTTTTTCCCCCATAAAGCACAGGCTATGAGTTCTGACAGTTCATATGTCTGTATAGAATTTGTAGCAAAATATTGCTTTCAATCCAGGCTCATCTGGAGAGATATCCATCTATGACATCCGCACATATGAGCGGTTGATGTGAATGTTCATTCACTCCCAGTCCCTTACATTTTTGGATTGCAAAACTTCATGTCGGGTGGTGTGCATTATTGCATGTGGAAATTTTGCTCTAGCCAGTTCTTCGGCTGGCCAGATCAATATGTGGAATATGCAATCTGGAGTACAGCGAAAATCATATACTCTGGGCCCATGTCCACCTAACGTAGCTGCTCAGTTTGATTCTGGTGCTGTAAAATGCAGTGACAGAACAATAACAGAACTAGCAACCAATTCCTTGAATAGTGTTGTGATTGCCAGCGCTGTAGGTGGGACGCTCAGCGTCAGTTTAGATGCGGTTCCGATTATATATGCTGTGACTGACACATCCATTATACAGTTCTTTGACTTCCAGACGACAAATTGGAATCTACGCTGGTGCTACCATCAACAGCTCCGTAAATACTGCTACATCATTACAGTGGGCCCCTCACTATCATATGTGATGACATGATTGTCCGTATCCTGGATATTGAAACCCGGAGGATTGTCAGAGAGTTGACTGGGTTCCAAAGCCATGTACTTGACATCGTGAGTTATATCACTGTTCTATGTACAAGTGTTTTTTGCATCTATAATCATAGACTTTCTCTCCTGACTCACGGTGGTTGGTTGTGACAGCTTTGGACTCTGTAATATGAACATTTGATGTGCTCACTGGTCGTTTAATTGATGCATTTTGCACCTCCAGTATGGCTACTAATATATTGTCCTCTCCTTCAAATGACTTCCTTGCCATTACCTGTGTAGATAGCACAGGTGGGTTCTTATGGTGAGCAATGACAGGAAAAATCATCAACATCCACTAATATGTTTATTGCATACTCAATACGCAGAAGTATCTTTCCAGAGTGTGAGTGACAATGACATCTTTGACATTTCTTTCCTTTCCATGCAAGGGTTTGTAGAAGATGAAGGTCAGCATCTTTTTTACCTTTTTTTTTTCAGACCTCAGCACACTTTCGGTGTTGACAGTATCCGATGCACCGATCAACGCATTTTCAACACCACCCCAATTGGATAGTGAGTTGATTACTCTGTCACTCCTTCCTCATTTGCAGTGGCAGACTCTCCTCAACCTTAAAGTTATCCAGGCATAAAATTTTACCCATTTTCTAACATCTTGACTGACTGCTGCTCTTCAGCAAAGAAACAAACCAAAAGGGCCACCTAAAGTTCCCGAGAAAGCACCTGCCTAGTGTCGAAACACTTTTTAGCTCCTGAGGCATGTTAAAGACCAGACGAAAGATGTTGGATTAAAGAACAAGACTATCAAGATCAATAGAGAAAGCTCAGATGATTAGGATAGGCAATGGAAACACTATGTATTGGTTTAATCCGACTCTAAACAGTTCAGGTACTTATACACATGAAAACAAGGCAGTGCTACAAAGGCTATGCTACAAGTTTATTCCGCTATTGGTCAGTATCCAATTTGCCATGATGATGCAATACAATGTGATGTGACGTGATTAGAACGATGTTAGGGCAACTGCGGAACGACTTAGTCGAGATCTAGCAGGGGATCCTAAACATATATATAAACATAAAATACGACAGGAAAGCGCACCTAGCAGGGGATCCTAAAAGAAAAGGATAAGGTCCTGCTAAAGTGGGATGCATGTCTATATACCAAAAACCGGAGTGGAAATAATAAAATGATGAAAAATAATGAAATGATGAAAAAGATGGAGAATGGTGAAACAGTGATAGGAATGCTATGTCACGTGATCATCAGACTCCGGTATCGGAGCCGCGAGTGCATTCCATCTTGGACTAGCGACGATGAGGAGGAATATACAGAGGTGACAGAGAAATATCGGAGGAGACGTCGGACGATGCAGAGTGTCCCCTAACAAACGACATATTCCAACAAAAAATGCCAAGAACACTCGCAGATTAGAGAAGGCCGTCCATGGAAAGGAAAGTGTCTTTTCTCAGAAGCTTGCAGCTGAGGTTGTTGATGGGGATTGTGAGCCCATTTTCAATTCACATCATACTAGCCAGCATTTAACTAACATCCATAAAGATGAGACTTTTTTCAACTATGCAATATGCTTTCACCAGCTGCCCAAGGGCTAGAATAAGGTCTCTCAGAGGGTCACGATGGATAGTCTTTCACTTTTTAACAACGCACTGTTGACGACTGCTTTCGCATCGAGACTTCGAAGCCGTGCAGGCTTTGCATAATGTGTTCTCATGCATGGCGATGTTCTGATTGTAAAGCCAGAGATACAGATACAGCACAAGTTTGAAGAATTGATGGAAGTGCAGCGGACAGAGAGCCAAAAGTGCTACTAGTAGAATTGATTCCTTCTTCGTTGGGAACTTTAAATTTTTGTTAGAGATACCTTGTAAACGTTGGTACACTTAGATTCGTTTGCAACTGGAAACGGTCCTAGTTGAATCCAAATCCACGATGGTCCAGTGCTTCGAGCGTATATTCTCCGAGTTGCCTTCAGCTGACACCTCTCTCTCAAGTAGTTCTCATCAACCATGGACAGTCGCAGGATTGGAACCCTCGTTGACTACATCTCCACTGGCATGTCTCCCCAAAGACCTACATGCACAGACTTTGCTATGTTGCTAGGTACATCCCTGGTGATCAGGGCCATATATGCCACTTAACTTCTTTTTACCCATCGCATTTCATCTACAGGTTTTCAAGAAAGCCCTGAGGGTGGAATTTACGCTCAACTCGACGAAATTTCAAAACTAATCACAATCAATCATCTTGTGCGTCCTTTAGCTATTTCCTCCTCATATGCTAATTAATCCTTCTTAACAGTTGAAACGTTTTAGAATGAATTTGACTCAATTCCAGCAAGACGCATTATTCTCACAGTTCGCTGCTTTATATCTGCCAGCACTCGTAGATCGATTCTTCGAGGTACCTCCGTTGCCTCCCAACGCGTCTCGTGACCAGGTCGAGGAACTGAAACTCAATAATGCTTATGCAGAGATGATGGGCGCTATCTCTCACACTCCTTTCTTTACCAAATATCTTCGGTCTAATAAGCCAGTGGCTGCAGGAGGAAAGCTCCTAATACGTACAATTGCTCAACGTCTCGTCGAAGTCGGACCTACATGGGACCGAAAAATGCTTCATCCTCCAACGGACAGACCTGAAGATTACTATGGAGGCATTGCAGCTACGGTCATACAGTTGCTGAGCACAGTCCTGGCAGCCTTCATCAAAGAACCAAGCAATTCACCCATCCATGTCTCGACAGAAGTTAAGGCGCCACTTATAGCGTTGCTTCGAAAATGGGAGCGACGTTATCGTGTTAAGGATCTAGGTTGTATTTGTAATCGGGCGCGAAACCAACTACAGGGACAAGCTGACTTGCTGCGAATTACCCAAGAAATGCGACGCTCTTTGAAGAACTGGGCTGTATGTGGCCTTCCAGGGTGTGAATCAAAGGCAAATCTCAAAGTTTGTTCGAGGTCAGTAACGATTCTGAACTTCAACTTCTTTCTTTGTTAATCACAGTACTACTATGACCATAGATGCCAAACAGTCCGTTATGTGAGCTTTCCATTATTCCCATTTGATTTATATAGACGTTGAATATTACTTATACAACAGTGTACGCCAGCGCACCAAAAAGCGCATTGGATTGACCGCAATAATCCACATAAAAGCGTCTGCTTCCAATCTACATACTAATATACTTGTTCAGCCTTGTTCGAACGAAACTTAATTTAGATAAGAGTTTGCAGAGGAATTGGGAACTTGGGCGTGATTTTGAGCGCCTTAACTTTGTAGTATCTTCCGAATCGTGTATAATCTAGGAAGCACTCAGTGCATTGCCTCAGCCCCTCCGACTCCTATAACTCTGATGAAACACAGGGCTTGCAAAGCCCGCTACCTGATTGCGTGTCCTGAACAAAGGCATACACTACAGTGCTATGGTGCTGGGAACAAAGGTATCGCTTTCATTCCAAGAAAACGAAGAACAGACTCTATCTGGCTAGGCTTTTTACCTCTGTTTTCAAGTCAAATATTTCAGGCAGAGTAACGTCACAACTCCCGAGGAAGAGAAAATCGGCTTCATCATATTTGTTAGGTGGGTGTATATCGAAGATGGCCACTTTGCCATTATGCCCTTTGACTTGAGATGCAAAGCCGGATGCAGGTTGTACCTGACCAATTTGAATTGAGTATCGTTGGACGACATCCAAAGATGCAAGATTATCTGGAAACTCACGGTAGAAGAAGTGCCGACCACAATCAGGAGATCACACCAGGTTATTTTCCTGGCAATCTCCCCCATCAAGGGCGGAATCTCTCCAAACCACACCACATCTGGCCTCAAAAGGCCACCACACTGTCCAAAGCGATTAGATCCTGACCATTCATCACCTCCACAGTGGGGTAGTCTGTCGGTGGGGATCTTAATAAAACTGTTGACATCTATACAATCTTTGAACGATGCCGCAAGGTGACGCTCGTAGCTATGCCCCACGTGGTTACAAGAAAGGCAGCGGGTCTTGAATAGCGATCCGTGCATCTGGATGAAGGCTTCAAGGGCTGATGTGGCCACAGATTCAGGCAGCGATTGCAAGGAATGCAGTGAAAGATCGTCGATATTCTGTGTAACGTGCAATGGGGGAGCCATGGCAGAAGGGGTGATACGTTGCATAACAGATGGGAGGTTCAGAGCAGCGATGGCGAGATGCCCATGGTTGGGCGCAGAGTCAAGGCATCTAGAGAGTAAATGAATCGTGGACGGATAAACCAATTTTTTTCCTACATCGAGCGTCTGTGATGATAGAATTGCCAAGAGCCACTGGGGTCCTCTTTAAATGTTTCAACTGATCCATATTTGACTATTTTCTAGTACGAGCATCAAAGAACATCATAATTTCAACACAAATACTGAGTTACGTACTGGATCTGACCACAGGGATTCCGAAGATCCACGATAAGTCGCAATACCTAATTAAATGTTCCTCCAGTGAATTATATTCTGTCTCCATGTATTATATACCTGAAGGAGCGGATAAGCCAGCGCCTGATAGCACCATGATGTTCTTGGAAGACTCAAGAACTTTTCTGAACTCGGTAATATCAGAAGAAGGTGCCATCAACTTCCACCAGATCCCTTTCATCAGTTTATGCCAAAAGAAAGAAAGGCTAGACCTACTAGTACTAGGCTGAAGGAATGGTGAGTTTCGTGTCTAGTCGCGTCAGTCACACGTCACGCCGCAGGTTTATGCCGTCTGCATAATTCAATCAACTTTTTACTCACTGTGGACTTAGCCCTTTCAGCTCAAGGGCTCAAGCACACCATTGTGAATATTAATTGATGAAGCAGGCAGAGGCACCCGATGACATTTTCTTTCTTCAACGTACCTTGAACACACCTGCCCACATCTCATCTCTGGCATTTGGACACGCAGGCCATCTATTCGCTGGCTCAGGCATGGCTTTACAACATTATGGATACCGTTTCAGTCCCAACTAATATCCGTCAGATGATGGCTCTCTTCGTGTCTACGATCTCTCCTCATACAAAGTACTAAAAGCAGTCAGAGGACTCGGAGCTGAAGTATCTTCCATCATCTGCATGAAAAGAACTGGCTCGGAACTGCGCGATGCGTGGATAGCTCATGGACAAAGGGTATGTATGTCTTGACTTTGGAGTGCTAGAATGCGTTCTGATTTGAGATAGATATCGAGGTTCCAAATGGAATCGACGAAATTGATTTTAAACCTCGAAGATGCAGTGGCCACCATCAACGTTGGTGAAGCTGAGGCAGATATTATGAACGAGGTCGGTGTCAATGTCTTGCTTGAAGCGCAAGCTGAACTTTATCAGTCAGCTTGCTTTGAATGCAAACAAAAGTCATTTAGCCTTCGGCATGGATTCTGGCATAGTCGGTGTCGTCGACCTTTCAAACAACTCTATCACAAAAATGGGAAGCAAGCATGATAGTGTGAGCCGCAAGTCATCCGCAATCAAATTAAATTTTATGTTGATGCATTGACAGATCTGTGGCTCAGTCAAATTCGTTCCAGACAGACCAAGAGAACTTGTTAGCGGCGGATATGATACGATGCTCCTTCACTTTGATTATGTTCAAGGAAAGGTCTTGTCCCGTCAGCAGATGGGTCAGTACTGTGTTTTTTCTCTTTTTCTGCACTGATGCCTATACTGTGATCAGATACTTATGCTGTTGTGGATGGTCTGGGTCTTTCTCCACCCTTTGTCATGTCTATGGCAATGTCAAGCACGGGTGTATTGGCCGCAGGTACTGCTGACGGTCGCCTTTGGCTAGGGTTTAAAGGCGATAAAAACCCCAATCTTGCCAAGGGACCTAAGAAGAAATCGAAAAAGTGGGAAGGTTTGGACGAAGACGAAGCTCTTCTCATCAAAGTCGCTGAAGGGCCCATCGTTGCAATGTAAACTTCCACTCTTCATCACGATTAGTTTGCTTACCGAAACACCTCTTCCAGGGCATTCTCGGACGGTCGATCATTGACGATATCTACCCTCTTGGGAAATTTGACTCGATATCATCTAATTTATGATGAAGAAGAGGGAAGTGTCGTGCTTCAACAACTTTGGCAAAAAGAGAGCCTGGGCTTGGACAAAGTGAATGCACTTGTCGTGGATGAGAAGCGCATCATCGTCGGTGGATTCTCTGCCGACGGACGAGGAGTTATTGAAATTTGGAAACGAAATGCACCTACTTCCCAGGTAGTCTCGTAATTAGAAGCACCGTTGGCAGAATAACCTTTTAAGCAAAATAATGTATGTAGTATGAGTAATGGTAAGTAATTCGACCGCGCCAATGTGTCATGATCTGGGTATCATTGTGGTTTTCTCCTCTTTAACTTGCTGTTCAAGCTCTACCATCCGCTTCAAATAAACCTCCCGCGTTCTTTTCAGTTTCGCAAGGTACTCCTCGTCCGAAACTGGAATCAGTCCAACTGTTTTCAATAGTTGCTGAAAGACGGAACCGGAGGGCTCGTATACTTGTTTACCATTGTGGGGTTTGGAGGACGGTTGCATTATCAGCGATTTGTTTTCTTCCTGCAATGTTGAGATGTATCGCAACCTCGCTATTCCCAGTTCGTTGGATGCATATTGTAACAGGATGCATACAGCACTAGCTGTGACCGCGCCAGATACAATAGCACGCCGACCCGCTTGTAGAACGTGCGATTAGCAACAACGTCAAAAACCTCCAGATCAGATAGAGCATACATTTCAGTCCGCGTAGCAGTCCACCTGTCACCGCGCCAGCCACTCCACTGTCTAACAATCTGTTGGCTCGCAAGTCTGACCAGGATAGTTTCTCAAAAGAAGGTACATCATCTAGTGAGTTACCTATGCCTAACTCTCGCCTTCGATGCACATATTGTCTCCAAGGCGCAACGTGCGTAAGTATTGGACTGATGCCGAATTCACGAATACCTAGGGCCAATCAGAAAAAGTATGCAAAATTTGTGTTGATTGGGCTCACCGAAGAATGTACCAGCAGTTATTCCACTATTGATAGCTGCAGTACCGACTAGAACCCCCGTGCGAGGGGTGTTACGAATGATCCCGTAGAGGCCAGTGACAAAAGCACTTGTCATAGCTAGTTGAATTGTTTGATCAGGCCCGCTCAAGATTCATTGAGGAGAAATAAAGACGGACTTGCATATTGATATTGTTCCCAATCCGACAGTCCATATTGACTTCTCCATCGAAGACTGAGGAGGAACAGAAGAAAATGATGGATTTAGCCAATCGAGAACAAATAACCTTCCTCTTGAGCGTCAATACCGCGACACCATCCAAGAGACTTAGAAATACGACCCTCTCTATGACTTGAAGAAAAAAAGATGCCGCCAATGTGTTGAGGATTTCTTCAGTGCGGCAGCCTGATCAACAACTCATCTTTCAAAATTTATTACAGACGCGACAAGTTCACACTTCATTCGAAAGCCATCGTTTGTCTAGATGTTGAACTCAAGGGTGATATTACCATAGGATCTGGTATGCCCATTTTTAAGGCTGATTGTTTGCTGCTTCTAACGAGATGTATGCCAGGTACTATCGTTCACCCTAAAGCCACGATATTTGCAATTGCGGGGCCAATAGTCATTGGAATGGGTTGTATAATTGAAGAAGGTGCAGTCATCGTCAACAGGTAAGTATTTAACTTCAACGTCATCGCATATTTATTTGCCCCGAACCAGGCGTAAGGAGGTCATGCGAATTGGCGACGAGAACCTTTTCGAAATTGGATGTCGTGCGTGTTTCTATCTTTTGTAATGATAGAACAACAATTTAGTGGATAACTTCAGGCGTAGAATCACCTACTGTTGGGAACTTTAATACGATATCGACACGATCACGGGTGCACCACACAGTCAGGATTGCATCGTATTGTGTCATTGGTGCCGGGTGTCTCTTGGTGCCAACAGAAGATCAGGAGTTGGACGATTACACCGTGGTATATGGATCTGCGGCTGAACAAAGAACTTGGAGTGGAAGAGGCAAGGTGCAGGAACTTGATCTAAGACGCAAACACGCCGAATATCTAAGAGAAATGGTTCCAAAGTTCAATAGGTTAAGGAGAGGGGATGGTACATGATCGTGTACGCGTTTACTTAATATATAAACACCCCACTGATGCAATACATAGCTATCCGTTTCAATGGCGAATTAGTCGGAGGGCGACATTATACTCAATGCTCATGCCCAATTCAACCAACCTTCACAATAGTTTCATATTTTGCGCCGGTTGGGCATTCTTGTGTTTACTACACTGTTTAGTCGAGACTCGATCAATTACAGAATGGAACCAACAATTTTCAGAGCCATGGCTCGCTCCGTTTCCTTGAGGCGTCTCTTGCGCTATGTACACCAATGTGAGATTCTGAATCATGGAACGTGCGCTAAATCCATAGAATTTCAACTGGGACATAAGGCAAACAGCATACCAATGAAGAGAGAGATCAGTTCTCAAGGCAACTGTATGTCTGGCGGGTCTATTTCCTCAACTCACTGGCTCTGGACCATTTTGGTGACTGAACCTACGTGACGTTCGGCGTGGTGGCGTTGATGCTGCGATATCCCTCATTCCATGTCGTGGACAGCGAGAAATTCCTAAAGCCACCCATGAACTAATTTCTATTTTTGTTCGGGAGCTTGAAGCCAGACCGCCAAGTAGGCTCCTACAAAGTATCTGAGCTTTTCAATTGGTTTGGAATGCTGCACGAAGGTCAAATTTGAAAAGCAGAGTTCGGCTTTAGGCAGTTACTACTTTAGCCCGCCAATTTCCAGGTCAACCGATGCTTTGGGGCACGCGCCCTCTGTGGTATAAGAAGAAATAAATGCGCAACTTCAACTTTGGAGAATAATTCCTGGTTCATAAATAAATGACATAGAGACGACCTTCTCGGGGAGCCTTTTATGTTTGATCCGTGATACGGCTTAGAACGGAAACCCTTCCGATCATCAGTGTTCGTACTATACAACTCTTTCAAAGCCATCCTCCATCTCGTTAGCCATAATGACTGCAACTTCTCGTGCCCCAAAGTCGTACAAGGGCATACAAGCCGAGCTGGCAGATGATATAAAGGTCAAGGTTGCCGGTGCGTAGCAAGAACTTATCCTGGCCTATACCTGATATTTTTTAGGCATCGATGGTAAGCTATCAATCAAGTAAAGACGGATATGATATGCTAAAGGCGCACGAAAGTGGACGGTGTTCTTCGCGGTAAATTTATGGTGAAATTTCAGCTTCCCAGTGGATAAAGGCGCTGAATACTTTCTCAGTCAAAGGAGAAATTTTTGAGTGCCGCGAAGTCGGATGGTTTTGGATTCTGCAGTGTTATCTTGTAAATTTTACTTTCCTTTTCTGCCGACATTTTAACCATGCTCATTGGATGAATACAGCGGATGGGACATTCACGACACTGTGTATTCAAAGGAACTTCTTATATCCAACAAAGCAAACGGTTATCGCGATGTCACTGCTGTCATAGACTTGTCATCGTTTCGACGAATTCCTTGGGAAGATAACGTCCCTTTCTTTTTGGTTTTTTTCCTGGACCCAGAAACAAAGGGGCCTCTCAGCGTTGATCCTCGCGGAGTTCTCCAAGTCGCCACAGAAAGAGCTTCTCAAGCTGGATATGACTGCTTCTCGGGAGTTGAATATGAGGTGATCATAAATTCATGTCAGGAATAATCGTCTGCTAATCCAATGGGCAGTACTTCAATTTCAAAGGTATCTCCTCCCCAATTTACCGCACGGTATCCACCTAACAAAAGCCACCATCAAAGAAACTCCTCAGTCCGCGTCGGATAAGAGTTTTACAAGCCTACAGCCTTTAACACCCGGAAGTCTGTGACCAATTGCTTTGTTCGATCCTTAAGGATCTGACAGTAGATTGCAGTGCATGGATACTCTCTTCTTCGAACCCAGTTAAATAACGAGTATTTCCATGATTTGTTCAACAAAAGTATCGAATTCGACGTGGGGGTTGAAGGCCATCGTAAACCACTCAGCGTAGCCCCAAATTTTTGAAACTGAACTTATATGCGACAGATACTGAAACTGGCCCCGGTGTTCTTGAGACTGCACTAGCTTATACCTCAGCCCTCAGAATGGCTGACAACGCAATTCTGTTTAAATACACTGCTAAGAGCGTAGGAATGAAACACGGTGTCATTCCTAGTTTTATGGCTAAACCTTGGAACGGTGTCAGTCTCCCTTACTCCTCCCGCGAGTCCGCTTTGCTAAAAGACGGTTATTGTGATAGCTTCCTGGCTGTAGCGGGTGAGCCCATCTGTGTTTCGTCTCTAGTTTTGACTCACCCAACGTTTAGTCATATTCACGTTTCTTTGAGAAATCAAGAGGGGAAAAACATATTTGCCGTGTCAGATGGTGAACTAGAGAACGGACGTGTCAATGCAGCAAACGATGACACTAAGTTCATCAGTCGAGAAGCAGAATGGTTCCTTGCTGGTGTCCTGGATGGAATTGCTGACGGTATCTGACATTATTTCTCTTCCTTTGCTACAATAATCCCTTACTCTTAACATAGTGATGCCAACGGTGATCTATGCTCTCAATGGAAGTCCATCCATGTTCTAATTCAATCTTGGATTAGCTCGTACCGACAATTAATGGTTATAAACGTCTTGTAGGTGGAGAAGCATTTTGGGCCCCCAACGCTGTTACATACGGCTACGATTCTCGAGCAGCTTCCATTCGAATAATATCTCCACCTTCATGTCCACCATCAGCAACGCGACTGGAGATACGCATACCAGGCGCAGACATGAACCCTTATTTCGCCATCAGTGCTATATTTTTGCTTGGTCTCAGAGGTATTAACAAGAAGTTGGCTCTGCCAGGTCCACCTATCAGTCAGTTTACACCAGAAGACAGAAATAATGGCAAGGTGAGTGGAATGATTGTTTTTAGTAGATGTCAGTTGTATTCATCAAAGGGACAGATAAAGATGTTGCCCACATCATTGGAGTCAGCGACAATTAAGATGATGTCTCCTGTCAGCATTGCACGAGAACCTGAGGTTTTTGGAAATGCCTTTGTTGATCATTATGGTGGGACACGGGAGCATGAGGTCAGGCTGTGGAACCAAGCTGTTACCAACTGGGAGGGTACGTTTTACCATTGCCATCACTTTACTTTGCCATGGAATTAATAGTGCTCATTGTCCTTCTAGTTGAACGCTATCTTGAACTTGCATAAGGGACAGAACTATTTTTAAGTTCATATGTAACAGTAACAGTTACCAATGTGTTATTATTGTGATTGTAATAAAACCTGTTGATCAGTATTCAGACTGTCTATTTGTTGATTTTTCTAGATGCTTTCATTGTAATGCTCCTGATCATGTCACGGTAGATGCCTCTTTGTATGTGCTGAGCTCCGACTCGAAGACTTGCATTGTGAAGAAGCATGGCCGCATTGCACCGCCACATTTATACAGTGAATAACCAAGGATGTGTCAGGTCCAGGTGGTGAGAGTTCCTAGATTGTTGACCACGGTATAAGAGCTCTGTCAACTTTGAAAGCTCTCCAGTTGTTTCATTGAATTTGCTGAATATAAAATTTCGCTTGCATTTCTCAAGCAGTTAACTATGACCTAAAAGACGAGAGCCAAAAATCAATCCCAACTCCTCAAGTCATTGAGATGGATCGTTCCCACTGGCAGACCAAAAATTCCAACTTTTAATATCATTGAATGTCATTTTGCAAGCTTTAAAACGTCAAGCTGCAGTATGCTTCTATCAGAAGGTTAAGGTTTCGAAGGGCTCTTGGTTGCCAGAGATAAATGGCCTAGTGAGGTGGGTTGGTAGTTTGAAACCATTTCAAAAACTGTGGCACATCCTAAAATTGAGGCAAGGAATAATGAGAATAAGAAGTTTATTCAATGAAGGGCAGCACGCTTGTCGCACCGAAGCAATCTTCTTGGCCATAGTACTTTCGACTAAGAAGTTGGGAAGGCTGCCGCCAGGAGTGCTTGACGTCGCCATCCTCCATTCAGTATTGCCATTCTCCAGTTCTACGATGCGTTCCACGCTGACGTAACGGCCCTTCACACCTCGCTCTTCAAGCTTTAAAAGGTCCTCGTCACCCTTGGATGATAAGTCTATTGCCAGTGAAACTATTATTCTGTATAGTAGCGTATCATTGTACGACAATGTCAGTTCGTAGATTTAGCGTTGACGAGGACGGACTTCACCCAGTACGTGGTGTTGTTTTAGACAGATGCGTCACTTGAAGCTCGGTGAAGATGCGAGGCGATACGGGGGGAGTAAATGTATAATACAACGTCCAGATAGATGCATTCGGTGACATATCCTTGACTTTAGTTACCTTTTTGATTTCATGGATGAACCTGTAGTGTAGACCCAAATCAGTAAACAGGAGTCTGGCGGCGTGCGTAGGAGATGACACACACTCTTTCTCATTGATAGCCTTATCCTTGGCTAGTTTTTCCCAGAATTGATCGAACGTGGCCTCTTTCGGAGTGTGTTCACTTATTCGACAGTACCAAGGTGCGCCATCTCCAGGATCTTTGGCACGGTAACTAGTTTGTACACTGTTGAAGAACGTCTTCCCGGCCGTCCAAGAGGTCGTCGACTCTATGAGTTTCCTTCCTTCTTCTATGATCGCCTCCTCCGACGGGATCTCTGAAACATACAGATCATTATTAAGGTCTCGACGATATAGATATTGACTTACCTGAAGGCTTTAAGGGTGTAATTGTGAGCAGAGTCTTTGATTCACTCATGCTTGGTTGTTGTGGGTCGGAAAGAGATGAATTATGGGCAGACCATGTCGTCCTGTGAATCCGGGGATATCATTATTTTTATAAGCGGTGCTCAATCAGCGTTACTGCGGTTGATGTGGGTACTCTCGTTGTAACTTAGGTTCCATCAGATTTAGATATAAACACATAGCTCACGAGCCTTGTAATCGTTGTGGTCTGTGATTTGAACTATTGAGATCTACCAGACCGCAATACCGACTGGTTCCAAGAGCAGCCTCATTGCGGGGCAAGACTTCCCCTCGGTGCAGTACAACCCCAACAAATTTTCTTTCGCCGCGCATCCATTTTTCTTTGTAAAAGCGAACAAAACCCGGTACTGTAGCGTATATTGTGTGGTCACGTCCCATTTTGACCTACCAACGAAAAAAAATGACAAGACCTATCAACCAAGTCAACAAAAGACGTACATGCTGCCCTGGATGGAATAATGTGCCACGTTGTCTGACGATGATGTTTCCAGGGATAACGTGCTGATCTGTGGTAGTGGGCGTCAAATGGAAGTCTTTGTAAACGAACAATAACTAACCTGAGAATTTCTTAACACCTAGCCGTTTACCTGGAGACCCACCATGATTGTGTACAGTGCCTCCAGCGCGTTTTGTGGCGGTACGAACAGCACCTGTTAATTGTAAGTAAGAATAACAGTCGACAGATGCTTGACTTTACCTAAAAATGAGAATGGAGACTTTGTTGTGTTGATGAAGCAACGAGCCAGGAAAGACATCCTTGTTTGAGACAGGAGTGCCTCATAACTCAGCACGGGCCTTGTGACTCGGCTATCACCGGGGCTGGTTTTAAATACGGGCATTATCGTCGTCAACAGCCACTGAACTCCTAACCACACCCTTTTGCAAACTCATTCTTATATTCATAATGGTTCTACTCGTTACTTCTGACAATGAGCAATTCCATGCCGACAAGGATGTAGTAGAACGCTCCGTCCTTATCAAGAACATGCTTGAGGGTGAGTGTCGACTGCTGCCATTGTAGTTGTCTTCTTCAACAACCATTTTTCTCGTCTCTAGATGTCGGCGAATCAGATCAACCTATCCCTTTGCCCAACGTTTCGTCAAGTGTATTGAAAAAGGTGCATTCAAAGCTCTACCTACGATCAGAAACGAAACTGACTCATTCTCCCAATTCTATCAGGTTCTGGAGTACTGCGAACACCATCGTGGCGAGCCTTTGCCTGCCCCAGACGTGGACCAGAGTCAAGACGAATCGCGCAAGCGAACGACGGACATCAGCGAATGGGACCAAAAGTTCATCACAGTCGATCAAGAGATGCTGTTTGAAATTATTCTTGCTGCCAACTACCTTGACATCAAATCTCTTCTGTAGGTCCATTGATAGATATCTTGGGACATGATTAGTTGACCATTTTCGCCGGTGCCCATAGTGACGTTGGATGCAAGACGGTAGCAAATATGATCAAGGGAAAGACTCCTGAGGAGATTCGAAAACTCTTTAACATCGTGAATGACTTCACGCCAGAGGAAGAGGTCAGTTGTTCATATTTAAATTTCTCGATTAGTCTATTTAATAGTCATTGCGCCATTATCAGGCCCAGATCAAGAAAGAAAATGTAAGCACTGATTTTCCGTATATGACAGTATAACCACTCATTTTTATATTTTTTTTTTTACCTTGAAGGAATGGGCGGAGGATCGTTGAGGTGGATGTCGATTCGGATCATTGAATCGGCCGGATCGCTCTGTTTCTTTGTATTTCTTTTGCCTGTCGTAACCCTTAGTGTATATTTCGAATTCATTTTTAAGGCCATTACGTAAGACCCAAAGATGTTTTTTTGCAACAGGGTTCTTCCTTTCAAAATTAGTGGAATCTTGATTGCATTATATATAAACGCTTATCTTGTATGAGCACACCCTCACCTCTACAGCAGTGATGCCTATTCCTGATTTGCCTGGAAGACTCATTCCTCGTCACTCTGAAGAAGAAATATGGTTAAAAGCACATGTAGGACGGATGTGTCAATTGGAAAATGACAGGTAAGTCAGTCGAGCATGCTCTTATTGATCCTTAAAAGTGGCAAGCGGTGTTAAATGAACGAATGGCCTTTTTAGATTTCCTGGAAGCCAGCCTGTCAGTTTTGGTATTAAGGACCTAACAAAATTAGAAAATCAAGAGTGAGTTACTGAACTCTGTTCATGCTGTCCATTGATGTGTGGTTATTTCTTTGGTTTTTAGTTATTGGGTCTGCGAAAAGTCCGATGGGATTCGTGTCCTTTTCTTGGTCGTCACAGATTTGCAGACGAAGGATCAAAGGACGTATATCGTGCGTTTTTGCACAACGTTAACCTGGGTTTCTCTTATCTTGACTTTGCCCACTCAAAGATCGACCGACATAATACCTTTAGGGAAATTCTTGGAGTATACTTTCCCCATCACGAAAACCCCATGATGCCTTTGCGAAATTGTCTTGTGGATGGCGAACTTGTCATTGATGTGGACCCACGAACGCGACAAGTATGTGTGTCTACCATCTAAGGCACCCCACCCTAATCCTCCGATGTAGGAAAAAACTCGCTTTCTGGCCTTCGATTGTCTTGTTGTTGATAATCAAAACGTTATGGCACGTTCGCTGGATAAACGATACGGAGTTCGTAAATTGATAGCCATTTCCAACCAACCGACGAGCTGAAATTTCGATTTGATTGCAGAGGTTGACAGAATGGTTCTACAAACCCTACGCCAAGATGATTTTCGACCATCCACATGTCGTCGAAAAGCAGCCATTCGGGTATGTCAGTCATTCACGATGGTCGTGAGCAATGAGTTTATACAATTCTAGTATCAAAGTCAAAGAAATCAGTTTTTCTTATCATGTCGAGAAGGTCTTCAATGTGGATATTCCAGCTCTCCAACACGGCAATGATGGGCTTATCTATACCTGTGTCAGTACGCCATACACGCCTGGAACAGACCCCAATATGTGAGACATCTTTGTCGCTATTGTATAATGCATCGTTACCCATTGTTCATGTTTCAGACTCAAATGGAAGCCTCCATCTGAGAACTCCATCGACTTTAAGCTCGTTCTTCGCTTCCCGCCTTCCAAATACGACCCCACTCTACCCGATTTCCATGCAAAACCTTTGTTTCTACTGCATGCATGGTGCGGAGGCGAAGGCGCAAGCGCCAAATACGAGGATTATGACGACATGTATGTCAAGGACGAAGAATGGGAAGAGTGAGTGGCGCCTTTGCGAAGCAATTCGTATCTCATTGCGAGCAAAGTCTATCTATGCACTTCACGGACACGAAAACTGATTTTCATGCTCTTCCTTTTGACGCTTCTTTATAGGCTCAAGATATCTGGCGAGCAAATTGATGACCGTATTGTCGAAGTCCATTGGGATCCCGTGTTATTGCGATGGCGAATGATGCGATTTCGCGATGATAAACCGAACGGTAATCACATCACCGTCGTCCAGAATATCATTCAAAGCATTGCTGAAGGAGTCGATAAAGAAACAGTGAGTTTTTTTTTGTTGTTTGTTCAGGAAATCTCGAATTGGTGAATGAGCTCACAATAATTTTTTTTAGCTCCTTGAACGTTCGACTGCAATTCGAACATCATGGAAATTGCGTCTTGGTCAACCACAACAGCCGAATCCGCCTCCAGCACATCAGCAACAGCAACCACAGTCGCAGGCGGGAGGCCCTCCTCCATTACTACCAAGACAATCACATCCACTGCCACCTACGGTCGAGATACGATATGGGCCTTTTGCACAACCACCATGGAGCAAGGTGGCGGGACCGCCCATTATCTCAGGGATGAAGCGTTGAAAAAGTGATATCACATAATATATCACTCTTTTCTTCGCAGTCTCTTCTTTTCCTCCTTGACTTTGTGCTATTATGTCATCTTCGGTGGCCGACAACGGTTCTGACTCAACAGACCTTTCCTCCATGGACTAGTATGCCAACCTTGCCAAGACATCGCCGGTCAGTGCATAAATTCGATCGCCGCCCATATGGAATGTCATAAATGTTGGACCTTGTGATTTTTTTCCGTCATAGGTGTGGCCCAATGGCAGATCTCCATTTTCACTCTACCCAGATCTGCGAGATTCATTTCAATCAAATTCCAAAGCGATACAAAGAACGAAGCAGTGTATTTGTGGGGACGGTTTGGTAGGTATGATTTCGGTCGGTAGGTAGAGTTGTAAGGGAGTGAGCAGACAGGGGGGGTTAAAAAAGATGGGAGATCCGACAATGTACAAATTCTACCATCTCTTTAATATTTTAAGAGGACCAGAGGAACTGTAACCAGCGCTCCAAAATGGAGACTAGTCTGCCAGCGTGACACGAGAAAGTCGTAACAGGTCGTGAACATCGAGAGCAAATGATAAACTGATAACAAACGGGCAACATAGTAGGAGAAACAGAGTGCATATCTAGTCGTTACAGTGATGAGGTTGAGGTGAGAGAGAAGGAAAAAAAAGAGTATGAGTGGAAAAAAAAAGAAAAGGTGGCCGTCTTTCGACGCGATGCACTCGATCAAGAACAAAGGAAAAGAAGAACCAATAACGTGTGGGAGTAAAAAAAAAATACCAATAAATAAACGGTAAATCATGACAGAGAATGAAAGTCGTAAAAAAACATCAGCTGCCCAGGAAAACAGTGGAGATAGAAGGCAGTTTGTAGGCGTAAGTCCCTGGTGACAGCTGTCGAACTCGTGAAAATGGACGTTCATGAGAATGCCTTGTGGAGAATAAAGGAGAAGCAAGCTTCGTCGTAAAAAAACAAGGTTGATGTCGTGCAACGGACGAGACAAATTGTGTAAGGAAGATTTGATGGAAGAATGGAAATGATGTAAGTGGCTGGTTGTTTGGAAACGAGACATTTTTTTTTACGCCCGATAAGAAACTGACAAATCAGACCATTCAGGCATGAGGTATGTTGAGGTGATGTGTAATGCTGATGCAGTGTATCAGGGCTGCAACGGGAATGAAAGGGTTGCGCAGAGAAATCGTAATGGTCAAGGAAGTTCCTCTCTAGATAATTTTGGCTCGCTTCTTCGACTCTTCATCATGTCAATTGAGGAAGTCTGGAGAAGAGGAAAGAGGCGAGACGGCAAAGTCAGCGTACTGAATTGCCTTACCGTCTTTCATGGACAGACAGTCGGCAAATGTAAAGGCATGAGTGGTAACGGGTGCCAGAGTGCCAGCGCGACTGTGTTTGTCGAGGAGGAAGGTAGGGAAGGGGGGTTCGGCAAAGCCTATGCCCATGTCCAATAACCTGAGGCCAAGGCCTTCAAGGGGAGTGCCTGCTGATTCAGGTGACGACTCCAAAGAGGAAGACGATGATTCAAGGGTGTGATGCCGGTGTGTCGGCGTGTGTGGGGCGATTGACAAACTTGAGAACTGTTCTGTTGGGGGTAAGGTACGCTAATGAGAACAAAAGTTAGTCCAATGATCGAGCAGAACATGCGAGATGATGTACCTCAATAGAGCCTCCTGTAAAGGAAGAGATCCATGGCAAGGGCGTGGGCAATGGGTGTTCAACACCGGCATTGACCTGGGTAATATGAATACCCAAGCCCTGGGAGACATCGGGAGAGATGACGTCCTGGTCGCTGCCACGGTTGCGATCCTCCGACTCCTGATCAGCACCTGAGTCGCACTGACCGTCTGTGACTTTCCACCACTCAATGTCGGCAAGAACGCGCCTGTTAGTCGTCTCTGAACCTGAAGAACGCCTATGACCGCTACCTCTGGCTACAACTGTGCCATTTGAGTAGGGTGAAGAACGAACTGAGGGAGAGGATAGAGTACGACGAAGAGAAGGCATTTTCAATGCAGATAGCTTGAGGGGCAGCCGCCTAACGCAGTGCCTGTGGTGTGGAAAGGGGAAGGGGGAGGACACAAGGGGAGATGGACAAAAAAAAAGAAAAAGGTTTAAGTATTTTTTTATTTTATTTTAAATCGGATGTGACATTAATATTTAGATTGATCCATTCTATTGCCCTAGTTTATTACATTTTTTGATTCCTGAGGCGCTATCTATCCTCCTTATTTACCTGCCTGTCAGATGAACCAAGCAATCTCACAAAGAATCGTCTTTTATAACTACTAGGATTTTGGAAAAAGTAAGAGCACAGGCACTGGGGCCATACGTCTGGCGCAACTCTCACGCGATCTATCCACAATACTGATTAGCCTTGTCCAGTTAGCCAGGGAACGCATTCGATCACTATCAGTCCATGGACTCGGGACCTTCCCCTCTACTTACGTTCAACCTCTGGCGCCTGCACTATTCCTTACCTCATATCCGTGCCAAAAGCCACTCATTATAAGTACCAGTTATTGCAGGTAACCGGGTCTCATCATATCTCCTAACCGGCCTGCACGGCCTCAAGTGAAAACACCCTTATAAGCTATGTAAGCTACATTCCACCTTCTCTCTCCCATATGCCTACGGATCATTAGCCCCATGCCACATACGGTTATTCCCGGGAAGCAAGAAGACATCTATACGTCTTGAGTTTCCCTCCTCATGTCTTCGTGAACGCATCCCGAATGATGAACAAGCCTCCCCTGACCCTCCTACGACGTAAGAACGCGTAAGAACGCGTCGAACGGCGTACTTTTGACGCGTTTAATTAGTACACGCGCCGTGTGAGCACAGCCGGCCGACATTGAGGCCTTGAGGCCGCAAGATACATGATAGGCACGATCACCTTCTCAATATTTTCCTGATCTTCCCGTTGTCCCCTTCCCTTTCACACCAGTGGTCCTCAAATTCCCATTGTACGCTGGCCCAAGGAGCACTCCCTAATAGTAACAGAGCATCTGGGAGGTCATTTTCTTTTTTAAGGTTACGCTACGAACACCTTTACCACGGAGACGATCAAAAATCTCGTCACAAGCTGTCTTCCGGAAGAATTCCCTGACTGACTTCGATGATCCAACCTAGTTAAGATGAAGCAATTAATCGTGATTGATGCCATAAAGAAACCACCAGGTATATAGTTGGCGGTTTGAACGGTAATAAACTTGGCCGAGGCTAAATACAAGTAAAGTATTTTAATACAACCTCTCTGTGGTAGTCAATATGATCAACTTTAGCCACAACGTGCAAGGTGGAGAAAAAATTATTTTGATAAAAATGCCTTGTATTTTCCTCCATCCAGCGCACGCCGTCTTATCGGTGGCTAAATTCTATAAAAGGCGTACCCAAATGACGATCGGTTCCGTGCACGCGGGGGTAATCCAAAGCAGAAGAGAAACGGCAGGATGAATTATAACACCCAGCGCGCTGTCAAGAAACCAGGCCCACAACAAGGTAGTTGAACAACTAGCACTAAATCAGCAACCGCGTAATTGACGTCGCAAGTAGCGATGTCACGTAGATAAGCCGCAGCTTCTATTATTTAACTATGCAAATAGAACACTGGGTGATTCTTCGTTGCCAGTGCGTAGAAAACAAACAACATACTACGTATTTTAGTGAAGTTCTAAGATGCCACCCCTGCAGGCCTTCGAAGACATAAGCTAGTTTCTTCTCGTACGACAGTTCTCTAGGAACAGCGGAAATGGAGGGTGTCTGTAACGAGCCACACGGCTTGTCAGATCAATGTGTTTCAAAATTCAGCGGCGCCTGTCCTGCTGAAGTCCAGTAACACAGAGACTGCCGTTCACAGGATCAAAACACTGAGAATAGAAAACGTGGAAAAACCTTGGCATAATACAACTACCTATCTGCGCGGCGGACACAAAATATAATACGCTCATTTGCCTCTATCGCAAGGCGGCCATGCATTAGAAATACAATTCTGTGAAGGTGAAATATTGCAGAACGAAGTACGCACCCGTTTTTTAGGCAGGGTTGTTGAGAAGGAAAAACCGGTAGGGCACATGATCGCAACGGACAACGGGGGCATTCTATAAGGAGCGCTTGCCGATGAAAATACCTCCGACAAAGGAAGATCCAGAGAAGAAGGGTTCGAAGTCTTTGGGAAGATCGCTCCACACATTACGGGCCATCGCGTTAGATCGTCTTCAATGCGACGGGGACGTGGTTTTCGTGTGGCGATGTAGAAACAACCTTGAACATCCGTGAGACATAGTGAGGTCAGTCGCGTGCGCCTCAAGTTTGTGTTTACCTTCTCTCTCTGTTGGGGCTGAGCACCACCAATTGCCAGCGAGAAACACCTCAGTAAACCCCCACAGTTGCAGACGTCGAGCAGAACACAAGACATGAAGCTAATAGGATTAGATTATTCCAAACACCTGGGATAAGTCTGTCAAAGTCAAGTAGAAATATTCGGCTCTCCAAAGACATGCATGGCTGCAACGTCCATCAGTGCTATTTTAGAAAAGAATTAGCTAAAATTTCAAAGACCTACGCAAAATGCACTTGACGACGACCCTGAAATCACAGAACATGGATCTATTTAAAAAAACAAGTAGTGCCCGAAAACCATCAGAGGATAATTTGCAACTGGACCTACTAATCTTATCCTCGATACGCCGATGTGGGAACAACATATCTTCCTGCGAAAGCTAAATCATCATTGTTCCTGTCAGAAATGTCCACTGAACCCTGCCCACCTTGTTTTGAAACATGAGAACTGTCAGCATATATGTCTGGGCGCGAACGCTGAGCGTCAAGGTTGACAAGGAGCAGCCTGTCGTTAAGTGACGAGATTCCAATTCTAGTAAGTTCTACCCCGAGTTCAAGGCCTTCAATGCTAGCTTCACGTTCTGGAGTATAAAGGTTTGTGAGATGGTGTTTAAAAAAAAGCAAAGATCGATCACAAGCCTTGAAGCTCGACATCGAGAGTGAGCGCTGTCGTCCAATCAACTGATTGCGGAAAATTCGGGGTCAGGTACCAGTTTGTATACATCCAATGAACATGGTTATTGGGGCCATGTTTATTGGGGTTCGCGCCTCGGATCCAGGAAGTCTCGCGAAATTTGACTATCGAAAGGACAATAGAACAACAGTGGCTTTACGAAGGAAAGCCGTCAACACTGGATACTTATGGTTAATGACCAGAGTCGTCATCGGAGATCGAACCCCAAAGGGTTAGTGAAAAAGGGCGTATAGACCATTATGATGGACGAGCACGTTGAACGCCCTGGACATTAGGAACCTCGGTGCTCAGCATGTTCTTTGTATTCTTTGTCTTCTAATTTCAGTGGCGCGGATCTCGATATGGAATTCTTCACGTCCTTTCAAGGCAGTTAGCGCTGCCAGAGTCACTAATTGAGACCGAAAATAACTAGGGAATGATGTGAATAGACCCAACAATGAAACTGGTGCGGGTGTCGTTCAGAAAAGGACATTTTGGGAATTGCCAAAAAAAAAAAACCAAACGTCGTTCTAAGCTTTGAAGCATGAGGATAAGACAAAGACAAGTTCAGAGCATAACGAACGTAGTTTTGGCTTTAGACTTCGTAGTTTCTGGAAATCTCGATTGGAGAACTGACTTGACAAAAGGATTTGACGTGTGTCCATGAATCCTTGTGCACAAGGCCCGAACCAAGTATGTCATGCATGTAACCGTCATGAATCCTGCAACAGGCGTATTACCGCCAAACGTTGCTATTAGTCCAGCTTGTGTGGAAATTTGGTGTATTCGTATGCGAGTTAGCAGTAAGTGACTAAGTTCCTCATGGTTTATAGCGGCTGATACTCTCGAGCTAGTCGGTTAAAATCGCTTCGGAAGCTGAAGGTTATGTAGTAATTGGACTACAAAACACGATGCAAGATAGTCTTTTCGCCTAAATCTCAAGCCAAGTATCAGAAAGCAGGTATGTTGATGCCACGGTCGCACGTGATATGCCGAGTGATAAAATTCACGGCGTCAAAGCGACTTTTGTTTTAATGACTGCCACTGTTATTATGCTAATTGCCACAGAGTTAGCCACTACAGAACACTACTTAAATGTCCAAATGTTATCTTTCCCACAAGTTCCTCCACCTTTGCACCCCCACCTTCTTTGAACTGGATTTGTTATGGATTCCGATAGTACTGCGAGCAGCACTCTACCGTTCTCCAGCGATACAAATACATGCTCAAGTTCATCCGAACCAGAACTCCCTTCGCCTTTCTCATCTAGCCCAGAACTTGACGATGCGGCGTTGACTAAAACCCCTACAATGTCCGTGATAAACAAACAGACAGATTGCGATAAAACCCCCACTCAAGCCTCTGTTCTCAAGTACAAGCCACCTAGCAAGGAGAGCCCAGAGGATTCCGCTTCGCTCAGTCGTAGACTCTTCATAATCTCTCCTAGCGGCGATAATAGCAATCTCAGCGATGATTCGGATTTGGAGAGTCATACACGACCTCTAATTCATCTCCTCAGCGCTGCAGTTGAAAGAAGAGAGTCAGAATCCGCCATGCTTCGACACTTGAGTGGCCAACGGGATTGGACAAAACAATTGCCTATGCAGGTTCTCGAGGGCATCTTTGTATTTTATGTTTGCTCCCTCCAGGCTTCTCTCCACCCTCTCAACAAACCCTACGTCGTACCTTGCGCAACGTCGGGCCCTCTGCTTTTATTACAGATTTGCAGGTATTGGCGTGCTACGGCGCTCGCCTCTTCTTCGTTGTGGGGCTCTTTGTCTGTTGGGAACAACCAACCTGACATTTCGCTGCTCAAAGCTTGGTTTTCGAGATCTCGTGACACTCCTCTTTCACTACGTTTGAACTTGAATCTCAGTCAAACTAACGGGGAATATGTTGGAGCTGTTCTTGATCTGTTTGTTCGACACCGTAGTAATTGGCAAATCCTTGACCTTCGGTTGGACGACGCACTGGCCAACAAGCTTCGTACGATACTTGCATCAAGTAATGCTGAGTCGTCTATTGTTCCAGTACGCCGCGTCCGATTGGATACGAAAACATGCAGTGTGCCCATTATTTCACAGCTACTTTTCGCACTTGAACCTTTTCCTATCCTTCAAGAAATAGTTTACGCAAACAGTGACAGGAATTCATTCCTTTCTGATACCATTTGTGGCAGTCCACTATGGTCTCGACTAACCTGCATCGATATCGGCGCAACCCTAACTCGATTCGACTGCGTCTACTTTCTCAGCCAATGTACTTCAGCAACTTCCATCACATTTCAAAATATCGACAACGTTCAAGACGGACAAATCAAGCCACTCCGTACTACCCATATCTTTTTACCCCACTTACAACACTTTGACATCGTCGTATCTACAGTCGACGTTTGCAGCACTATTCTCGCACACCTCACATGCCCATCCTTGACCGCTTTGAGCATCGTCACCGCTTCCAATGCTTCGGAAACTCCAGCTCATCTCGGAGCTTTCCTGATCCGCTCAGCTTGTCCCCTGCGCCTCCTCAACATCTTTGACTGGACGATGGATATTCACACCCTCTGCTCCTTCATACACGCCATAGCTACCTCCGGCGCGGGAGTTGGTTCAAGGAAAAGAGTAAAGACCCTTGGAATCTATTCTACAGAAATGCCGCGAAAACGTCGGGAGTTTTACCAGGCTTTGAGTAAGGAGGAAAAGGTTAGTGGGAGTCTGGGAATCAAGATCGATAGAATCGATTATTGGGCGTTGTTTAATGCGGATAGATTGATGTTTCGAACCAGGGTTGGGTGGGGGACGAGACCTGCCTACCTGTGACCTTTTCCTTTGAGCCACTAGGAATGTCGACACCCTCGATTCGCCGTTACCTCGCCTCGACAGAAAAATGCATTCATAGTTGGATATTCCTTAGTATGACATTTCATCCGATCGTAAAATACAAGATACAAAAAATGTACATAAGATAAAATAAATACATTTGTCAAAAAAAAGTATTAGGATTTCTTGTCCTCTAAAAAATCTCCAAATTCCCATTTATAACAGTCCTGTGGGACAAAATGTCAAGACACCGACGCAAGGAATGAATCAATGAAAGATAACGCACAACACATCCTTCTTCTATGATTGCCTTGGGTACGTTTCTCTTTCCCTCTCGCTTCTTAGCATCGCCAATGCCCTTATCGCCTGTCTCTGGGAGTGTTTTGCTAAAACCAGCTGCATCTACTTCCGCCCCGTCGCCTTCTAGATGGTTATCACCATACCAGAGTCTAGCCCCCTCATCTACATCTTCATCACCCCACCAAACATCTGCCTCCAAAACATTCGTTATCACCTGCTTGATAGGATGATGCCACACATCCACGGACCACCCTAACCTGCTCACTGCATCAAATACCATGCTCTTTCCTAAATGGCAACGCGTCTCGAGAGCGTATCCTGCATGTGTGCACGCTGAACCGAAACCTGTACAAGTGCCTTGAGGGATCGGGTCTGCGTTATGATACACATGTGTGGTGGCGATTGGGTGATATCGACGTGGTGCAAGTGGTAAAGGGATGGGGGTGGATGATGATTGAGACGAAGTAGAGGTGGTCAAAGGAAAGGGAGAACTCATTGGATCGGCAGGAGGATGTGATGGCGGGATGGGCGGGGGTAGGGGAAGGTGTAGTCGTGAAGCTGCAAGCCTTTCTCCTGGCGATTCGAATGCGACGGCAGGCAACCCATATGTTGCGCCTAACAAACTAGCAAGTGCTCCTCCCAAGGAATGTCCTACGAGCCAAACATTAGATGATGGATATATCCTGAGAAGATCGTCGAGGAGTCTCTAGAATACCAGCGTTCCGGGTATGAGAAGCGGGCAAAGCATTCTTAAGGAAGCTAAACTTACGACACCAATGGAATAGAATAGGCTATCTTCGACGAGGGCCCTTGTAAGGCATTTGTTGTCGCACCTCCAATAATTAGCATAGCAATCACAAACAGTTTGGAATACCCAAGAAAAATCAACGCGTGCGCAGCAGCAAGAAAATAATCTAAAAAGATACTGAGTTAATCAACCGCAGTAAAGCTTTATGAGTCACAAAAAACCTACAAGTTGTCATTGAATTTATCAAGCTCGGAAGTTGGACCTTGAAGAGTCGTCCCCTTTATGGAGAGCACAACAGTGGAATTATCAGAAGATAGAAAGACATGACCCCTGAAACCATCCGAACCCTGCCAACCAAACGGAAAACTCTGTAGTACAAAAACTTAATAAGTAAGATAGATAGGTTCAAACAGCAGGGGGGTCGCACGTAATTCCAGGCATTATCAACGTCGTACCAAGTCTTATGCTCAGGCGATGCATATGCGTTAGCTGACATACGCGCCAGCTGTGTCAATGTATGAAGATCTTCAATATCAGGACCTGATATGTTTACTGGGTCCCATATTAGTGGTTCCAGCTCCGATTGTGCATGATACAACGAGCGCAGACGTGTACGGTGGAGGGCTTCAAGAGATCGGGGGCGATAGACAATCGTAGGCCGAGCTTTCACAGCAGGTGATAGAGGTAGAGCGTGTGAGGATGAAGAAGAGGTTAATTCTAGATGCCGTTGGTGAAATGACAACGATGAAGCATAGGGTACAAGGATCAGCAACGAGCTTGCCAGGAGCATTACGGCGAAAAGCATAGAACAAATTAGTCACAATAAACTACAAGGCAACGGATAGACGGTCCGAATACCGATCAACCACAGGATCGATTAAAACTAAGCCCAAATGACACTGCGATTCATCAAACTTCACACAAATCGTTTTGCGAAACAAAGAACTCAAGTTTGGCGTATGTTGATGATTGGTTTCTAATCCTCGTCTTTCAGGTCATAGTCATTGTGAATCTGCCTTATAGTCAACTGCTTGAGAGACGCAAGCTAAACTTCATATTCAGCAAAGATTTCAAACAAATTAATTGTGAGCTTACTCTACCGATCAATATCTGGAGATACATGGACAAAAAAAAAAAAAAACCTTCAGTCGTTTCTGCCAGTAAGAACGCTGAGCACGCACCTGAGCCGCATCCTTTGTTTCATTGTATAGATGTAAGAGGGCAATGTGTTTCTTCACAATGAGTTCCGCATCTTCCCCTTCGCTGAAAAACAAGTTCCCGAATTAATGATGTTAGTTTGGCGCATATATGCACCCCAGTGTTGTTTAGAAACCAAACCCTAATCGTTTTTGGAGACTATCAATTTCATTCTGAAGGGTTAAGGCTCTCTCCTCTTGTTTCTAAAATGCAAATGTGCTCAGGATGGACGAAGACAAAATTTATTGAACCTGAGGTGACTTACCTTGATTGAAAAAGAAGCGTGCATTAACTTTCAACTGGTGATAATTTTTGAGCTTGAAGCCAATATCAATAATTCTTGTCTGGGGCCTGGGCGTTGAACGTTGAATAGTGACTTGCAAGAAGAAGGAAACACTAGTTGCCTGCTGGCGTCTAATGACTATTGACTTATATTTACCTGATACTAGTCACGGCGTTGTCACGGCGCTCTACTTTTTCATTCTTACTACTATTAGAACCTTTCGTAACCTTAGTCTTGTTGGATTTTGTTATAGCGGTAATAACCACTAAAACAAAATCCAACATAATATGTCTAGTCTCAACTTCAATATGAAGATGAGACTAAATAACACAAAACAAATAAATGAGCAAGATTGTGAAAAGAATTAAAAAGAAAATAAGATGAATAAATATCCACTTAAGGAAGGCATACCCATTTTCCCTGCACCCATTACTATTGTGGCAACAAGAACATCAGCATCCAGTGCCTGACACATTCCTAATCATGTGGTTTGATGGATAGAGTAGCAATGCAGGTGAAAATTTATCCATTCTACCATTAGTGACATGCTCACATCAGCAATCTGTCAAAATAGTTTCCGGTTTCCCATGGTTTTTGCTGGTTTGCTGGTTTCCGGAAACCTGGAAAGGAAAGTAACTAGGAAAATCATACAATTTTACTAGTAAATCATTAACTGTTACGACTTCGAACAATTCAGATTTTACAGTCATGATTGTAACAGTCGGTTTGTTACGACACTCTTTTTACTTTTACTCTTACTCTGAACATTTGAACTTTACTTGATCTTATCTTATAGATATGAAGATATCTTGATCTCTTGATCATATCTCTTGATCTTATCTTGGCGATCTTAT
>Ga0193742_1000410_pt1 | contig 29657 bp, 42 predicted proteins | sample L2c1metaG_FD_165511 | JGI IMG/M metagenome (GOLD analysis project Ga0193742, IMG submission 165511) | Soil microbial communities from a riparian zone of the East river system, Colorado, United States - L2c1 | ecosystem: Environmental > Terrestrial > Soil > Riparian zone | place: USA: East River... | reverse complement strand
CTCGGCTTCGTGCGAGTGGTGCAACCTGTCGACCGGCGATCCGACCAAGGCACCCGACCCTCAACCGAAGCCGAGGACGCGGTGGTGACCGACTGCGCCACATCGCCGATGCGATCAGCGCGACGCCCGCCGTTTTTCCCCATGGGGCCCGGGCCCTGGACACCGAGCTGTCCGGAGTTTCTCTCTCCCCGCACCCCGCCCCCGTGAGCCCGGATCGCCCCTGATCGCCCCGGAGCGTGGCCTATGGGCACGAATCGTGCAGGATCGGGGCCGATCGCTCGGGCCTTGGCGAAGGCGCTGCGGGCGGCGACGGTCGACGACCGCGACGCCGCCACGGTCGCCCTGGCGAAGCGCCTCGCTGCGCTACTCGACGAGTCAGCGCCGCGGTCGGCGTACGAGGAGCACCTGCTCAAGGTGGCGCGCGCCGTGGCCAGCTGCGATGAGCCTGACGACGAGGTGGACCGGGCGCTGCGGAAGATCGCCGACGCCCTCGGGCGTCACTCCGTGGCGTCGGATCTCGGTCCGAAGTACCTGGCGACCCTGACGGCGCTGGGGCTGACACCGGCCGCACGGGGCACGAAGGAGGGTGGCCAGGTTGTCAGCGGCCCGAGCAAGCTCGACGAGCTGCGGGCTCGACGTGGCCCAGGTACTGGGTAGCACGACACCCCGGCTGTGGACGCCGCCACTGCGCGAGCTGACCCCCGCCACGTCCTACGGGTTCGACGTCATCGAGTTCGCCGACGCGGTGCTGCGCCACCCGCTCGACCCGTGGGAGCAGTGGCTGGTCATCCACGGCTGCGAGCTGCTCCCCACCGGGCTTCCCCGGTTCCGGAAGCTGCTGGTCTGCGTCAGCCGCCAAAACGGCAAGACGCTCGTAGCCGTCGTGTTGTCGCTGTACTGGCAGTTCGTCGAGGCCGTCCCCCTGATCCTCGGCACGAGCACCAAGGTCGACTACGCCCGGGAGAGCTGGCTCAAGGCCGTGGCCCTGGCCGAGGCGAGCCCCGACCTCGACGGGCTACGTGCCCACAGCCCCAGGCGCTGGAAGCGGGAGGCCAACGGCGAGCAGGAGAGCTGGACGACCGAGGGCTCCCGGTACAAGATCGCTGCCAGCAACGCCGAGGGCGGCCGGTCACTGACCGTCTACCGGCTCATCCTCGACGAGCTGCGCCAGCACCGGGACTACTCGGCGTGGGACGCCTCGGTCAACGCCGGCAACGCCGTGGCGACCTTCCAGGCGTGGGCCCTGACCAACATGGGCGACGACGGGTCGGTCGTGCTGAACGACCTCCGGGACGAGGCCCTGGCGTTCATCGCCACGGGGGTCGGTGACACCCAGCTCGGGCTGTTCGAGTGGTCGGCTGAGGAGGACGCCGACCCCGAGGATGTCCACGCCCTGGCCCAGGCGAACCCCAACCTCGGAAGGCGCATCGCCGCGGAGACCCTCCTCAACGACGCTGCCGCCGCGGTGCGCAAGGGGGGCGACAAGCTCGCCGGGTTCCGCACGGAGAACATGTGCATTCGGGTTCGGAAGCTCGCGCCGGCGATCGACCCCGGGGCGTGGCATCGAGGCCACGAGGATGGCGACCTGTCCGGTGTGCGGGGCCGAGTGGCCGTGTGCTTGGAAGTCGCCCCAGACCAGACGCACGCCACGCTGGCCGCCGCAGCGAAGCTCGATGACGGCCGGGTGCGGGGCGAGGTCGTGAAGGCGTGGGACGGCGTCGGCTGCACGGACAAGCTGCGCCGGGAGCTCCCTCGGCTGCTGGCCCGCGTGAAGCCGAGGGCGCTCGGCTGGTTCCCGTCCGGGCCCGCCGCGGCGCTGGCCGCTGACCTCGCAGCGCGCAAGGGCCGCACCGGCTGGCCGCCGGCCGGGTGCACCGTCGACGAGATCCGAGGCGAGGTCGCGGCGGTGTGCATGGGTCTCGACGAGCAGGTGACCGCCGGCCTGGTGGTGCACTCCGACGACCCTCTACTGAACGCCCACGTCACCGGCGCCGAGCGCCTCAGACGCGGCGACGCGTGGGTGTTCTCACGCAAGGGCGAGGGCCACTGCGACGCCGCCTACGCCCTCGCTGGTGCGGTGCACCTGGCACGCACCCTGCCCGCCCCGGTGGGCAAGCCGAGGCTGGTGGTCGGGACCTGAGCCATGCCGCCGCACGAGGGACCTCGTGTGGCCGCGTCGACAGAAACGGCGGTTCCTCTATGAGCTCCACAGAGCAGACACCCCGCCGCGCGCTCAAGGAGCCGGTGGCGTGAAGTGGCCGTGGTCCCGTAAGCGCAGAGCGACGTTCGACAGCCCACCGCGGAACATCGTCGAGCTGTTCGCCGAGATGTACTCGGCCACCGGCACGTCGGTGACCAGGCGACAGGCCCTGTCGGTGCCCGCGGTGCGCCGTGGCCGGAACCTCGTGTGCAGCGTGGCGACGATGCCCCTCGAGCAGTACCAGCCCGACTTCACGGTCGCCGAGTCGGCGCTGCTGCGCCAGATCGACCCCGACGTACCAAACGTGGTCACGCTGGCGCAGACGGTCGAGGACCTGCTGTTCGACGGCATCGGGTGGTGGCTGGTCACGTCCAGCGACTTCGCCGGGTTCCCGGTGTCGGCCCGGCACCTCGACGTCGGCACGGTCAGCCTGGAGCCGCCGGGCGACGGCAAGTCGCCGGCGCCGCTCCCGTCCGGGATCGACCCGCGTCGCGGCGTCGTGTGGGTCGACGGGAAGGCGGTCGGCGGCGACCGGATCATCCGGTTCGACTCGCCGAACCCGGCCGTCCTACAGCACGCCGGCCGGGAGATCCGCCGAGCCATCGCGCTCGACAAGGCCGCGGTCATGTACGCGGATGACCCCCGGCCGGCCGACTACTTCGCGCCCGCCGACGGTGCCGACGAGATAGACGACGACGAGATCCAGGAGATCCTGGCGAAGTGGAAGTGGTCTCGTAAGCGGCGGGCGACAGCGTGGGTGCCGAAGGCGATGACCTACCACAGCGTGGACTCGCCGGCCCCCCGTGACCTGCAGCTCGTCGAGCTGCAGCGGCAGGTCAACCTCGACATCGCCAACGCGCTGGGCATCGACCCCGAAGACCTCGGGATCTCCACCACCAGCCGCACCTACGCCAACGACGTCGACCGCCGCCGCAACAAGCTCAACGAGGTCCTCGCCCCCTACATGCAGGGGATCACGGGACGCCTGAGCATGGGCGACGTGACCCGCCGCGGCTACACGGTCGCCTTCAACACGACCGAGTACCTGCAGCCCAACCCCACGGAGCGGTGGGCCACGTACGCCACGGCGAAGGCCCTCGAGGCGATCACGGTCGACGAGATCCGCACGGCTGAGCGCAAGCCGCCGATGCCCGAGATCGAGGAACCAGCCCCGCCGCCCGACCCCGTCACCGACCCCGATCCCGACGCCGGCCAGGGCGACACGCCCGCCGAGGAGGACGACACAGTGACCGCAACCCAACCAGCGGCGATGACGTTCGACACCGACCGCGGGCTCACCTTCACCGACGTCCCGGTCACCGAGTTCTCTGTCGACCTCGCCGGCCGCACGATCGAGGGCCTCGCCCTGCCCTACGGCAAGATCGGCGCCAAGTACGGCCAGAAGTTCCGGTTCGCGAAGGGCGCCCTGTCGTGGTCCGAGGTCGGCCGGGTGAAGCTGACCCGCGAGCACGGCCCGGCGATCGGGCGTGCCGTCAAGCTCACCGACTCGCCAGCTGGGCTCCGCGTGAAGTTCAAGATCGCCCGCGGCGACGCCGGCGACGAGGCGCTGCTGCTCGCCGAGGACGGCGTCCTCGACGGCCTGTCGGTCGGCGTCGACTTCGACATGGCCGCCGACACGGCCCCGGACCCGAAGGACCGGGCCGTGACGTTGGTGCGCCGCGCCGACCTGCGCGAAGTCGCCCTCACCGCAATGCCCGCTTTCGACGATGCCCGCGTCACGTCCGTGGCCGCGAGCCGAACAGGAGACAACACCATGCTGCCGTGCAACGCCTGCGGTCAGGTCCACGCCGAGGGCGTCGCCTGCACCGCTACCACCACCGAGCCGCCCGCGGCTCCCGAGCCCACCGGTCTCACGCTCACCCAGGAGCAGTTGACCGCGGTGCTGACCCGCCCCGGTGTCATGGACCAGCTCACCGCGGCGCTGGCCCAGCAGGGCAACCCGCAGGCCCCGGCCGCCCCGGCCGGTGGCCTCACCCTGACCACCCAGCAGGTCGACGACATGATCCAGTCGGGCCAGTTCGCCACGATGCTGGGTCTCCCCGCGCCGGCGGCCCCGACGCCCGAGCCCGAGGGGCCCGAGCCGGTCAACCCCACCCGTGGCCCGGTGCTGTTCGTCCACGAGGCCCTGCCCTACCGGTTCAGCCGGCCCGGGGTCCTCACCCGGTCGGACCACGACTTCTCCAACGACCTCCACGAGATGGCCCTCGCCCGCGACCACAGCGGCCAGGAGACCGACGCCGGGAAGCGGGTGATGAAGTTCCTGGCCGCCGTGTTCGCCGACCAGCGCACCTTCGCCGACACCACCACCGGCGACGTCAACGAGCTCAACCCCACGATCAACCGGCCCGACATGTACGTCGACCAACGCGACTTCCGGTATCCGATCTGGGAGTCGATCAACCGGGGCGGCCCCCCCAACGGTGTCCAGCCGTTCATGTTCCCGAAGTTCCTGTCGGCGACCGGGCTGGTGGGTGACCACACCGAGGGCGTCGAGCCCACCGGCGGCGAGTTCATCACCACGTCGCAGACCGTCACCCCCACGCCGACCAGCGGGAAGGCGTCGATCACCCGAGAGGTGTGGGACATGGGCGGCAACCCCGCCGTGTCCACGCTCATCTTCAACCAGATGGTCCGAGGCTGGAACGAAGGCCTCGAGTCGGCGGCGGCCACGTTCCTCAACACCCTCACCGCCGCGGTCGACATCACCCTGGGCGTGGGCGCGACTGCGGTCGACGAGGTCTTGATCGCCGCGTGGGACGCCGCCGTCGCCGGGCTGCAATTCGTGCGGGGCTACGACTTCACGATGTTCGCCGTCGAGCAGGTGCTGTACCTGACGTTCGTGGCGGCCTCGGACAACGACGGCCGCAAGCTGGTCCCGCAGATCAACCCGCAGAACGCCAGCGGCAGCGCCTCCCGCCGGTTCACTCAGCTCGACCTCGCCGGCGTGGTCGGGACCCCGTCGTGGGCACTGCCCTCGACGCCTGGGGCGTTGAACAACTCGTGGCTGTTCGACCCGGCGACTGTTTGGGGTTGGGCGTCGGCGCCGCAGCGCCTCGAGTTCCCCGGATCGGGTGGCGCCGCCGCCGGCGTCGAGTACAAGCCCGTCGCGCACGTCGACCTCGCCATCTGGGGCTACAAGGCGTTCGCGAACACCGACATCGGCGGTGTCCGCCAGGTCACCTACGACTCGGTCACCTGACCATGTCGGACCTGCGCATCGCTCGGCACAGCGCCATGGTCGTTCTCGACGGGACCCCTCACCGGGTCCGTCGAGGGCGTACCACGGCGCACGCCGACCATCCCATCGTCCGGGACAACCCGGACCTGTGGCGGCCGCTGGCCGTTGACTACGACCTCGAGCCCGAGCCCGGGCCCGCAGCGGCCCCGGAGCCGTCCGCCAAGACGGTGCGCGCCTGGGCCCGCGGTGAGGGCATCGACGTGCCCTCACGGGGCACCGTCCCGGACGACGTCGTCGCCCGCTACAAGGCCGCCCAGGAGCAGTAGCGGTGGCCTGGGCACCGGACTACCTGACGGTCGAGGAGCTGGCCGCCTACCTCCGCATCGACGACGACGTCGACGACCTCGAGCTGGCTGCTGCCATCACGGCCGCGTCGAGGGCGATCGACCACGCGACCAACCGGCAGTTCGGCAAGGTGGCCGCCGCGGAGGAGCGTCTGTACACCGCCCGCCCCGACCTCGAGCGGGGCTACTGGGTGGTCGACGTCGACGACTTCCAGACCGCCACGGGTCTCGTCGTCACCGTCGCCGGCGACGTCCTGGCGACCTTCACCAAGGAGCCCGTCAACGCCCCGGCCAAGGGCCGGCCCTGGACCCGCCTGGCGTGGACCGCGGAGTCCGAGCTCACGCCCTGCGGGGCCCGTCACGAGATCGGCGTGACGATCCCCTGGGGTTGGACGGCCTTTCCGGCCACGGTGGTGACCGCCACCAAGCTCCAGTCGTCGCGGTTCTTCACCCGCCGCAACGCACCGTTCGGTGTCGCCGGCTCACCCGACCAGGGCTCGGAGATGCGGCTGCTCGCCAAGGTCGACCCCGACGTCGCCGTGATGCTCAGCGACTACAAGCGGCCACGGGGCGTCGGATGAACCTCGCCGACGTCATGGACGACGTCGCCGCCCGCATCGACACGATCCCCGGGCTGCGCGTCTCCGCCTTCCCACCCGACCAGGTGCAGGTGCCCGCCGCGGTGGTCACCTACCCCGAGGCCTACACCTTCGACGAGACCTACGGCCGAGGCATGGACCGCCTCACGCTGCCCGTGGTGGTCATGGTCGGCAAGGTCTCGGACCGCAAGTCCAGGGACCAGCTCGCCGCCTACATGGACGGCTCCGGTCCGCAGTCGCTCAAGGCGGCGATCGAGGCGACGAGCCGGGTCGGGCCCGACGTCGACAAGCTGGTCAAGCACACGTTCTCCGCGGACGGCACCAACGTGTCCACGCTCGAGGTGGTCGCCGGGCCCTATCTGCAGGCGACGCTGAGCGCCGGCACCACCGAAGGCTTCTCGAACCTGCGCGACGTCTACGTCCACGAGGACCTGACGGCAGCCGACTTCCATGCCGAGGCGACGTTCGACCCGCCGTTCTTCGGTGACCGCGGCGACGGGGTGTTCATCCTTCCCCAGCACGCCCTGGTGCTCCGCTACCAGCGCGACACGATGCAGCGCGCGGTCGTCATCTGGAACAACATCGTCTTCGGTCTACCGACGCTGCTGATCGGTGTGTGGCAGGCCAGCCTCGACGGGCTCAGCGGCTTCGCCAACCGCCAGGCGGCCGGGTTCCCGGCCCCGTTCGGGCTCGCCTTCCCCTACACCGTCGAGGCCCGGCTGCGGGACACGGTCGTCAACGTCCGGCAACGGGGCATTAACGACCCAGTGCCGGAATGGGACGACCCGGTGCTCGCCCGCGAGATCGACCTCGAGACCGACGCCGGCGACGCCGAGGCGATCCCCACGCCGATCGGCGAGGGCCAGGCCGGCATCGCCGCCGCCCACCTGGGCATCGACACCGACCCGCTCTCCGCCGTCCGCTACCCGCTCAAGCACCTGTACTGGGAGCAGGACACCGCGTTCGACACCGTCAGGGTGCAGAGCGCCGAGTTCGACATCGTCTCCATGGCCGGCGTCGAGTACGTCGCCGCCACCCTCACCCTCGACATCGCCGGCCCCGGCTCCCCCTAGGAGGACCTCACCATGGCCAAGATCCACGGCAAGGGGACGGTCGCCCTCCTCAACGCCGTCGACATGTCCACCCACTCGAACAACCTGGAGTGGGCCCGCACCGGCGACTCCCATGACGTCACCACGTACGGGAAGAACGCCCACGTCAAGCAGGGCGGCCTGCTCGACGGCACCGCCAAGATCTCCGGGTTCTACGACGACACGGCCACGGGCCCGAGGGGGGTGATCGAACCGCTGATCGGCACCGTGGTGCCGATGGTGTTCCGGCCGGAGGGCACCGGGGCCGGCAAGCCCATGGACACCGTCAACGTGCTCGTCGTCTCCTACAAGGAGACCTCCGCGGTGGCCGACATGATCATGTGGGAGGCCGAGGTCGAGTTCTCCGATGACGTCGTCACGGCGGACCAGGTCTGATGGGCTTCGACAAGGAGCTGCTGTTCAGGGCCCGGCTGCCGGAGGCCGACGTCGACGTGCCCGGCATCGGCACCGTGCGGGTGCGTGCCCTGTCGCGCACCGAGGCCCTGTACTGCCGCGATACCCCCGACATCGTCACCATCGAGCGGCGCATGATCGCCCTCGGTCTCGTCGACCCCGAGCTGACCGAGAACGAGGCGAAGCGCTGGCAGGAGAACTCGCCCGCCGGTGAGCTGGAGAAGCTGACGCTGCGGATCAGTCAGCTGTCGGGCATGACGGAGACCGCGGCGAAGGAGGCATACGTCGCCTTCGAGCAGGAGGACGGCGCTGAGTTTCGAGTTCTTCCTGGCGCAGAAGCTGGCGATGACGGTGACGGCCCTGCGGGCTGAGATGGCCCAGGCCGAGTACGTCCGCTGGGGCGTCTACTACGGGCGCCTGGCGCAACGCGAGCAGCTCAGGTCGAAGGGCTGAACCGGTGGCCGCCACGGTCAAGATCGACGGTCTCACCGAGTTCCAGAGCGGACTCAACGACCTCAGGCGGGACCTCCCGAAGGCGTTGCACATGGCGTTCAACGACGCCGCCGACATCGTCGGCCCCGACGCCCGGGCCCGGGTGCCGTCGCGTACCGGCCGCGCCAAGGGCACCGTCAAGGCCCGGTCGACGGAGACCTCGGCCACTGTCACCGGTGGCGGCAGCGGGGCCCCGTACTACCCGTGGCTCGACTTCGGTGGCCGGGTCGGCAGGCGGCGCTCCGTGAAGCGGCCGTTCCTCGTCGAGGGCCGGTACATCTACAACGTCTACTTCCGGGCCGAGGGCTCGGGCCGGTTCCAGGACTCCCTCACCAACGGGCTCATGACGGTGGCCCGCAGCGCACGGATCGAGGTGACCTGATGTCCGGCAAGAACGAGGTGCTGCTCACCTTCGCCGGTGACTCCTCCAACCTCGACAAGACCATGAAGAACGTCGGCGCCGGCGCCACCACGATGGGCCGCGACGCCAAGACGGGCGCCGGCGGGCTCGACCGCCTGGGTGAGGCCGGCGGCAACACCGAGACCCGGTTCCTCGGGCTCGGCGCCGGCATCTCCGGCGTGAACACCCTCATGTCCGGCGACCTCACCGCCGAGACCGCCGCGATGGCCATGGCCGACCTCGGCGACGCCGTCGAGCACACCGTCGTCCCGCTCGCTCAGCAGGGCGCGGCACTCCTCGCCAACGGTGGCAAGGCCGTCCTGTCCGCCGGTCAGCACGTCGCCGCTGCTGCCACGACCGTCGCCAGCTGGATCGCCATGGGCATCCAGGCCATGGCCTCCGCCGCCGTGATGGCCGCCGCCTGGCTCATCTCGCTCGGCCCGATCGCCCTCGTGATCCTCGCCATCGGCGCCGTCATCGGCATCCTCGTCGCCATGGGCGTCGGGTTCGACGACGTGAAGGCGGTCGCCTCCGCGGCGTGGGGGTTCATCACCAACGCGGCGTCGAAAGCGAAGGACTGGCTGGCCCGCAACTGGCCGCTGGTGCTCGCCATCCTGACCGGCCCGTTCGGGCTCGCAGTGCTGGCCATCGTCCGCAACTGGGACTCCATCACCGGGTTCTTCCGCGGGCTGCCGGGCAAGATCGGCGGGTTCTTCTCGGGGCTGGCGAGCACCATCTCGAGCCCCTTCACCTCCGCGTTCGGGGCCGTGAAGTCGCTGTGGAACTCGACGGTCGGCGGGTTCGGGTTCACGACCCCGTCGTGGGTGCCGTTCGTCGGCGGCAAGTCGTTCCACATCCCGTCGATGCACCAAGGCGGCATCTTCCCCGGCGCCCCAGGCAGCGAGGGCCTAGCCCTCCTGCAGGCCGGCGAGCGGGTCAGCCCGGCCGGTGCAGCGTCGGGGCCCACCGTGGTCATCTACGTCGCCGGCTCCATCACCTCCGAGCGGGACCTGGTCAAGGTCGTGCGTGACGAGCTGACCCGTGGCGGGTTCGGAGGGGCGTTCGGATGAGCAGCGTCACAGTCGTCAACCAGGGCGAGGAAGCGTTCCTCGACCTGATCACCAACATCGACATGACGTTGCGTCTGTACGTCAACAACGTCACCTCCGGGCTCACCGCCACCCAGATCGAGGCCCTCACCCAAGCCGCGTTCACCGAGGCCACGTTCGCCGGCTACGCCGCCGTGTCGATGACGACAGCGTGGACCACCACCGCCGGGGACCCGTCCGAAGCGGTGCGCTCACCCGTCACGTTCACCCGCTCGACGACCGGGGTCGTGCAGCAGGTCTACGGCTACTACCTGACCCGCAACTCCGACGGGGCGCTCCAGTGGTTCGAGCACTTCGACGCACCGATCCCCGTCGAGGTCTCCTCGGATGCCGTCACGGTCACGCCGCGGCTCACCCTCGACGACGACACAGGAAGGAACCGCGTCGACATGGACATCTTCACCAGCTCGGGGACCTGGACCAAGCCGGTCGGGCTCAAGGCGATCCTCGTCGAGCTGGTTGGCGGCGGCGGCTCCGGTGGCGGCACCGGCGCGACCGCTGCGGGCCAACAGGCCGAGGGCGCCGGCGGCGGCGCCGGCGGCTACTCCCGCAAGATGATCCAGGCCGACAACCTCGCCGCCACCGTGGCGGTCACGATCGGCGCCGGTGCCGTCGCCGCGGCTGCGGGCGCCGCGGGCGCGACGGGGGGCACGACGTCGTTCGGGTCGCACTGCTCTGCCACTGGTGGTGCAGGCGGCACACAAATGGGCGGCGTGGCCGTAGGCGCCAACGCCGCGGCCGCTGGCGGCGCAGGCGGCGCCGGGGCGAGCGGAGACCTGAACATCCCCGGCTCCGCAGGCGGCACCGGCATCGTCAACGACGGGCTCGCCGCACGGTCCGGTCAGGGCGCCGACTCGATGCTGTCCGGCGCAGCGAAGACGATCGGCGCCGGCAACGGCACCGCCGGCAAGAACTACGGGGGCGGCTCCTCCGGTGCCCTCTCCGGCGCCTCGACCGCTGCGCGTGTGTCCACGGTCGGCGCCCCCGGCGTCGTCATCATCACCGAGTACTTCTAGCCATGGCGGTCGCCCCCACCACCGGCGGCGTCACCCTCGGCGGCACCGCCGTCGTCACGTTCACGCCCGGCGGCGGCCAGGTCGACGCCGACCTCGTCCTCGAGTGCGACTTCGACAACGACGGCGACTTCGACCAGCCCGACGAGGATGTCACCAGCCTCCTCTACGACGCCGAGACCAAGACGGGCCGCGACTTCCCCTCCAGCGTCACCGGGCTCGCCGGCCCCGGCGCCCTCAAGGCCCTGCTCCGCAACGACGACGACCGGTTCAACTTCTTCAACGCCGACTCGCCGCTGAACCAGGGCGCCAACTCGCTGCGCACCGGCCGCAAGATCCGGCTCCGCACCACCGAGGCCACCGACGTCGACCCCGCGCTGCTGCTGCGCGACCGCTTCGGTACCGACGGCGTGCTGACGATCGCCGAGACCGGCCAAGCGTGGATCACGGAGAACACCGGGGCCGGGGCCGACGCCTGGACCGTGTCGGGCGGTCGGGCTCGGCCCACCGACGACGGCGCCACGTTCCCGCAGTTCGCCCTCGCGGTGGGGTTCACCGACGACCACTACGTGCAGGCCACCCTCGGACCCATCGGACCCGACACCGGTGCGGGTGTCGTCGCCCGGTACTCCAGCACCAACGAGCTCGTGATGGTGCGGGTCACCCTCGCCGGCATGGTCGAGCTCGTCGAGGTCGTCGCCGGCGTCGCGTCGGTGCTCGACTTCCACCCCCTCACACCCTGGGACGGCATGGTCGTCGGCCTCCGGGTCCAGGGCGACCAGGCGACCGCCTACGTCGGGGGGGCGCCCGTCATCACCGACACGCTCGTCGACGCCGTAGGCGGCAACGGGGCCGGTCTGGTCGCAATCTGGGAGGCGGCCGAGGCCGAGCCCCCGTCGTTCGTCGACGTGTGGGTGTTCGAGGACGTGTCCCAGCCGATCGAGGGCGTGTTGTGGACCGGCGACATCTCCGACGTCCGCCCCGCCGCCCCTGTCGCCGGCCGCAAGACAGCGTCGATCGCCGGTGAAGGCTGGCTCGCCCGCGCCGCCCTGGCCGACGTCGCCGCCCCACGGCTCCCCCTCGAGGGCGCAGCTACCGGGCTGCTCGTCGGTGATGTCCTGGCGAAGGCCGCCCTCCTGCACCCGCCCGGGCCGATCAACGAGGGCGTCATCCTGACCGGCCCGGTCGGCATCGAGGACGGCAAGGCCCTGGCGCTGGCCCGCCTGTTCGAGGAGGTCGAGATCGGGTTCCTGCACGAGACCAACGAGGGCCCCATCGGCTACTTCAACCGTGACGGCGGCCTCACCTTGGACAGCACCAGCACGACCGCAGCGGTCACGTTCTGCGACGGCCCCGGCCCCGGGCTCGAGTACTCGGACCTGACCCCGTACGACCAGCGCCGGGCGATCATCAACCGGGTCACCGCCGGCGTCGCCCCCTCCGCGCCCAGCGGCATCGTGGTGGCAGCCTCGGGCACCCACTTCGGCAGCGCCGACGTCGACATCCTCCTGCCCACGGTCATCGCCCGCGACCTCCTGGTGCTCGTCGTCGCCAGCAGCAAGGGCATCGGCGGCGTCAGCAACGACTGGTTCGTGCCCCGGTTCTGGACCGAACACCGCAACCTCAAGTCCACCGTCGGCATGCGGATCTACACGCTCATCTGCGACGGCACCGAGTCGGCCACGACCCCCAAGTTCTTCGACGACCTCGGCACCATCGCCGGGCTGTGGGTCGCCACCCTCTGGCGGATCCGTGGCTGGTACGGCTCGCCCAGCGGTCTGTCGGTGGGGACCGTCACCGCCGGCCTCGACCCCGCCGGCGTCGCCCACGGGTGGGGTCGGCAGTCGACACTGTTCATGCTGTTCGCTACCGGGATCGGTTCGGTGGCCGGCAGCGGTACCTTCGCCGACCCGTTCGTGGCGCCCCACGGCTACACCGAGTCGCGCGGGTCATTCGTCTCCACGGGCGCCAACCAGTACGAGGTCGGCTGGACAGCGTGCCACAAGATCGACTGCACCGAGTCCGAGGACCCCGGGCCGCTCACGGCCCTCACCGGGTTCACCATCAACGAGTCGGTGGTCATCGCCGTGCGCGGCTACGACGGCGAGCTGGCGAAGGCCACCGGTCTTGGGGCGGTCCCCGGGCAGCCCGCCGGCCGGTTCATCACCGTCGACGACCTCGACTCCCAGCAGGGACAGCGGGCCGTGCGCTCACCCAGCGCAGTCCCCAACCTCTTCGCCACCGAGGGCGACGCCGCCGACTACGCCGGCACCATCCTCGGCCGCTACGCCGATGACCGCCCCATCTTCACGCTGTCGTTCCCCGCGACCCTCTCCGCCGCCCACCGGGCCCAGGCGATCCGCCGCCGCGTCGGCGACAAGATCCACCTGATCGCCACCGGCACCACCGGCATGGGCGTCGAGGCCGACTTCGTCATCGAGTCCATCGCCCACAAGCCCGACAACGCCGGCAAGCAGTGGCGGGTCACCTGGGAACTGTCCCTGGCTACGTAGCGCGCACCCCCGGCGACTTCCCCACCCTTCGACCTTCTGAGGAGACGCGCCCATGGGAACCCTCGCCGGCCACCCCTACGTCAGCCGCGCCGAGTGGGCCGCCCGGGCGCCCACCTCGGCGTTCTTCCCGATGCCGTCGCTGCCCACGCCCCGGCTGTGGATCCACCACACCGGCACCGAGCAGCACGGCGCCCGGGCGCTCCGCGACATCCAGCGCTACCACCAGGTGACCAAGCGCTGGAAGGACATCGCCTACAACTTCCTCGTCGACGACGACGGCACCATCTACGAGGGCCGCGGCGCCGGGATCGCCGGCGGGGCGACAGCCGGCGACAACACCCGCGCCCACGCCCTCTGCCTGCTCGGCAACTTCGAGAACCGGCCGGTCACCGCTGCCGCGTGGCGGGCGACGGTGGACCTGGCCCGCCACGGCCGCGATCGCGGCTGGTGGAAGCCGACCTGCGGCGGCCACCTCGACGCCCCCGGCGCCTCGACCGATTGCCCCGGCCGCTACCTCTACGCCCGCCTGGCCGACCTCCGCCACGAGATCGTCAGCGGCCCAGCACCCACCCCTGCACTCATCGAAGAGGAGCCACCTGAGATGCCCGATGTACGACTGCTCGACTGCGCCGGCCGACCCGCCCTGCTCTTCGGTGCCGGAGACCCCAAGCGCCTCAACGCCGCCCAGCGCGGCGCCATCCGTGCCCTCGACATCGTCGGCGAGACGATCGACACCGCGACCCACGACGCCCTCGCGTCGCTGATCCCCCTCCCCGTCGTCCCCCGTGTCGACGTCGACGAGGCCATGATCGCCACCGCGTTGGCCCCCGGACTCACCGCCGCGCTGATCGCCGCCATCCCCGGGGTCACGGACCTCGCCACCACCGACGACGTCGAGGACCGGTTCCGTCAGGTGCTCACCGCCGTGTTCGGCGCCGCTGCCGCCGGCGCTACGGGCTGACCATGTGGCAGGCGGCGGCATCGGTGGCGGCGCTCCTCACAGCGATCGCCGGTGGCAGCGTCGGGATCGCCGGGTTCGTGCGCTCGGCCCGCGCTGAAGACGCGCGCCGCAGCGCCGACGCCACCGGCGTGGGCCTCAACTACCTCGAGAAGGCGCTCGCCGCCCTGCAGACGACCATCACCCGCCAGGAAGGCGACCTCGGGGAGCTGCGCGGCCAGCTGAGGGGCTGCACCGAGGAGCGCCAGGCCATGTCCGCAGAAATCGCTGACCTGCGAAGGGCGATCCAATGAGCGCCTGGCGCACCGCGTGGGCCCAGCTGCGCCGTCAGCCCCTCATGGCCTTCGCCGCGGTGCTGGTGGTCGTCTCGGCCCTGCTGTCCGCCGGGTCGAGCTGGGTGGCGTTCGACGCCCAACGTGCCGGCGAAGCCCGAGACGATCGGGTCGAAGAGCTCGTACGGGCACTCGCCGGCGAGACCAGGCACCGCGAGATCCAAGGCTGCCAGACGGCCCTGCAGACCCGGGCCGAGCAGGAGCAGCTGCTCGTCGACATGGTCACCGCACTCGGCGGCCGCCCCCAGATCGTCGACACGATCCACGACGCCTACGCCGAGCTCCCCCACCCCGCGACCTGCGCTCCCTGACCTGATCGCTCCCCCCAGGAGGAAACCCCCGTGCTCCCTGACCTCACCCGCCGCATCACCGCGGTGGCCACCTCGGTCGTCACCCTCGTCACCGGCCTCGCCGTGCTCTTCAACGCCTTCGTCGCCGAGGTCACCCCCTCGTTGCCCGACGGCTGGCAGGACAACGCCGCGGCCATCGGCGCGGCGGTCACCTCGGTGCTGCTGATCGCGTCCAGGGCCGTCCGCCGGGTCACCGCCGTACCGACCGAAGAGCGCGGCCTGCTGCCACCCCCAACGTAGGATTCGGGGTGCCTTGAGCCCCCTCTCGGCGCTCGAACCACAAGCGTGCGATGCCCCGTCGACGGACCCGGCCCCTAACCCGGCGAAGTCGGCGGGGCATCGTCGCGTCCGGATACTGACGCCGGCGGCGACGTGGGGGCCCCGTCAGGCGGGGCCGAGCGCCCCTCGGGGAGGGGTGCCGACGAGCTGGCGGTGGAGGTCGATGTAGCGGTCGTGGATGTCGACGACGTCCGCTGTGCGGCCGTAGCGGCCGGTCAGCCGGTGGTCGAGCTCGGTGAGCCGCCACAGGTTGGAGGTGACCATGCGCCCGGAGTCGAGGGCGAGGCCGGTGAGGTGGACGGCTTCGTCGGGCTGGTCGGCGCCGGCGAGCACCAGGGCGAGGTCGATGCGGGCGAGCGCGAGGCGCCGCGCCCACCGGCCGTCGATGGCGTCGACGTCGTACTGGTCGACCGCGAGGCGGGCGGCGGCCTCGGCGGCGGCGTGGTCGTCGCCGAGCCAGGCGAGGGTGGTGGCGGTGTAGCCGACGAGCTTGCGGGGGTCGAACTGGAAGTGGTGCTCGGGGTGCTCCGGCTGTCCCATCCGGTCGAGCGACGCGGCGGCCGCCTCGAGCAGCCGGTGGGTGTCGGTCACGAGCTCGAGCCGCGCGGAGGCCCGGGCCTCCTGCACGGCGAGCTGCACATGCGCTGATGTCCCGGCGGTCACGAGCTCGCGGCCGGCCTGGCAGTACTCCAGGGCATCGCGGTAGTGGCCGTCGGTGAGTGTCTGCCATGCCTGCGTCTCGAGCACCCAGGCGACGAGCTGCGGCTCGTCGGTCTCGACCGCCATGGTGCGGGCGGCCTCGAGGTTCAAGGCGGCGGCCCGGTACTGGTGTAGATCGATGTGGCAGATCGCGGTGAGCAGCGACAACCACCCGGCGGTGACGGTGAGCTGACGTCGCTGCCCGAGGGTGGCGCGCCCCTCGAGCAGCCCGACGGTGTAGGCCCGGTACGCCCGCAGCGGCACCAGCAGCTCCGCTGGTGGCGTCGACGTGTACGACCTGCAGAGCAGATCGGCGCCGGTCTCTACCGCGGCCATGGTCGAGGCGCCGACGTCGGAGATCTCGGCGCGGCGGATCAGCTCGATCGCCTCGATGTCGTCGAGCGCCGGCGGGGTCACCGTCGTCCAGTCCGAGCCGACCTCCGGCAGGTCCTCGACCAGCAGGTCGTCGAGCTCGGCCAGCGACACGTTCAGCGCCCGTGCGAGTGCCGGGCGCTGCCACGCCTGCGGTGGCGACACGCCCTGCTCCCAGCGGCCAGGCGTGGTGCGGTCGACCTTGAGCGCCTCGGCGAGCTGCTCCTGGGTCAACCCCGCCGCCTTCCGAGCCGCCGCCAGACGGCTTCGCCGTGCCACGACACCCACCTTAGGGCGATTCGTGCAGGTCAGGGGCCACGATGCGGAGCCAACGCGGAGCCCACGCTGCGCCCGCTCCGTGGTCGGCTGCCGGCACGACGCTCAGACTGGCCAACCATGGCGAGCAACCACCACGGCGATCCGACCGACACCGGTACACAGCACGACGAGCCCACCGTGCACGGCCCCGTCCCTCGCGCCGCGCCGCCACGTTGGGTCGAGGACCTCCGGGTACTCCTCCGGGTCGAGGTCAACGACGGCAGCCTCGACGCCGACCGGGCCACCAACACCTACCTGATTGACGTCATCGACGACACCGGCGGCCGCGCCCTGCACCTCACCCTGGACTGCGCCACCCACCTCATCGAGAGCCTCCGAGGCCGGCTCCGCATCGCAGCCGAGATGAAGGCCGACCCCCACCACCCGGTCAACGCGTAGATCCCGGCTGCCGGCGGTTCGCCTGGCGCACGAGGTCGAGGGCGGCGTCGGTCATGCCGGCGAGCGGGTCCAGGCGGCCGGTCCGTGTGGGTGGCTGCCAGTTGCGGTCGGCGAGGATGACCCACAGGGCCATCGCGCAACAGAACAAGGCGAAGAGCACGACCACCAACGTCGCGGTCATTGGTCGCCCTCGGTGCGGAGCTGCATGAGCAGCTCGTAGGCCAGCGCGAAGGCGATGGGCGGCCAGGCGGCGACGAGGCGGCCCACGATCGTCGGCTCGGCGGTGGCGATGTTGGCGGCCACCGAGACGACGCCGCCCAGCACGAGGCCGAGCCAGGCGAGCCGGGCGGGCTTGCCGGTGTTGCGGCGCACCAGCAGGCACAGCGATGCCGCGACCATGAGCCCGTCGACGCTCAGCGGCAGCAGCCGGGCCCGCCAGCCGGTCTCGCCGACCATCAGGAGCAGCTCGTGCTGGTGCTCGTAGGACGTGGCCGCGGCCACCCCGGCCACCAGCACGACGGCCACCGTCGCCAGCCACCGCAGCCACAGCGTCATTGCCGCGGTCATGGCCGGCGCCGCCGGCCGGGCGTGGCCAGCAACGGCCCGGGTCGGCCGATGGCCGGCGGCCGGCAGGGCTCGGCCGCGGCCGGCCGGCAAGCCGGTCGTGTTGCCGGTGGCCGGCGCCAGGGGTTGCCGGTGGCCGGCCGGCATGGCCGTTGCCGGTGGCCGGCCGGCATGGCCGTTGCCGGTGGCCGGGCCGGGGCCCTGGTCATGGCCGGCCGGCGGCCGCTGGGGGTTGCCGGTGGCCGGCCGCGGCATGCCGGTGTCGCGGGCCCAGGCGGTCAGCCAGTTGCGTGCCGTGCGCTCAGGGATGTCGAACCGGCGGCCGAGCTCGGCCCCGGAGAGGGGAGTGCCGGCGGCCGCTGCCGCCTCGGCCGCCGCCTGGGCGGCCGCCTTGCGCTCTTCCGGCGACGCCCACTCGTCGTCCTGGCCGCTGGCCGGGCCCGGCTGCCGGTGGTCGTTGAGGACGAGGCTCATCCGACGAGCATCGAGTCGATGTCGGTCAGCTCGGCCACGAGGCCACGGCAGACCGCGCAGTCGTCGAGGTGACGCTGTGTCGCGGCCCGCACCCGGCGGCTCTGCCCGTCGCGCACGTAGGCGCCGAGGAGCGACCGGTGGGGCTCGCACTGCGGCCGGGCCCAGGTCTGGAGGTGCGCCTGGAGGAACGCCCGGCGCAGGTGCTCCCGGGCCCGGTAGGCGAGAGCGGCCACGGCGTTGGGCGACACGCCCAGCAGCGGGGCCAGCTCGCGGGGGTTGCGGCCCTCGACGGCCGTGTACCAGAGCACGGCCTGCCAGCGGTCGGGCAGCGACTCGAACGCCCGGGTGATCAGGTCACGGTCGCCGACGTCGGGCAGTGGGGGAGCGGCCGCCGCCCCAGGGGGGATGTCGTCGAGGGGCTCATCCCGGGGCGCCTCGGCGTGGTCGGCGGCCAGCCGCCGCAGCGTCGCCAGCAGGTAGGCGCGGAACGCTTCGGTCGGGCCCGCGCCGCGGCGGGTCGCGGCCAGCACCTTCTCGAAGGCCTCGTTGACCAGATCGTCGGGGTCGCCCGGGCACCAGTAGGTCAACGCGATCCGCCGGGCCACGGCCTTGTGTCGCACGAACAACTCGCTGAACGCCGCTTCGTGGCCGTCGCGCACCCGGCTGACCAGCTCCATATCGGAGACGCTCATGGCCTCGCCTCGGGCCCGGCGGGACACTCGCCACACGCGGCGATGTCGGTCCAGGCGTAGACCACCACGCCCACCTCGTCGAGGCCGAGCTGCTCAACGAGCCGGCCGTCTCTGCGCTGGTCGACGAGGTGGCTCAGGCACATCGCTCCGGGCGCCCACACGACACCGACCGGCAGAGCGCCGGTGACCGGTTGACGGGGCAAGCCCAACGCCCCCAGGCGGCACACCTCCGCGACCGAGATCTCGACGATGTTCTCGGGGTCGCTGACCGTCCGGCGGGCGTCGAGCGGCTCGGCGCCGAGACTGAGGCGCTGGTTGTCGGCCACGACGTCGGCCTGGCAGCGGCGGCGGTGCTCCATGTACTCGGCCGCTGGGATCGCCTCGCTGCAGCTGGGGCAGATCGTCGGCATGCGGTCGTCGCTCATGCCGACGCCCAGCGACTGCCGGGCGTACCGGTCGTAGCGCTCGACGATGTCGTCAGCAGCCTGGCGATGCGACTCGACCGCCGCGCCCAACCGGTCGAGCGCGGCTCGAACGTCGGGTTCCGCGCCGAGCCCGTTGGCCATCTGCTCGACGTCCATGGCGTACGAGGTCAACGCCCGTGCGCGGGCGGCGCCGAGGCTCACGCCTTCCCGCCAGTGGGTGCTCAGTGGGGGCCCGCACTGGTGCTCGCGCACCAGCTGGTCGATCAACGGCTCGTTCATGGATGCCAGCGACGTCGCCTTGGTGCAGTTGATGCAGCGCAGCTGCCACCACATGCCCTGGTTGTCGACGCTGAACCCCGGCCACAGCGACGCCGGCGGCACGTCCTCGAACGCCGGCGTCACGAGCACCCCCCAGCCAGTGCTTCGCGGGCCCGGACGGCGAGCTGGTTCTCGCGGTGGCGGCGCGCGCAGGCGCCGTAGTCGTCGGGGTCGTCGAGGTGGTCGTCGATCGAGGTCTGGCCGTCGACCACGGGGGAGGTGCTGGCGGCGGGGGAGGAGGTGCCCCAGCGCAGGGCCTGGACCTCGTCGACGAGCTCGGAGATGAGCGTCACGTGGTGGGGCTCGACGCCGGCGCCGCCGGATTCGACGATGCGGCGGCGTTCGTCGTCGTAACCCTTGAGGTACGCCTGGGCGCGGTCGATGACGTCGTCGTTGGTGGTCTGGTTCATGCACTCTCCTGGGGGGTCAGGGAGGGGATACGCGTAGATCGCGGTGGTACCGTGCTCGCCGGCGAGGCTGCAGGCCGTCTCGTTCAGCTGCTCGACCATCAGTCCTCCTGGGCCGGCCAAGGCTCAGGGCCGGGGCAGTCGACGTCGATCAGGCCGTCGTGGCGAGCGCCGCCGTCGAGCACGTGGTGCGCCCAACTGTCGGCGACACTCCCGGAACTCCCATCGAGGACGATGCGGTGCCCGCACCACCGGCACCACGACCGCGCGTCGTTGAGGGCTCCAGCGGTCGGGTCGCGAGGCGGCACCGGCGGCGGCAGCTGCTCGGGGCGCAGCATCCCGGCCGCCTCGAAGCGGCGCACCATGGCGGCCCAGCGGGCCCGGGCCAGCATCCTGGTCGAGCCGATCGCCTCGCCCATCTGGATCCAGGTGCAGCCCGCCATGCGGGCGCCCAGCACCGCCTCCGACTCTTCGTCGTTCAGCCGCCCCTGCAGCTGGTGCACGGCGCACAGGCGGTCCAGGGCCCGCTCCGGGTCGGTCGAGGTCGAGTACAGCGCCCGCTGCAGCAGGCCCCGCGCGCTGTCCGGTGGCACCGGGCACTCGTCGTTGAGGCGGTGCGCGTGACCGCACGCCTGATGGACCTCGGGCTCCTTGGGTCGTCGGGCATCGGAGAGGACGTCGTCGTGATCGTGGCGCAGCAGCTCGATGGCAAGGAGCGCGGTATCGGGCGACGGCGCGGTGAGGCGGGCGTGTTGGGCGACGACCGCCCAACCGTCGCGAGGCAGGACCTCGGCCGCGGCCAGCGCCTCGGCCGGGTTCGGGTAGGTGACGGCCAGGAGGTCGGCGAGCTGCCGGGCCCGGCGCAGCTGATGCACGACCTTCGGACGGTCGCCGGCGGGCGTGGTGGGAGAGTCGGTCATGGTCATGCGATCTCCTCGTCTCGGGCCTTCGCCTGCGCAGCCTTCGCCTGCGCAGCCCGGCGGCTGTCGTCGGCGAGCTGCCCGTGCGTGGTGGGCATGATCGGCCGGCCTTGGTGGCGGCGTTCCCAGATGGCCTCGCGGACCGACCGCGATGGCCGGTTGAGCGGCGCGTGGGCGGCGTCCCAGTGCACGAGGCCGTGGCCGTGCCAGAGCTTGGCGACGTCCTGGAGGACGCGCTGGGCGCCCTCAGCGGTGCCGCCGCCCCGTAGCACCAGCTCCCCGACGGCGAGGTGGGCGTCGTTGTAGAAGTGGGTGATGCCGTGGGACAGCAGGTACTGGTGGTCGACCTGGCAGCCGCAACGGGCGCACGCCAGCTGATCGTGCCGGCAGTTCTCGGCCTCCTCGATCGCCTGCTGCAGGAGCTTCGAGAGGTTGAAGGTCGGTCGCTCGCGCCGCAGTGCGTCCAGCGTCTCGAGCACGGTGTCGGGTAGATACACGTTCACCCTGGGCATCGCGTCGCCCTCCCTGTGTCGTGGTCTCTCACACTCAGGGTGGGACCACCTACGCCACGGCACCAGAGCGCCCACCCAGCGCGCGCTCCGCACCGACACCGCATCAGGGGCGACGACCAGCGGGTCAGCCGCGCATACACACGCTGCGCACACACATGGCCACCGAGAGTGTGCGCGCTCTACACACGCCGCGCCCCCGGACAGGTCGACGACCATGGGCGTGCCGAGGGGGCCGGTCGGGCGGGGCGTAACCGGCCGACGGCCCACCTCGGCACTTGCTCGGCCAGCCGCGATGGCACGGGGCCGGCCGAGAGCACCGATGGGGGACAGGCCCGACGAGGCGGTTGCCGAACCCGCCCCCCATCGGAGAACATCGCTACCCTCCGCGACCAGAGGCCGGCCGAAGGGTGGACCCAGGTGCACGGGCCGGACGGCCCCGCTGACCGTCCGGCCCTCACCGGCGCGGGCGGTACCCAGCGCCACGACGACACGAAGCGGAACCCACTGACCCTGGGTCCCCATGCCTCCGCCGCCGCCACGCTCCCGCACCATGCGTGAGGGACGGTATCACACCCCTTCCCCAAGCGAAGGGATTAACTTCTCGTGGAATGTTCGCGGACGAACCGATGGCACCTTCCGACTGGGCGGTGCTGATGCCGATGACAGCAGAGCAGTCGCCTCAGAAGTGGGGGATCGTCACCCTGCTCGTGAGCTTTCCCGAGGGCACCTGGCTTGGCGGAGACGAGCTCGCCGAGCTGACCGGGGTGAAGTGGGCGCGCAGGCCGCTGACCGAGCTGGTCTCGGCCCGTGTGCTCGATCGCGATGACGGTGGCGGCAGCAGCAGCCAGTTCTGGTACCGGGTGAACCCACGTTGGTGGGAGTGGGAAGTCCGTTGGCGTCATTCAATCGCGCGGGTCGGTGAGCTCTTGAGCGATTGGAAATGGCGGATAAGCGAAGACCCGATTGACATTTTCGGCGCGCGCCCCAGCGCGCGCCATACCGCTATTGGCGCGCGCCTCACCGCGCGCCACCCCAATGACGAAAGGGGTCAAAGGGCAGTCAAGGCGGCAATGGCGCGCGGTGAGGCGCGCGCCAAACCGGTAATAGGTGCTGACCCAAAGGAAGTGGCGCGCGCTGGGGCGCGCGCCATATCCGAGTCGCGCGCGCTGGGGCGCGCGCCAAATCAGGGCAGTCGTGAAGAAGAGGAGATATCTAGTTGTTCACGCGATACGGACTCCTCTTCTTCCGACTCGTCGCCGGCTCCGGTGGTGAACATCGACAGCGGTCGGAAGCGGCAGCTGACACCGGATGAGGAGAAGGCTCGTGGAGCCGTGCTGACCCGGTGCGTCGGCCAAGCCGGCCGGCGCCCGTTCCTGAAGGGCTGGCCAGCTGAACAGCTCTACGACCTCGTGGGCCGCTATGGCGTTGTCGACGTCGCATCCGCAGCCGCTCAGATCCCTTCTGGCATGGAGCTTCCGCCTCGATTCGTGGAGCTGCTCGCCGATGTCCTTGCGGCTGGCGCCGGCGCCGATCGGTCTCCGTCGGCCACCGACATGGAACGTCCCGTGTCACCCGAGCCGCCTCTCATCGTGCTCGCCGACGATGCGCCGGTGCCGGCTCCGGCTCCCGAGAGCTCCGCGGGTCAGCTGCTCCAGCGAGCTGCGAACTTCCCCACCCAGCGCACGAAAACCGGATGAGATGACCACAGAGCGTCCTGCGACAGGCTTCACTGTCACACTCTTCGACTACGATGCGGTCAGTGGAAAACCCCACGGAAATGGCGGGTTCCTTATGAGCGGAGCAGCGCAAGTACGACACATCAAGGAGCCGATCGCGGGACGATGGGCTTGGCGCGACTACGGCCCGACGTGCGTCTGCGAGCTCGACGACTTGCGTGCTCGAGCAATGGCCACGAACCCTGACGGCATCGACGTGTTCCGGTTCCTCGCTTGGGTCGAGTCCGAGTTCACCGGCGAGCACATGATCGGTGTGCCACGTGGCGCCGCAGCGCTGGCCAAGTACCGGCGGTTCCTCTACGAGCTCAACGTCGACCACGAGCCGGCGCACGACGTCGACGGCGTGCTGGCTGACCTGCCGTGCGCGTTCGAGCACTCTGCGGATCCACGGGAGGCGGCGACGGCAGCTTTACAGAACGTGGATGGCTGGCGATCGCGAGTCGCAGCCTGATGGCGGGCCGGAGCGGCGGCGATGTGTGGGACGTCAAGAGGGAGCCGATCGTCGACGACGCACCCGGGACCCCCGACGGCATCCCGTCCCTCTGGGCGTGGGTGGCGATCGACGCCATGGGCGGAGAGGGGATCATCGGGGCCCAGCTCCCCGGGCTAGGCGCCGTGGCACTCGTCACCGGCAGCGAGAGCCTGGCCCGTGGTCACTTCGCCCTGGCCGTCGCCCAGCTTCCCCGCATGGGCCGCCGGTTCGAGCTCCGCCGCTACGACCTGGCGGGCCCGGCATGAGAGTCGGACACCGGGGACAGCAGGAGGCCAGCGCATGAACCTGAGCACCCTCGAGATGAGCCCTGAGGATGCCGCCGAGCGGCTCAAGGAGTACGAGGCGCAGCTCGCCGGCGAGCGGCGCCACCGTGGCCGGACGGTCGTTCCGCTCATCCCTCCGCAGCACCGCCCCAACCGGCGACGCCTGCACCTGTTCCACATCCTGTGGGAGGTCGAGAAGTGGGACCCGACCCCGCCGGTCGACCCCGCGCTGCTCCGCCACATCCGGGGCGACTTGTGGTCCGTCGTGGCCACCTGGGACCTCACGCCCCTGGAACGGGCAGTCCTCGCAGCACGGCCGTCGTGAGGGCCCGAGGCGTCAAGCACCGCGACGACTTCTGGTCGGTGCTCAGCAACATCGTGCTGGTCGCCGTGATCACGCTGGTGGGGGCGACGGGCATGTTCTGGTGGGATGCCCGGAGGTGCGGCCAGCGCGGCGACGAGCTCGGCCTGGGGCATCGCTACGAGCTGGTGAAGGGCTGCCTCATCGAGCTGGTGGACGGCTACTGGGTGCCGCTCCAGGACCTCGAGGGATCATGAAGGTGATCCGCCACCTCGGCTCGTACGCCCTGACGTTTCTGGTGATCGCCGCCGCCGTCGTCTTCGTCGTCGTGTTCATCGCCGGCATCCGGGCAACGGTGAGGGGCTCGTGATGTGGCTCTACGAGGCGGTCGCTGTGGGACCCCCCTCGAGGGGAGCTCGTCACGGGCCGCCGGCGGGTGGGCGTCTCCGTGGGAGCTTGAGGCCGCCGAGGACGATGCGGCGCAGCAGCCGGCGGGTGAAGGGCTCGGGCGCCGGTTCGAGGCCCAGGAGCCCGTGCAGGGCGTCCTGGTGGCCGGTGAACAGGGTGAGTCCGCAGAGGCCGGCGACGCCGGCGCACGCACTGCGAGGCGCGCCCCAGATGGATGAGCGGGTGGCCGGTGAGGTGCTGCCACTCGGTGGCGAAGTCGGCGACCTGTTCGATGGCGGGGAGCCGATCGTCGAGGCGGTGGCCGTCGGGTTGGACCGCGACGGCGGTGAGCATGCCGGTGGGGTCGCCGAGGACGTTGGCGAAGTGGCGGGCCTCGCTGCGGCCGACATAGGACGTGCTGAGGGTGTGCACGGCCCCGCGCACCATCCCGGCGGCCGCCATCGCGGGCCAGTTCGACTCGAACCGCGGGTCGACGCCGGCGATGCCCGTGGTGGCGGGGCACCAGCCGAGGCGGTGGCCGGCGCCGGCGACCTGCGACCAGTCGACGGCCTCGTGCCAGGGGCGCACATCGGGGCCGGAGAACGGCATGACGTCGCGGAGCTTACGATCGGCTCCCCGCCGCCACGGAGCGTGGCACGCTATGGCACGGCCAGGCACTACAAGTTGGTCAAGACGGTGTCTGATCAGCGTGTTTACTAGCCAACCGGGTGCGCCGCTGGCAGCCTTCACCCATGGATCGGTCGGGTAGCGCTCCCTCGTTGCTCGCCTACCGGGTTGAGGACGCGGCCCGTGAGCTGTCGATGTCCCGCCGGCAGGTCTACCGGCTCCTGGCCACCGGCGAGCTGCTCGCCCGCAAGACCGGTTCCCGGACGTTGATCGAGCGGGTCGAGCTCGTGCGCTTCCTTCGACGGCAACGCCAGTACCGGCCGTCGGGCGCGGCGTGAGCCCGGTGCGGCGTGGCGCTGCTCCCAACGACGGTCTCCATCCAACGCCTCACCGAGACCCTGCGCGCGCTGGGCGAAGCGCCCGCCAAGGGGCAGCCGCGCCGCATCGACGACCTCGAGGCCCGGCTGGTCCGGGCGGTCCAACGGGACGGCACAGGCGTGTCGGTCCCGGATGGCTACCCGACCGGGACTCTCGGCGGCGGCGGCCGTGGCGGGCCGGTCGTCGCCGTCGAGGCGGATGAGAACGGGCCGGCCGACGTCGTCGCGGTGACCTCCGTCGAGGGCACGGTGATAGCGCGGATCGAGCCTGACGAGCGGGCAGTGAGACAGCTTCGTGACCGCCATCACGAGCTCACCGTCCGCGCCGTCCAGGCGGTCGACTCCGCTGTCGCCGGCGTCCAGAGGGCGTTCGGCGCGTTGGCGTCGCTCGACGACCTCCTCAAGACCGGGCCGCCGGCGCCGAAGACCTGCGACCACTGCACCCGCAAGCGCGGCAAGGGCTGGGATCGCCCCATCTACGCCACCGGCACCGTCGGCGACCGCCTCGAACGCGCCAAGGCGCTCTGCGAGGCCTGCCACAGCTTCGTGCGCCAGACGGCGGCCGCCGGCTCCCGGGCCGGGTACCTCCCGAGCGACAAGCAGATCAGCGACCACGAACAACGAGGCCGCTGGCGCATCCACGTGACCTGAGCGAATTCCAAACTCCAAACCAGCGTCTAGCTGGACAAACGCAGGTGGCGTGTTACGGTGCCGGCAGGTTCGACACGTACGTCGATGCTTCAGCCGTCCGAGACATGACCGCTCGGGCGGCTGTTGCGCGTTTGGGGGCCGGTCGCCATCAGCCCCCGCTGGGGGAGGGGAGGCGCCATGACCAGGCCGCCGACGAACAAGGGCCGGAAGTTCCCGGCCGAGCCGCTGACGCGCGACGAGGTGCTGCAGCTGCTCGCCGCGGCGTCGCGCCGGAGCCTGACCGGGATCCGGATGCGGGCCCTGATCGCCGTGCTGTTCGGGGCCGGGCTGCGCCTGCAGGAGTGCCTCGATCTCGAGCCCCGGGACATCGACACCGTCGCCCAGACGGTGCGTGTCCGGGAGGGCAAGGGCCGCCGGGCCCGCACGGTCGGCATCGACGCCTACAGCTGCGCCCTGATCGACCTGTGGATGGCCACGCGCCAGGCCCTCGGCCTCGGCGCCCACCACCGCGTGTTCGCCACCTACTCGGCCGGTCAGCACGGCCGGCCGCTGCAGCCCCGCTACGTGCGGGCCGCGCTGGCCCGGATTGGCGCCCGGGCGGGGTTGACGAAGCGGATCCACCCGCACGGCCTGCGCCACTCGCTGGCCTCGGACATGGCCGACTCCGGAGCATCGGTGTACGAGATCAAGGACCAGCTCGGCCACAAGTCGCTCGCCACCACCGACCGCTACATCCACGACCTGCGCCCGACCGTGCTGCTCGACCACATGCGCCAGCGCAGCTGGAACGAGCCAGACACCGTCGGCGCCGGCAGCCGGGACGTCGCCCTGCGCCAGGCCGTCGAAGGCCTCGGCCAGGTCCTCGAGGTCCTCCGTCAGGTCCTCGACGTCGACCAGGCGGCCGCTGGGGCCCGGCCACGTCGAAACGGTGCCCTCGAGCGGGCGCACGCCGCGGCATGACCCCGTACTACGACGACGGCCAGATCACGCTCTACCACGGTGATTGCCGCGAGGTGCTCCCGAGCCTTCCTCGCGACTCGGTCGACCTCATCGTCACCGACCCGCCCTACGGCGTGAACTGGCAGAGCAACCACCGCACCAACAAGCTGGCGCGGATCAACGGCGACGGCGACAAGGCCGACGAGCTCGTCGAGGCCGGGTTGGCGGCGAGCCTCCGGCTGCTCCGCAGCCACCGGCACCTGTACGTCTTCGGTCGACCTGACCTGTCCGGCCTGCCGATCGGCACCACCGCCGAGCTCGTCTGGGACAAGGCCATGTTGGGCATGGGCGATCTCTCGCTGCCCTGGGGCCCGAGCTGGGAGCCGATCACTTTCGGGGTCTATGTGTCCCGGCCGTCGGGCCGAGCGGCAGGCGATGGGCGTCTCGCAGCCCGGTTGCGGCGCGGCAGCATCGTGCGTGTGCCACGGGCGAACGCCGGGCAGCTGGAGGACCGTCACAGCCCGCATGCGACGCCCAAGCCGGTAGTGCTCCTGCGGCAGCTCATCGAGTCGTCGTCGATGCTCGGCGAGACCGTCCTCGACCCGTTCGCTGGTCGTGGGTCCACCCTGCTCGCGGCCCAGGCCGAGGGACGCCAGGCGATCGGTATGGAGATCGACGAACGCCACTGCGAGAAGGCGGCGGGAGACCTCGCAGCCCTGGCTGCGCCCAGATAGTGCCGCTTCTCAAGGGAAGCGGTCCTCTCTCGCTGCCTAGATGCCCCACTCCGGAGCAAAGCGGTACGAAACTCGCGACCATGATCAACCTGGACCTCAGCGAACGGCACCCCAGCACCCGGCAGATCGCCCGCTGGTTCGAGCATGACCACCTGCCCGAGCACCTGCAGCCGGTCGCCGCCGAGTGCGCAGGCCTCGCCGAAGAGATGATCGGCCGGCTGCCCGACGGGCCCGAGCTCACCACCGGCCTGCGCAAGCTGCTCGAGGCCAAGGACTGCTTCGTCCGGTCCCTCGTCGGCGACTTCCACCCGGCCATCGAGCGTCCAAACCCCTCCGGGTTGAGCATGTAGCCATGACCCGCACCGTCACGCACACGCGCACCGACGTGGACCTGTGCCAGCGCTGCGAACACCCCGCCGACTGGCATCGCCACGACGACACCTCGCACCCCAACGAGGGCGGCCACAACAGCCACGGCGAGAACGTCGGCGAGGGCGCGGAGTGCCCGTACCGGTGCCTCGGCTACGACTGCACCGCCGACGGCCCCGTCCCTCCATCTGGCCGGGCGTGCGGCTGCCCCGACATGGTGCACCCATGAGGATCAGGATCGAGTCCACCACCAAGGTCGTCGAGGTCAACGGCGTGCCCGCCCGCATCTGGGAGGGCCACACCGAGAGCGGCATCCCGATCCACTGCATGATCACCCGCATCGCCGTCGACGTCGCCGAGGACCAGGCCCAGTTCGAGGAGGAGCTGGCCCAGTGCCGGCCACCACGCAACCGGGACATCGAGGCCTACCCAATGCGGATGCTGCTCTAGGCCCGTCGGCACGAAGATTGGGCTCCCCGAAGATGCACCAGGGCGGGATCTTCCCCGGCCAGCCACCCGAGGCCCATTCGCCGGCGTCGGCGTACTTCGCCCTCGAGGACCTGCTGTCGCCTGCGTACTTCCTCAGCCCGCCGCCGGCGCAGGGCGTGCGCCTGGTCATCGAGGGCCGGGATGGGATCCGGACGACCTGGGAGATGTCGGAGCTCCGGGCGCAGTGGCTGCACTCGGTGCTCCAGGGACGGCCGGTGCGGGTCATGTCGGTGGCCACCTACTGAACCGATGGGACCGGGACGAAACAGGAGGGCCCGGCCCGGTGGCTAGTGGGCTGAGGCCACCACCTACCGAGGGGTGACCCATGACCACCACGGCTCGGCTAGTGCCACCGGGCTGGGTGCGGTCGCAGCCGCTGGGCGCCGTCATCGTCCTCTACTACGAGGACGGCTCGATCCGCATCGAGCATGCCTGCAGGGTGATCGACGACACGCAGATCGTGTGCGCCCCGGCCCTACGCCTCGGCGACGGCCACTCGGTGGTGTCGTCGGATCCGCTGACCGTCGTGCCGTCGATCCTGTGCCCAGACTGCGGGCTGCACGGCTTCATCACCGCCGGCGCCTGGTCGCCAGCGTGAGCTCATGGGCGAAGGGCAGCACTCGTCGATGGCGCCGTACCCGCGCCCAGGTCCTGGCCCGTGACGGGTACCGCTGCCGCATCCAGCTCGACGGCTGCACCGGCGTGGCCACCCACGTGCACCACGTCCATGGCAGGGCAGTCACGGGCGACGACCCCGCGCACCTGGTCGCCGCGTGCGAGTGGTGCAACCTGTCGACCGGCGATCCGACCAAGGCACCCGACCCTCAACCGAAGCCGAGGACGCGGTGGTGACCGACTGCGCCACATCGCCGATGCGATCAGCGCGACGCCCGCCGTT